>Ga0208623_100068_pt1 | contig 147001 bp, 149 predicted proteins | sample HotLakConsUCCL28_FD_184737 | JGI IMG/M metagenome (GOLD analysis project Ga0208623, IMG submission 184737) | Hypersaline microbial mat communities from Hot Lake, Washington, USA - Hot Lake Consortium UCC-L28 (SPAdes) (version 2) ...
CCAGCACCCAAATCCGGCGCAACCCATGCAACCTCATCTCCTGACATGATAACCAAAACAGCGCTTCTTCCCGCCACCTCAGCCAACCAACAACGTCCCCGTCGCCGGTGAAGCGCTATCTAGTGAACCACGCAAACACACGCAACAGGAAAATGACAATTAGGGCAAAAAATTTGCCATTGCCCGATCTTCCGGCAGGTTTGATCCAGATCACGGCAGAAAAACAAAGGTCTTATAGGTTCGTTAGCGTGCGAACTTCTTGGAAAGGAAAACACATGTCTTACAAAGCGCTTGCTCTGGGTCTTGCTCTGGCCGCAGCCAGCCCTGCACAGGCCGACAGCTTCTTTACATTCGAAGCCAACGGCAGTTTCGAGGACGTGGTCTTCGAGGTGGAGATGGCAATCACCGGACGCGGTCTTGTGATAGATTCGGTCAATCACATCGGTGCAATGCTTGCCCGCACGAAAGATGATGTCGGCGGGACCGAGGATCTGTTCACAGGTGCTCAGGTGATGTCCTTCTGTTCGGCCGATGTCTCGCGACAGGTTATGGAAGATGATCTGATGAACATCCAATATTGCCCCTACGGGATTTATGTATTCCAGCCTGCCGAGGATGGCGCGCCGGTCATGATAGGCTATCGTGAGTATAGCGACCGCAGCATGCAGCCAGTCAATTACCTGTTGCAGCAGATCGTGGCGGATGCCTCCGATTGATCGCGGATCAGTCACGAAGGAACACGTTCCTTTGATTTGAAACACCGGGGCGCGACCGCTTAGCGGAGCGCCCTGTCGCGTCAAGGCAGCCTCCCTGAAAGTTGAGCCCAATCCGATCCCACACCGGGCGCGTATTGTTGGTGTCATTACGGAAATGACCAATGGAGGTTACACTATGTTCAAGACCACACTTAGCAGCGCTGCAATCGCAATGGCTTTGGCAACACCGGTTGTTGCCAATGGCGCGGAAGGCACCATCGTCGATATTGCAGCTGGCGATGACCGCTTTGAGACGCTTGTTGCCGCCGTGACTGCTGCTGGCCTTGTCGACACATTGTCGGGCGAAGGACCGTTCACCGTATTTGCGCCGACGGACGACGCCTTTGCGGCTTTGCCAGAGGGCACGCTCGAGGGGTTGCTGAATGACATCCCCACCTTAACCTCAATTCTGACCTATCACGTTGTGCCGGGTGCCGTCATGTCAGGTGATCTGAGCGATGGCATGATGCCAGCAACCGTGAATGGCCAGACCGTGACCATCGGCGTGGGTGACGGCGTGACCGTGGACGGCGCGAATGTGATCATTGCCGATATCGAAGCCTCGAACGGCGTGATCCATGTGATCGACTCGGTCATCCTGCCCGAATAATCACGTCTTGATTTGAAGCGCTGCGGGCGGCCCCTGTGGCCGCCCGTTTGCATATCAAGGCTTGAAGCTGCGGACCGTGTCGATCATCAGCGCCACGTTCTCGGGGTCTGCATCGGGGGTTATCCCGTGGCCAAGGTTGAAAATATGCGGACCGTTGCGCAGGGCCGCGACGACCTTGCGGGTTTCATCGACCAGCTCTTGCCCGCCCGTAACCATGTGCCGTGACGCCAGATTGCCCTGAACACAGCCACCCGTTTGTACATTGGCGGCCACCCATTCCGGCGTGACGGAATCGTCGACCGCCACGCAATCCGCACCACTAGCCTTATGAAAGCCTATGTAATGCTCCCCGCCTTCACGCGGGAAGGCGATGATAGGAATGCCCGGATGGCGGGCTTTCAGCGCGTCGATGATCCGCTTGGTCGGCGCAAGCGCGTATTTCAGGAACGCATCCCCCTTCAGCGAGCCTGCCCAAGAGTCAAAAATCTTGACTACCTCGGCCCCGGCCTTGATCTGCATGGACAGATATTCGATCGTCGCATCGGTAATGCGGTCAATTAGCGCGTCGAACACCTCTGGCGCTCCGGTCCGCAGGGCATGGGCCGGGCCTTGGTCCTTGGTGCCGCGTCCGGCGATCATGTAGGTGGCGACCGTCCAGGGTGCGCCAGCAAAACCAATCAAGGTGGTTTCGGCCGGCAATTCGCGCGACAGGATGCGCACGGTTTCATAAATCGGGTTGAGCGTATCGTGGATGGCATCGGTCGGTTTCAGCGCATCGACGCCCGCTTGGTCGGTGATAGTGGACAGCCGCGGCCCTTCGCCGGTGACGAACCACAGATCGGCCCCCAGCGCTTGTGGCACCAGCAGAATATCGGCGAACAGAATGGCCGCATCAAACCCGTAGCGGCGGATGGGTTGCAGCGTGACCTCTGCCGCCAGTTCGGGATTGTAGCACAGCGACAGGAAATCCCCGGCCTGCGCACGGGTGGCGCGGTATTCGGGCAGGTAGCGACCAGCCTGGCGCATCATCCAGATGGGCGGTGTGGGCAGGGTTTCACCGGCAAGGGCGCGCAGGATGGTCTTTGTCATATGGTTTTCTCCTTGGTCGCTCATGTCGTCACAAGTCGGGCGCAAGTTGTCAAGTCTGCATGACACTCTGTGCTTGAAAGGTGCCATGTGCGGCGCTATGCAATTGCCATGACACAGACATTCCCGACCCCCGACCAGCCCCTGAAAATCGGCACGCGCGGTTCTCCGCTGGCGCTGGCACAGGCCCATGAAACGCGAAGCCGCCTGATGGCAGCGCATGGCCTGCCCGAGGCGGCGTTCGAAATCATGGTCATCAAGACCACGGGCGACGACCGCACGCTGATCGATGCGGACCGCCCGCTGAAAGAAATCGGGAACAAAGGCTTGTTCACCAAGGAAATCGAAGAGGCGATGGTCGAAGGGCGAATCGATATTGCCGTGCATTCGATGAAGGACATGCCGACCATGCAGCCCGAGGGGCTGACGCTGGGCTGCTACCTGCCGCGCGAAGATACGCGCGACGCATTTGTATCACCCAATGCTCAGGGGATTGCCGATTTGCCCAGCGGGGCGGTGGTAGGGTCGTCATCCTTGCGCCGCCGTGCGCAACTGCTGAACAAACGCCCCGACCTGAAAGTGGTCGAGTTTCGCGGCAATGTGCAAACCCGGCTGAAAAAACTGCATGACGGCGTGGCCGATTGCACCTTCCTTGCCATGGCAGGGCTGAACCGTCTGGGGATGAGCGATATTGCGACTGGCGGGATAGAACCCGAAGACATGCTACCCGCGATTGCCCAAGGCGCGATCGGCATTGAATGGCGCATTGCGGATGACGCAACAGCCGAATTGCTGGCGCCGCTGCATGATACGCCGACCGGTCACAGGCTGGCCGCTGAACGCGCGTTTCTGGCCGCGCTCGATGGCTCCTGCGAAACCCCCATTGCGGGGCTGGCGTTGATAGAGGGCGACGAGATTTGGCTACGCGGCGAAATCCTGCGGCCCGACGGGTCACAAAAGCTGGCCACCGAAGGGCGCGCTTTGCTGGCCGATGGCGCAGCGCTTGGCCGCGAATTGGCGGCAGAGCTGCGAGGTCGCGCGCCCGCCGGGTTCTTCGACTGGATGTGAGTGAGTGCGGCGGATTTGCCGAACTATTTCGCCATGACGGGCGAGCGGCAGCTATGCTCGACGAAACGGACCTTTGGGCAGTTGGGCGGGACGGCTTCAGGGCACATCATCTACTTTTCGCAACATGTGAACCGCTGAATTTCATGACCGTAAGCAGTAAGGTATGAGGCTTCGATACGGATACATGCTAGCCGGCGTTGCGTGGACCCTGTTTTTTGCACCGGCCGCAGCCTACTTCGTGCTCTCCGGCGTTGCTGGTGTGCTCTGGCTTTATATTTTTGGCGATAATCCTTGGCCCTCAGCCACCGAGTGGGTGCTCCTGACCACCGGCCTAGTGGTCTTATTATCGACAGCGGCAGGCTGCATCTACGTAGCCTACAGGTATGGCCGAAAGAGAGAAATTGAGGCAAGGGAAGATGGCGGCCGGGACTGGAGGAGAGTTCTTTTGGGGACTCTCGTTCCATTAGCCTTGATTGCGATCACCGCCGCGGCCTTTTGGCAGCGCTCGATCCATCAAGCCGAGACACGTGCAGCGATGGAGCAACGCGAAGCTGTCTTTGCAGACTTGTTGAACACGCGCCAGACCATCTCCGAGCTTACTGCGCGAGCGACAGACGGTGGTGACTTGCAAGCAATACTCGCAACCTCTGGGGGACGGTCAGGACCCTACAGGCTGCGTTGGCAGGTCAACAGCATGACCTATGGCGAAATCCTGTCCGACGAAAAACAGGCCGTCGAGATCGGAAGCGCGAGAGAAGAGTTGGCTCTCAAGATCCTGATCGATGACCTCGCCAGAAGCTACCGGGACACGGTTCTCAAAGGGGGTGGTGTGCTTGTCGATGAACCCTTCGAGCTCGTCGTGACGCTTGTGCCAGACGTCGATGAACAGGACATCGAGGCATGGCCTCCACATGAACGTTACCAATGGGAACAAGGCGTCTCGCCGCTTCTCAGCACCAAGTCATTCGAATTTCCGATGCGTTTCAGGGTCAGTCGGGACGAGACGATCGAATATCCTGGACCTTGAGATTCCAGACGCACTTTTTTCATGGGAGTTTCTGCAAACAGTCTTGGTAGGCTCTTCGAACAAAAACGCCAGCCCCGTCTTCAGTTGCGGAACGTCCGAAAGGCGCAAATGAATGGCAAGTTTGGGCGCAAAGCGATCATTGCCACCCTTCATCCAATGACAGGCACCAAAGTCACGCCGCCGCCTTCAGCCTTGGCACCAGACCATGCGCCCAGCCCGAAATCGTGCCCGCGCCAAGGCAGACGACCATGTCGCCGGGCTTTGCATGGGCGCGCACCAGTGCTTCCAAGGCTTCCTCTGTGTCCACGGCTTGGGCGTTGCGGTGGCCATGGGCGGCAAGCCCCGCCAACAAGTCGTCTCGGCTGGCACCGGGGATCGGGTCTTCACCGGCGGCATAGACAGGAGCAATGCCCACGACATCGGCCTCGTTGAAGCAGGTGCAAAAATCTTCGAACAAGTTGGACAGGCGCGTGAAGCGATGCGGTTGGTGCACTGCAATCACGCGGCCCGTGCCGCCCAAAGCCTGACGCGCGGCGCGCAGCACAGCCGCAATCTCTACCGGGTGGTGGCCGTAATCGTCGATGATGGTGACGCCACCCACCACGCCCACGCGGGTAAATCGCCGGTTCACCCCGCCGAACTTGGCCAACGCGCTGCGGATTTCAGCCGCGTTCATCCCCAGATGCCGCGCAGCCGCAACGGCTGACAGCGCGTTCGACACGTTATGGTCGCCCGGCATGGGCAGGCTGCACCCTTCGATCATGCGGTCCTCATCTTGCAACGCAATATCAAAATGCGCCACACCTGCTTCATAGCACAAGTTCACAGCGCGAATATCGGCCTGCGCGTTGAAGCCAAAGGTCACAACCCGGCGATCGGTCAGCTTGGCGACCAGCGCCTGCACTTCGGGGTGATCGGTGCAGCAGATGGCCAGACCGTAGAACGGGATACCGCTGGCGAAATCATAAAAGCCCTTTCGCAGCGCGTCAAAATCGCCCCAATGCTCCATATGTTCCGGGTCTATGTTCGTCACGATGGCGATAGTCGCGGGTAAACGATTGAAGCTGCCGTCGCTCTCATCTGCCTCGACCACCATCCATTCGCCCTCTCCCGCACGGGCGTTCGACCCATAGGCATGGATGACCCCCCCGTTGATGACGGTCGGGTCCAAGCCCCCTTCGTCCAGCAAGGCCGCGACCATCGTGGTCGTGGTTGTCTTTCCATGCGTGCCCGCAACGGCGATATTCGAGCGCAGGCGCATCAATTCGGCCAGCATTTCGGCCCGGCGCACAACGGGCAAACCCGCACGGCGTGCAGCTTGCAATTCGGGATTATCCGGCTTGATCGCGGTCGACACCACGATCACGGCAGCACCGTCCACATTCTCGGCCGTCTGTCCGATGAACACCTCGGCGCCCAAGCTTTCCAACCGCTCCGTGATGGCACTCGCCTTCAGATCGGACCCTTGCACGCTATAGCCATGCGTCATCAGGACTTCAGCGATCCCCGACATGCCAATCCCACCAATGCCAATGAAATGAATAGGGCCGATATCTGTGGGCAGCTTGGTTGCGGGGCTCATGGGCGTTCCTTTCGAGCAAGCGCTTCGACCAAGCTGGTCAGCGCTTCGGTGGCATCCGCACGGCCCGCGCCCAGCGCGGCTTGGGCCATGCGCGCAGCGGCGTTTGGGTTGGTCAGGATTGAATGCAGGGTTTCGGCCAAGGCAGGTGCGGTGAACTTGCTTTCGGGAAAGACCACTGCCGCATCTACCCCGCCCAGCATCCGAGCATTCGCCACCTGATGGTTTGCCGCTGCCGCCGCGTAGGGCACCAGCACCGCGGGTCGCCCAATGACCGATATATCTGCCACAGAGGACGCGCCCGCCCGGCTGATGACCAGTTGACACTCCGACAAGCGGCGCGGGATGTCGGAGAAAAACGGTGCAATGTCGGCTTTCACACCGCCAGCCTCGTAGGCGGCGACAACGCGGTCCATATCTTCCTCGCGCGCCTGATGCGCCACGGTCAGATTGCGTTTAAGATCGTCGGGCAAGGCGCTGATCGCTTCTGGCACCACATCCGACAGGATGCGTGCACCCTGAGATCCGCCAATCACCAGCAGGTCCATTGGGTAATCACCCGGCGAGATATAGCCTGCGCCGGCACGATCCAACACCGCCGCGCGCACCGGGTTGCCGGTGAATTCGGCGTCCAGCCCGTCTGCCCCTTCGGTCGGCCAAGTACCGCAAGCCAATTTGTTCACGCGGCGCGCAAATATCTGGTTCACACGGCCCAGCACGCCGTTTTGTTCATGTATCATGCGCGGCACGCGCAGCAGCCACGCCGCCCCAAGCGCCGGGATAGACGGATAACCGCCAAAACCCACCACCGCGCGCGGGCGGTCAAGCACCATGCTCAGCGCGGCTGCCAAAACGCCAAATACAAGCTTGAACGGCACCTTGACCTTCTCGGCCAAACCACCGCGCGCGAAGGTCGCGGCACTCACCGTGTCGATACGAACAGCGTCGGGAAACCCGCCTGCATAGCGCGCGCCGCGGATGTCGGTTGACAGCTTGACCCGCCAGCCACGCGCGAGCAACGCCTCGGCGAGCGCCTGCGCGGGAAACATATGCCCCCCGGTGCCGCCTGCCGCGATCAAGATCAGCGGTGTCTTGGCCATGGATATCCCCCCTGCCCTATCCGCGCCGGGCGAGGATTTCGCCCATCTCGCCCTGCGGGCGCTGGCGCGTCAGTGCCAGAAGCATACCGATTGCAATGCCTGTCGCAAGCAGCGACGAGCCACCGTAACTGACGAACGGCAAAGTCATGCCTTTCGCGGGCAGCAGCCGCACCGCCACCCCCATATTGATCATGGCTTGCAGGCAGAAAACGGCGACGATGCCGGTCCCGGCCAAACGGATGAACATGTCGCGTTCACGCATCAGGCGAAACAGCGACCGCAGCAGGATTGTCGCATAAAGCCCGATGATGAACACGACCAATACCAGCCCGTATTCTTCGGCCGCAACCGCAATGATGAAATCGGTATGCGCATCAGGAAGGGACCACTTCACACGCCCTTCGCCAAGGCCTGTGCCGAAGAACCCGCCTTCCGAAATGGCGTTTTGCGCATAGCCCATCTGAGTGCGAGGATCGACATCCTGGGCCAGAAACCCGTCTATGCGACGCGCAAAATGCTCTGAATTTTGATAGGCGACATAACCACCAGCGATTGCAAGGGCCGCCAGTCCAGTCAGCAGGGCGATCGAAGCCCCGGCCACGAAATACACCACCATCCAGCCTGCGGCGACCAGCGCGGCCTGCCCAAAATCCGGTTGAATGACCAACAGGCCCACCACCAAAAGCGTGACCCCGAAGGACAAGCCGCGCCCCGGAGGACCGCCCACGTCCGAACTGGCCGCCATCAGCCATGCGGCGAACACCGCCAGCATCGGTTTCAGAAACTCCGACGGCTGAATAGAGCCGATCCCGAAGCTGTACCAACGCACGGCCCCTTTGCCGAAATCGGTCCCGAAAAACGGCAACAGGATCAACCCGGTCAAGGTCAGCAGAAAGCCGATGGTGCCCAACCTGCGCACGCGTTCAGGCGAGGCCATTGATATCAGCAACATTGCCATGATCCCAAGACCGCCAAAGACGACCTGACGCTCGACATAGTAAAAGGGTTCCAACCCGTTGCGCTGCGCCAGCGGCGGAGACGCCGCCAGCCCCAACAAGATGCCCACTGCCATCAGCAGCAGCACAGATGTCAGTGTCATTTTGTCGATGGTTCGCCACCAGCGCGGCAGAATCGGATCTTCCACGCGCACGGGTGCGGTGCCATAGACCATTTCCGTCATTGGACTGTCCTGCTCGGGTTGCCTGTTATGCCCGTTTTCCGGGTCTGGAGCACACCCTACCGCGAAACAGGCCGTCAATCCAGCCCAAAGGCCATCAGACAGGCGTGAAGCCTCTGTCAGAGATCGCCATAGCGCGCCCCACACGGGCGGATTCCTGTGCGGCCATCCCCATAAGCACAGCCCAGATGCCATCATCCAATGACACCTCAACCGCGCCTTGTCCGCGCACGACATCGGCAAATCGGGCGTGCTGGTAGTAAGTCGACCCGTTATGATCGCCCGCTGCCAGTAGCGCGGGATCGACCGTGATATCTATGGCACGCGGACCTTTCGGGTCGCGCGGGCTCTCTATCAATTGCGGAACGGGCGGCGCGCCTAGATGCGCGGGCCAAAAGCGCCCCGGCCCCGGCACAAGACACTCGATCTTGCCCTTGGAGCCAATGGCGGTAATTTCTTCCTGATACCGCGCCCCTTCGGCGAACATGCACAATTCCAGCATGGCCCGCGCGCCGCGTTTGAAATCCACGATGACATAAGCATTATCCCAGATATCAGGCGTCTGTCCGTCATAGTTTTCATCCAGATGGTTCACGTCTTGCCCACCCGAGGCCATGATCCGCACCGGATCATCCTTCAGGATATGCCGCATAAGGTCAAAGAAATGGCAGCATTTCTCGACCAAAGTGCCACCGGTCTGAGCATTGAACCGATTCCAGTCACCAACCTTTGGCAAAAAGGGAAAGCGGTGTTCACGGATCGTCAGCATCCTGATCCCCCCAGTCGCCTGCTCTGCCGCGTCTATAAATGCTGCGACGGGCGGCATGTAACGATACTCCATCGCCACCCAGACAGGTGCAGCAAGACCAAGCCCCCGAACCCTGTCCAGGTCGGTAGGGTCGGTGAACAACGGCTTTTCCACCAAAACCGGGCGCGGGCTGGCCTGCGCGATTTGTTCCAGCTGCGGCAAATGCATGTGGTTGGGGCTTGTGATGACCAACGCCTCGACCATCCTATCGGCCAACAGCTCTTCCACGCTATCCACAAATCGCGCGCCGGGCGCCAAGGCTGCAGCCTCGGCACGCATGCCCGCATCCGGCTCGAAGATCGCACCGACATGCGCGCCCTCGACAAGCGCGATATTGCGCAGGTGTTCCTGTCCCATCATGCCACAGCCGATCATGCCGTAACAAATTGCCTTGCTCATTTTCCTGTCCTTATTTCAGGCGCGATACATACTGCGCCACATTCGGGTCAAACCATGTTTCCGACACTTCCGCGCGTTGGTTGTCCTGCGCCCAGCTGATACGCAGAATATGGCCCGCGACCGCGCCGGGCCGCGGGCCAAAGGCGGCAGGCGCGAAATCCGGAACAAGGCCGGTGCCGATCCGGTCCTCAACCCGTGCTATCCACAAGCCAAGCTGCATACGGTAATGCAGATAAAGCGATTGCGACAATTCATCCGCATGCAATTCCCGCGCATAAGCTCCGTCCAGCCAGATTTCCTCTACCGCCACCGGCTGGCCCGACAGCAGCCGCAACCGGCGAATGCGGTGCGCATCGGCCGCGCTCCCGAAGTCGGGCAAATACGCAGGCTTAGGGCAGCGCGCGACGTCCAGCACCTTGGCCGAGGGCAGGCCCCCTCCTGCTACCAGTTCCAGCCGGAACAGGGCATAAATACTGTCCACCTCTGGCAGAGCGCGAATGTAGTTTCCAGACCCATGCACCCGCTCCAGCAAGCCCTTGTCCGCCAAGTCTTGCAACGCCTTGCGCAAGGTGCCCACAGCCACGCCCAAGTCCGACGCCATCTCGCGCTCTGGCGCCAACCGCGCACCATCCATAAGGCGCCCGGCAGCAATGTCCCGGATCAACAACTCACTGATCTGCTGGTAACGCGGCAAGGCGCCGCTTGGCCCGTCGGTCATGGCGGTCAGTCCACGGCTTCGCCAAGCCGCAGCCGAGCTTGCGCAATCCCATCGGAGCGGAACACATGGCATAGGTCAGGTTGCACGCCCAGCACGACCTCTGCGCCGCGTGCAAGCCCGGTCTGACCGGACATGTGAACGGTCACATCCACGCCTTCCGGGCCACGACAATACAGGTAGCTCTCGCCCCCCAATTGCTCGATATTCTCGACCGTGGCGGTGATGCCGTTCTTACCCTCAGCGACCGGCCGCAGATGTTCAGGCCGCACGCCCAGGTCCACCTTGTTGCCGGGGTTCAGCCCACGCCCATCCACCTCGGCGCGCAATTCCCGCCCCGACGGGTCACGCAACCGCACGCCCGCGCCGTTGCCCTCGACCACCTCGCAGGCAATGAAATTCATCCGCGGCGACCCGATGAACCCCGCCACGAACTTGTTGGCGGGCCGGTTATACAACTCGATCGGCGCGCCCTGCTGTTCAATACGCCCGTCACGCAACACAACGATCCGGTCGGCCATGGTCATCGCCTCGACCTGGTCATGCGTGACATAAATCATCGTGTTGCCAATGCGCCGGTGCAAAGCCGCGATCTCACCGCGCATGGTGACACGCAACTCGGCATCAAGGTTCGACAAAGGCTCATCGAACAGGAACACTTTCGGCTCGCGCACGACAGCACGCCCAATCGCCACACGCTGCCGCTGCCCGCCCGACAGCGCCTTGGGCTTGCGATCCAGATACGGCTCCAGTTGCAACATCCGCGCGGCCTCGGCCACGCGGGTGTCGATCTCGGCGCGCGGCATCCGGATATTCTCCAACCCAAAGGCCAGATTGGCGCGCACGCTCATATGCGGGTAAAGCGCGTAGGTCTGGAACACCATGGCCAGGCCCCGCTCGCTGGCGCGCTGGTCATTCACCCGATCGCCGCCGATCAAAAGATCACCTCCGGTTATCTCCTCCAGCCCCGCGATCATTCGCAGAAGCGTCGATTTCCCACAACCGGACGGGCCAACGAAAACACAGAACTCGCCATCCGCGATCTCAAGATCCACCCCATGGATCACCCGCACCGCGCCGTATTCCTTGACAATGCCTTTCAGCGACAACCCAGCCATACGCCCTCTTCCCCTTCATCCTTGCCCCAAATATCCTGGGGGAGTCGCGCGGCAGCGCGACGGGGGCAAAGCCCCCTCACCAAAAGCCTTGCGCCGTAGGCGCTCATTTTACGCCAGATTGGGCAATGCCCTGCGTGATGTATTTCTGCAAGAACGCGAAGACGATGGTGATCGGCAGCAGCGTCAGCACGGTCATTGCCAACAGGCTAGACCAGCTTGTCTGCAATTCGCCTTGGAACGAGTTAAGCGCCAGTTGCAGCGTGAACACTTCCGAGCGGTTCAGCACGATCAACGGCCACAGGAATTCGTTCCAGCGCCACATAACCGAAAAGATCACCAGCACCGCCAGCGCCGGGGCAGACAGCGGCAGAACAATCTTCCAATAGACCTTCCATTCACTGGCATTGTCCATCCGCGCGGCGTCCAGCAGGTCATCCGGGATCGTCAGCATATATTGGCGCAGCAGGAACACGCCCGTGGGTGTCGCAATCGCGGGCCAGATCACGCCCCAGTGGCTGTTGACCATGCCCATCTCGGAAATCACCAAAAACAACGGCACCAGCGTAATCGTCGGCGGGATCATCAATGTGGCGATAATCAGCACGAATACCGCGTTGCGCCCGGTGAACTTGTATTTCGCCAGCGCAAAGGCGGCCATGGAATTGAACAAGACCGTCAGAACTGTCGCAACCACTGTGATGAAGGTCGAATTCCAGAAATACAGCATGAAATTGAAGCGTTCGAACACGCCGGTGTAATTCTCGGTCGCAATGCCGAATTCCCGCAAAGCTTCGCGGTCGCCGATCGCCACGTTCAACCGCTCGGTCGGGTTCGCGGGGTCCACCATCTGCGCATTCAGCCCGATCCGGCGCACCTGCGCCAGTTCGCGGCCTGCGTGCTCGCCCGCCGTAATGGTGAACATCTGCAAGGGTTGGTCAAACCCCTCGACCTGCACCTCTATCGGCGCAAGTGGCAGCAGTTTGGGCGGGTATTCCTGAAGCGCGGCCTCGGTCTTGAAGCTGGACAGCACCAGCCAAAGGACAGGACCCAGCATCAGGATCACACCAAGGCCCAGAAAGCCGAAAGACATCCAGTCCGTCAGATCGAATCCATGGCGCCCGCGCCGCCCCAATATCCACCCAAACATCAGTTATCCCCCGATTGTTTGCGCGTGGCGGCAAGCTGCATCATCGTCAGCACGAACAGCACGCCCGCCATCATCAGCGACGCCGCGGCTGCCAGCCCATACAGGCGCGGGCGCGTGGCAAAGCCGACATCATAGATATATTGAATCAGCAGCGTCGTGGCCGATCCCGGCCCGCCGCCAGTCAGGACGTAGATCTCATCAAACGCCTGCACCGCGCGGATGACCGACAGCACCATGACCACAAGCATCGTCGGCATCAACAGCGGCAGAGTGATACGCCACAGCGATCGCCAGCGTGGGGTGCCGTCCATCTCGGCGGCCTCATATACATCCGATGGGATGGATTGCAGACCCGCCAGCAGGATCAGCACATAAAACCCCATATTGCACCAGATCGACACGAACACGACCCAGAAGAACGCCCAGTCAGCTTCCAGCAACCAGTTGACGGTGCCAAACCCTGCCCCGTCTAGTCCCGCATTCAGCACGCCATTGCGCTGCAAAATCCATTTCCAAATCAGCGCCACGACCACGGGCGATAGCAGCACCGGGTAGAAAAACACCGCCCGGAAGAACCCGCGCAATACAATGTCACGGTTCAGGATCAGCGCGGTAATCAGCGAAAACAGGATCATGAAACCGACCTGCATCAGCACGAACCAGCCGGTATTGCCAACGGCGCGCCAGAACAGGTCGCGGTGGCAGGAATTCGGGTCGAAATAGCTTTCACAATCCAGCAGGCTGGCGAAATGCTCGGTGCCGACGAAGGGGCGGTCGGCCAGCAGGATGCGGTCGCCGCCGGTGGTGGCGAAGACGAAATTCAGGATGATCGGCAAGAAGGTGAACAAGCCGAAGATCAGCAGATTCGGCAGCAGGAACACCCATGCGATCCGGCTTTGCCCGAACAGGCGTTGCAAGGCCAGCATCGGGCGTTCGAACAGGTTGAACGCGCCATCATAGGCTTGGGTGGCAAGCGTCTTCAGCATCTTGTGGCTCTTCCTGTGCGAAGAAAGGACCGGCCCACCTGCGCAAGCTGGCAGGCCGGTCACGTCGGGAGGACACCCTGACGTTGTTACTGCGCGATTGCCTCGGCGATATCGGCATCAAGCCGCGTCAGCGCATCTTCAAGGCTCAACTCGCCCACAATGGCTTGCGTGATCCGCGCGGGCGTCGAGGTGTAGATCGCCCGGTTGTTGGCATAGCCTTGCAGCGCATAGGCACTGTCCGCAAAGGTCGGAATCGACGCCGCAAACGTGGTCAGGGCCGCTTTCACATCGTCGCTCACCTCCTGATAGGCGATCCCCTGCTCTTGCAGAACGGAATTGGCGGGGATGTTGCGGGTCTGCGCCAGAACCGCCGCTTGCACATCATCGCGCGCCATGAATTCCATCAGCTTGCCCACGGCTTCGGGGTGTTCGGTCTGCTTAAAGCCGACAATGCCCGCGCCACCCGGCATGCCGGTGCAAGCAACAGGCCCGCAAATGCCACCCGTGGCGACCCAGTCGAACGCATCGCCAATGTCGCGACCAAAGCGCCCGATCTGCCAGCTACCAGAGTAATACATCACAAGGTTCGCGTTGATGAATTCGGCGGCTGCATCCTGATAGGTGCCACCACCCGCGCCCGCCCAGACATCGCGCGCCAAAGTGCCATCTTCATGCCATGCGACGAATTGCTCGGCAAAGGTGCGGAAGCCGTCATCGACCAAGATCGGATCACCGTTTGCATCAAAAAACGCCGCGCCATAGGACATGGCCGGGCCCGCAAAACGGTGGCCGGTGCGGTCGATGGCCATGGCGAAATCGACGCCCACGGCATCGCGCACCGCGCGGCTGGCCTCGGCCCACTCGGCCCATGTGGCCCCCGGCCCCGGCATTTCGACGCTCGCCTGTTCGAACAAGGTCTTGTTGGCAAAGCCGCCCGTCGCAGTCAGCTGGTCAACGATGTTGTAGATCCCGTCGGCGTTGTTGTCGCCCACACGCGCCCAAGCCAGCGACTGGCCGTAGCGTGCCTCGATCGCGTCCGCGTCCGACACATAAGGCCGCACATCCAGCATGAAGCGGGCAAGACCGCCGTAATCGGTCACGCGGGCCAGATCGGGGCCTTCGCCCACTTCCAGTTGCACCGGCAAAGATTCGATGATCGAGGCATAAGGCACCTCATCCACGATCACGGAAATACCGGGGTTTTCGGCCTCGAACGTGGCCATTTGCGCGCCCCAGGCAGCGCATTCGCTGCCATCCTGATAGCACATGAAACGCAATTCCTGTGCGCCTGCGGCACCAGCCGCCAAGATCAGCCCGAGGGCCGTGGTTGTTAGTGTGGTTTTCATCATCTTCCTCCCTTGATGAAAGTCCGGCCTTTTTATCAGGGCACCTCTTGCCCGGCCGCTGCGGTCCATAATTCGAACCAGTCCTCCCGCGAAAGCGTCACGCGCGTCGCGTCTGCAATCCGTGCGATCCGCTCCAACGAATTTGTGCCAAGAACCGGCAGGATGCGCGCGGGATGCGCAAGCAACCATGCAATTGCCACGGCATCCGTGCCCACGCCCTGCTTTGTCGCGTGGCGTTCCAAATGCGGGCGCAGGCGCATGGCGGCGTCCCCTTCGCCGAACAGCGCGCCCCCTGCCAAAGGCGACCACGCCATCGGGGCTACGCCCAAGCGTTGCAGATGCGCAAGATCGCCATTGGTAAAACTGTCGCGCGCAATGAGGCTCATCTCGATCTGGTTGGTGCAAAGTTGCGTGGTCATCGCGGATTGCAGCAAATCCCAATCCCATGGCCGAAAATTCGACACCCCCACAGCGCGGACCTTACCCTCTGTCACCAAGGCATCCAAAGCGGCCCCTGTTTCGTGGTGGTCAATCAATGGGTCAGGCCGATGTATTAACAGCAAGTCGATGTGGTCTGTCGCCATATGCGTCAGCGATGCCTCGACAGAGGCGCGGATATGCCGTGCGCTGGTGTCATAATGCTTCACGCGGGCGCTGGCATATTTCCCAACAGGTGCCACGATATCGCATTTCGTGACCAGTTCGACCTTATCGCGCAGTCCGGGCGCAGCGCGGAACGCGGCCCCAAGGATCGTCTCTGCCTCGTATCCGCCGTAGATATCGGCCTGATCCATGGTCGTAATGCCTTGGGCCAGACAGGCTTCGATCTTGGCCTGCACATGGGCTGGGCCGGTGTCCGCATCGTCGCCCAGCCGCCACATGCCATAGACAAGGCGCGACAGGGTCAGGTCATCGGTTAGGTTTATACAGTCCATCACACACGTTCCCCCACGCCCAAGGGCGTTGCCGGTATTTCATTCGGCACGCGGCCATATTCGTGCGGCAGCGAGCAGGTGTTGAGATGCGGCATAACCAGCCGCCCAAAATGCTGGCATTCGTCTAAATGCGGATAGCCAGAGAAGATAAAAGCGCGGATGCCCATTTTGCGATAGCGTTCCAGCTTGGTCAGCACCTGATCGGCACTGCCCACCAAAGCCGCCCCACAGCCAGAGCGCGCGCGCCCCACCCCAGTCCAAAGGTTGGGTTCGGTATAGCCGAACTTATCCGCCAATTCGCGCGCGCGGGCCTGATGTGACACGCCAAGGCTGCCGCTGTCATGCGCGCGTTCACGGATAAGCTGGCCGTATTCGTCATCCAGCTTGCTGACCAGATAGTCTGCGTAGTCGCGCGCTTCGGCCTCGGTATCGCGGACAATGACATGCACGCGCAATCCATAATCCAAGGTCCGGCCATGCGCTTCGGCGCGGGCATGCACGGCGCGCATGCGATCGGCCAACTGATCCTCTGTTTCCGGCCACATCAGGTAGACGTCGCATTGGGCCGCGCACAGCTCCAAAGCGGCGGGCGAATAGCCGCCGAAATACAGCAATGGGCCGCCGTTCTGCTGGTAAGGCTTGGCGGGCGCGGTCGGCACGCCCTTGAACTGGTAAATCTCGCCTTCATGGTTGATTTCATCGCGTTCCCACGCCTGACGCAAAATCTGCACCACTTCGTGACTGCGCTTGTAGCGGTAGGCGCTGTCAGCCACCTCGCCCGGAAAATCCGAGCTGATGACATTCAACGTCAGCCGCCCTTTCAGCATGTGGTCCAGCGTGGCCACGGTGCGCGCCAGCATGATCGGCTGCATTTCACCGCAGCGAATGGCGGCCAGCATGTTGATCCGGTCCGTCACCTGCGATGCGGCGGCGACAAAGCTGAGCGTATCCTGCCCGACCTGATAGCTGGACGGGCACAGAATGTTGCGAAAGCCTTGAGCCTCGGCTGATGTCACGATGTCGCTGCAATGCTCCCAACTGGAGCGCAACTCGCCTTCGGGCACGCCCAGAAAGCGGTAATCATCCGAACACAGCGCCGCAAACCACGACACTTCGGCCGCGTTCAGATCGCCCGAAGTCACCGGCACGATAGTCATGATCTTCCCCCTCTGCGCCCTGTTAAATCGAGCACTTTCGCCAGACCCTAGCAAAGCGATTTATATAAATCAATAATGTATCAATTTACGGATGCATCTTTTTGGTTGAACTTCCCTGAGGGCAAGACTAACTTAGAATTATTCTAATATCGGGATAGCCAGGATGACCGAGCCAACCCTTCTGATCGTCTTCATCGCCGCTCTTGTCACCGCGCTGGCAACCGGGCTGGGGGCTTTGCCGTTATTAGCGGTAAAATCCATGTCCGGGCGCAGCTTGGCCTTGGGCAACGCGCTTGCTGCGGGGCTTATGCTGGCGGCCAGCGTGACGCTTGTCATGGAAGGGTTCGACTTATCGGCCCTGCGCACGGTGGGCGGCATTGTGCTGGGGGTCGTGCTGATCTGGCTGGTCAAGAAATTGCTGGACCGGCACGGCGAGGTCAGCTTGGGCGATATGCAAGGCGCCGATGCCGCAAAAATCCTTATGATCATGGGCGTAATGACCGCGCATTCCGCCGCAGAGGGGATCGGTGTGGGCGTCGCCTTCGGCGGCGGGCGCCCCTTGGGGGATCTGATAACGCTGGCGATTGCGTTGCACAATGTCCCCGAAGGGCTGGCGATTGCGCTGGTCATGGTCCCGCGCGGGGCCTCTGTCGCCAAGGCTGGTTGGTGGGCGATCGTGTCGTCACTGCCGCAACCGCTGCTGGCAGTTCCGGCCTTCCTGTTCGTGTTGTATTTCGAGCCGGTTCTGCCCGTCGGGCTTGGCTTGGCCGCCGGGGCAATGTTGTGGATGATCTTTTCCGAACTGCTGCCCGAAGCGCAAGAACAGGCTGACAACTCTACCATCGGGGTGATCGTAACGCTGGCCTTCGCCGCGATGATGGCCGCGACGCTGGTGCTGGGCTGAGAAAGCTCAGTTCCCGCCCAGCAGTCCGCGCAAGCCTTCGCCCAATCGCTGTTCGACGCCGCGCCGCAATGTGTCTTCAAGCGTTTCGCCCTCTTCGGCTGTCACGCCCAGTTCATCCGCGATCTTGGCCTCTGCTTCTGCGCGCGCACGCTCTTCCAGTCGCTGGGCTTCTTCACGCGCGAGCGATTCCAATCGCTCGCGTTCTTCGGCCAGCCGTTCACGTGCCAGCGCCTCCATGTCCAGCCGGAAGCGCGGCGCGCTCCACGGACCTGTGACCATCAGGGGCACCCGCAGCGCATTGCCCTCTTCGTCTCTCAGTGCCGAGGGCACAAGACGGTAGTCCAGCGTCTGCGCACCCAGCCCGACCTGCCCCTCGCCTGTGACCTGCACGCGTGCCGAGTCGAACAGCAGATCGTCGTTGCTCAGCACGCCATCCATGACCACAAAGCTACCTGTGATACTGTTGTAAATGGTGCTGGTCCCTTCCCCGACATACCCCAAGTCCAGGTTGCGCAACATGCCCACAAGATCAAGCCCAAGGATCTTTCCTTCGGAAAAGGACAGCGCCCCCTCGCCCCGCAGGCTGTTCATGATTGCGTGCAGGCTGTTGCCGGACCCCAGAAGATCAAGACGCCCCTCGGCCGTGCCTTCCAAACGCTCGAAGCCGGCTGTGTCGCGCAAGATTTGCAACAGACTTATGCCGCTGGCTTGCAGGTCGGCCCGTGCCGACAGGCCAGACCGATTATTAACAACGACCTGCCCGGTCACGCCCCCCCCGAACAGCCGCGCTTCCCGAATCTCTGTCACCGCACGCGCGTTGTCGATGGTGCTGCGCAGACGGATCGGGCCAAATGTGCCACTGTCGCTGCGCAACTCGTTCAAGGAAATAGAGATATCCCCGTCCAGCGCGCTCAGGGCCGAAGCGTCTATCGGGTCGCGCGACCAACCCGATTCTGCCTGTGGTGCGCCCCCACTACCGCCCCCCCGCAGGTCAAGCACGGGAACCGTGATTTGTGCATCCACGCGCGGGCGGGGGCCGGTCAGGGTAATATCCGCCGCCGCGGTCAGGGCGATATCGCCAATATTAGCCGCGCCATCGCGCACGAACACTTGCCCGCCTGCGGTATGCGTAAGCTGCCCCGCGAATGTCATCGGCCGTAAGTTGGCAGGCAGTTCCGCGCCCGCTTGCCCAATCGCAGCCATGACCGGCGCCAATGCAGGAACCAGCGTGCTGACCTGACCTTCTGCCGCCATGTCGGCTAAGGACACGCGCCCCTCGAAACGGGCCTCTGCCCCGGCGATCTCGGCCTCTAGTTCGATTGCCGTCAAACCACCATTCAGAAAGTTGCCTGCGTTCCCGGCTTGCAACACCACCGAAACCGGTTGGCCGTTCAATTCCGCCGAGCCGTCCAGCGACAGCGGCCCATCCATAGCCGGGAGCGACATCGTGGCGTCCAGCCCTGTCACCTGTAAATCCATTCCGCTGGCATCATCGACATAGCGCAGGCTGCCGTTGCGTATTTCTGCCCGCGCCAAGGTCAGAGCAGGTGCCCCACCAGACCCGGAAGCCGCCGGTTCTGCCGCTTCCGACGACCCGAAATCCCATGTAGCGCGTCCATCCGCGGCGCGCCGCAACACGACTACTGGCGATTGCAGAACCACTCGTTCCACCGCCACCGTGCCCGACAAAAGGCGCATCAGGTTCAGTCCGACATCCATCTCCTCGGCGCGCAGCATGTCGCCCTCGCCTGCCCAGCCGGGATTACCGATGGAAATATCCTGTGCAGTGGCCCCGATGACCGGGTAAACACTTAGCCCGATCTCGCCTCCGATGATCAGGCGGCGCCCGGTCGCGGCCTCGAATTGCTGCGCCGCAAGTGTCGCAAGCCGGTCGGTCGGAATGAAAACCAGCGCTGCCACCAATAGGACGACAAGGCCGAACACAACCGCCAACAGGGCTTTGACAAGACGCATGACACACTCCACTTGCTTTGCATACAGACCAAGCCTAACGGCCATGACAGCGCTTGTCTTTCACAAATTTGACCGCCAAACTCTGCCCGACGGAATGAGGGAGGATCACATGTCAACGCAAAAGGTTGCGCTTGTCACGGGGGCGGCGCGCGGCATAGGGCTGGCCACCGCACAAAGATTCGCAGCACAAGGCTGGAACGTGTTGATGCTGGACCGCGACCAAGCCGAGCTTGCGCGCGTGGTTGCCGATGTCCCCAGAGCGACCGCGCTCGATTGCGACATTTCCGACCCGGATGCCGTGTCCGCCAGTTTTGCAGCACTCGACCAACTTGACTGCCTTGTAAACAATGCGGGCGTGGCGCAGTTCGGCCCGATCGAAGCCTGCGATTTTGCCTTGTGGCGCACTGTCATGGCCACCAATCTGGACGGCACCTTCCTGTGTTCGCAGGCGGCTTTGCCGCTGCTGAAGGCCAGCCGCGGGAACATTGTCAATATCGCCTCTATCTCTGGCCTGCGTGCCTCGACCCTGCGGGTGGCCTATGGCACATCCAAGGCTGCCGTTATCCAATTAACCAAACAGCAAGCGGCGGAACTGGGCGAATACGGCATCCGCGCGAATTGCGTCTGCCCCGGCCCGGTGCGCACCAAGCTTGCTATGGAAGTCCACAGCCAAGAGATTATCGACGCGTATCACGATGCAATCCCGCTCAATCGCTACGGATCAGAGGCAGAGATCGCGGCCGCGATCACTTTCCTTGCCTCGGAAAGCGCAAGCTACATTACCGGGCAGGTTCTGGCCGCAGATGGGGGCTTTGACAGCACCGGCGTGGGGCTTCCCGCGCTGCGCGCTGGGGGTGCAGGATGAACCTCGCTCGTCTGGCCGCTGAACGTGACCGCCCTATCCGTGCCGCCCTGATCGGGGCGGGCAAGTTTGGCTCCATGTTCCTTGCTCAAGTGCCGACCATCGCGGGGCTGGAGGTCGCCGTGATCGCAGATCTGGACCCCGACCGCGCCCGTGCCGCCTGCCGCACCGTAGGCTGGGATGACGCGCGCATCGCCGCCACGCGTTTCACCGACAATGGCCAGGATGCCGCCTGCGCCGACGTGGATGTGGTGATCGAAGCCACCGGCCACCCAGAGGCCGGGATCGCCCATGCCCTTGCCGCCATCAATGCAGGCCGTCATATCGTCATGGTCAATGTCGAAGCAGATGTGTTGGCAGGCCCCGAACTGGCCCGGCGTGCGACACAAGCAGGCGTCGTCTATTCCATGGCCTATGGCGATCAGCCTGCGTTGGTGTCCGAAATAGTGGATTGGGCCCGCGCCACCGGGTTTGACGTGGCAGCCGCCGGCAAAGGCACCAAATACCTGCCCGCCTATCACCATGTCACGCCTGATGACGTGTGGTCGCATTACGGCCTGACGCCCGACGCTGCCAAAGCCGCGGGCATGAACCCACAAATGTTCAACTCGTTCCTGGACGGCACAAAATCCGCAATCGAAGCGGCGGCCATGGCCAATGCCTGCGGCTTGGACGTGCCGGAACAGGGCCTCGGCTTTCCGGCCTGCGGGATCGATGATCTGGCCCATGTGCTGCGCCCCCAAAGCGCAGGCGGGCAGCTTGCCCGCGATGGCATGGTCGAGGTGGTGTCCTCGTTGGAACGCGACGGGCGACCCGTGTTCCGCGATCTGCGCTGGGGCGTCTATGTCGTGCTGAAAGCGCCGAATGATTACGCCGCCGCCTGTTTCAAGCAATACGGCCTGCCGACCGACAGCACTGGGCGCTATGCCGCGATGTATAAACCCTTCCACCTGATCGGGCTGGAATTGTCGGTCTCGGTCTTGTCGGTTGCGCTGCGGGGGGAACCCACCGGGCAGACCCGTGATTGGCGCGGTGATGCCGTGGCGGTGGCCAAGCGCGACCTGCGCGCAGGAGAGGTGCTGGACGGCGAAGGCGGCTGGACTGTCCACGCCCGCGCCACTTCGGCCCAAGCCAGCCGCGCGCAAGCGCTTCTGCCCATCGGGCTGGCGCATGGCGTGCGGCTTACCCGCGACATTCCCAAGGGCACCACTTTGCGCATGGCCGATGTGGTGCTCAATGACGCTTTGAACGGCGTTCAGTTGCGCCGCGCCATGCTGGCAGGTTGACGGGCGCCAACGTCATCTTGCCCCAAATCACAAATCCCGGCGCGCTTTGCAGGGCGCGCCGAAAGGGGCTGTCGCGCGCGGTCAAAGCGCATTATCTACCAGCGCATGACCCTGCGCCCCGAATTCTGGCATACCGTGCCCCTGTCCGACATGACCGCCCCCGAATGGGAGGCGCTTTGTGATGGCTGTGGGCGGTGCTGCCTGAACAAGTTGGAAGATATCGACACGGATGAACTGGTCTTCACCCGCGTCGCCTGCCGTCTGTTCGATGACAGCACCTGCAGATGTGCAAGCTACGAAAACCGCAAGTCTCTGGTGCCGGAATGCGTGGTGCTAACGCCCAGCACCTTGCCGGATATCGCCTATTGGATGCCAGAGACCTGCGCTTATCGTTTGCTGCATGAAGGGCATAAACTGCCGCTCTGGCATCCGCTGATAACGGGCGACCCGGACACGGTCCGGCAGGCAGGCGTGTCCATGCACGACCAGACCGTTTCTGAAAGTGTGGTGCCGCTGGACGACTGGGAAGACTACCTTCTGGACGACTGAAACCGCATCAGCAGCCACAGGTTCGAGATCAGCAGAACCGCGATTACGACCGCGCCGCCCCAGATCGCCCAGATGCCGGGGTCTTCCCCCAGAATTGCCCAGACCAGCAGCGGCGCCAACACAGATTCCAGCAGCAGCAGCAACGACACCTCGGCAGAGGTGATGTAACGTGGTCCCATCGTCATAAGCGACGATGCACAGGCGATGAACGCGCCATGCGCCAGCAGGAGTGGCCATTGCGCGGCCAGTGGCCCCATGACATCGGCGAAGGGCAACAGCACCAACGCCGCGCCGATCAGCGACACCGGCACGGCCGCCAGCATCGAGCGCCCGCGCAGCACCCGAAGCGCGGTCATGGCTGCGGCAAAGGCCGCGGCCACGCCAAGGGCCACCAGATCGCCTTGCCAGCTTGCGCCGACAGTTTCATGCGACCCTCGCAGGATAAGGCCCAGCCCCGCGAAAACGCCTGCCATGGTCAGAACCATCCGCATGGAGATCGGTTCGGCCAAAAATATCCGGCTGAACACCGTGGCAAAAACTGGCGTTGCGGCAAGGATGAACACCACATTCGCCACGCTGGTGAGAGACACGGCCAAGACGAAACCACTCGCAGCAATGCCGAAAAAGACCAGATAGGCCAGACCCGCCCGGCCCGTCTGCGCCAGTGACGTGATCGAACGCGGCCCTTGCGTGGCCAGCACGAACGCCAAGATCAACCCGCCCGCGATCAGGTTACGCCAAAAGGCGGTCGTGATGGCCGGGGCATCGATCAGCCGCACAAACAGCGAATCGGGCACAATGAAAAGCACGCCCAATGTGGTCAGGGCCAGACCTTTAACATGTTCACTCATGGCGCCTTTGTCGAGCGCGCGTGTGACCTAGTCAAGCCGCAGATGCGCTTCTCGATACGCCGGACGCGACATGCAGGCAGGCGGGTTGGACAAATACACGGCGCGGGCAATCGCACGGGCAAGGCACGTCGCCGCAGCATGGCCCAAAGCGACCATGTCCCTCGCCGATGCGGCAGGTCCTGTGCCCGTGGACACGGCAAAGACGATATCGCCATCGAACTGTGTGTGCGATGGCACAATGGCGCGCGCCATACCGTCATGCGCGGCAATGGCCATCCGGGTAAGTTGGGCTTGTGTCAGCGCGGCATCGGTGGCGACAATGGCCAATGTCGTCGCCTCGCGCGCCAGTTTCGTCACGGGCGGCACGGCGTAAACCGCATGTGGCGCGGGGCCAAGCCCGCCGAATTCATCCCGCCACTCGAATGGCGCAGCCCAGAAATGCGGCCCCTGCCCAACCGTCACACTGCCTACCGGGTTGGCGGCCACCAGCGCGCCTACGGTGCTGCCACCGTCTAGAACCCATGACGCGGAACCAAGCCCTCCGGCAAAATTGGCCGTTGTCGCCCCCATCCCAGCGCCATGGCTGCCCAAGGCAAAATCGGGCGAAGCGGCCTGCAAAGCCGCGCGCCCAAGCGCTGGATAAGGATTCGCGTCCCAGTCTTTTGCGCCACCATTTGTAAGATCAAACAGGATCGCTGCGGGCACGATGGGCACGCTTTTACCTGCAACCTGATAACCACGGCCCTGCGTGCGCAAAACGTCCATCACGCCCGACGCGGCGTCCAGCCCAAAGGCCGATCCTCCGGACAGCACAAGCGCATCCACCTGCTGCACCAGTCGGTCCGGGGCCAGCAACTCTGTCTCTCGGGTGCCGGGCGCGCCCCCCATGACATGAACGCCCGCCGTAAAAGGCATATCGGCTGTCACAACCGTTACCCCGCTGGCCAGCGCGGCGTCGTGCGCGTTCCCGACCCGCAAACCGCAGACATCCGTCAACTGATTGCGGAGGCCGGGCCGATCAGCGGGAGTCATCGGCGTTCGACGTATCATTTTGTTGTGACCAATATTCCAGCAGATCACCTGCTGTCGCGGATTGCCGACCCAGAAGCGACAGATACAGCACATCGACCCCAATAAGCGCCGCCTGTTTCCACAATTCCTGTGAACGCTGGCCGCTTGGGCCTGTCGTGCCGAACATGCTTTGCGTGGCATCTGCGGCAGAGGCAAGGACAAGGACGAGTTGCAACGCCGGCACTGTCGGCGCCAAGCGCGCAAGCTCCACGGGCAAAGCTGCCAAGGCAAACGACACATCCGCCACAGCATCGCACGCATAGGCAGTCATCTGTTCTATCTGGGGCTCTGCTGCCGGCGCGTCGGCGACCTGAGACACCAAGCTGGGGGGTGCACACCGTTCCGGCGGAATCCTACCACTCATTCAGTCTGCCTCGAACCAATACAGCACGTCATGACGATCAATGCTGCTTCTTGTGGGGTAAAGGTTAGGCGGTTTTGTCGGGATTTGCCAACTTTCAACCTGCGCAATACGGATTTTGGGTCGTTTTCGTGCCAAACCGAATTGTGGACACCGGGGAATGTAAGATACACAGCATCGTGTCATGGCGGCATCAGACCCACAATATTCGAAACACCAGCAAGGAGCCCAGACCCGACAATGGCGGATCATTCGGACCCCAATGCCCAGTGGAAGACCCTGTCTGGTCTGGGAACAACGGCTGTCACAGCCTTGCTTTTCGTATTTTTCCTGCAGTTCCTGCCCATTGTGGCCAGCGGCGAGCCTGTGCGGGTCGTCTGGGATTGGGTGCCATCGCTGGGTGTGCAGCTATCGTTCTGGATCGATGGGCTAAGCCTGATGTTTGCGCTGCTGATTACCGGCATCGGCGCCATGGTCATGCTGTATGCCGCGAAATATCTGGCCGGACATCCGCAATATAACAGGTTTGCGATTTACCTGTTCAGCTTCATGCTGTCCATGCTGGGACTGGTGCTGGCGGACAACCTGATCGCGTTGTTCGTATTCTGGGAGTTAACCACTTTCACGTCCTATTTGCTGATCGGGTTCGTCCATACAGACCCGAAATCACGCCGCAACGCGTTGCAGGCCTTGTTGCTGACGGCCACGGGCGGGCTGGCCATGCTGGCAGGCTTCATCCTGATCGGCACCACACAAGGCACGTTCGAGCTGTCGCAACTGAATGCGGCGGGCAGCATGGCAGAGCATCCTTTCTACCTGCTGATCCTGATTCTTGTGCTGTGCGGAGCGTTTACCAAATCTGCACAAGTGCCGTTCCATTTTTGGTTGCCGAACGCCATGGCCGCACCAACGCCGGTTTCCGCCTATCTGCATTCCGCAACGATGGTCAAAGCTGGGGTCTACTTGCTGGCGCGCCTGCACCCATCCCTTTCGGGCAGCGATGTCTGGGTCTGGACATTGTCCATTTTCGGGGCCGTTACGGCAGTGTTTGCCTCTTTCATGGCGCTGCGCCAAACTGATCTGAAGCAGACGCTTGCCTATACGACCTTGATGGCCTTGGGCACCTTGGTCATGTTCCTTGCCGGGTCCAGCGGCTACGCGATCACGGCAGCGATGACCTTTCTGTTGGTGCATTCGCTCTACAAAGCCGGTCTGTTCCTGATTATTGGCATCGTCGATCACGCAACACATACCCGCGACGCGAATGTTTTGGGTGGTCTGGCGCGTGCCATGCCGATCACCGCCGCCGCCGCCATTGCGGCCGGGCTGGCAATGGCCGGTGTGCCGCCCGTCTTGGGCTTTATCGCCAAAGAGATCGCCTATGCCGGGGCGCTGGAAATGCAACTGTCGGTATTTGTGCTGCCAATGGCGCTGGCCGCTTTCGCGCTGATGTTCGCGGTGGCCGGGATCGTAGCCTATAAGCCTTTTTTCGGCCCGCAAGGCAAACTGCCCCATGCCCCGCATGAGGGGCCGTGGCCAATGCTATTCGGCCCGGTGGTGCTGGGCACGCTGGGCCTGGCGTTTGGCGTTCTGCCCGGAATTAGCGCCTATTACCTGATCGAACCCGCAGTGAACGCCGTTATGGGTGCGCCCGACAAGGGCGGCCGAGTCAAGCTGTGGGCCGGGTTCAACCTGCCACTGGTTCTAAGCCTTATAACCTTCGCACTCGGCTTCGTGCTGTATCTGGGCCACCAGAAACTGCGTCGCGGGCTTATCTGGATAGAGGCCCGCGGCCCCGATCTGGATGCAGGTTGGGACACGCTTCTGGACCGTTTCGTCACATTCACCAAGGCGCAAACGGCGCTGATCCAGACGGGGGTTCTACGCCAATACATGTTCGCTACCTTTGGCGTTTTTGCAGCAACCATACTGGTTACGCTGGTGCTGCGCGACGTGGGTGGCATAGAGTTGCGGCTGGCGAGCCTGAGCTTCATGGAATGGGGTGTGGCGCTCCTGATCGTGGCGGGAACAGTGGTGACTGTGCTAACATCGTCGCGGATTGTCGCCCTTGTCGCGCTTGGAGTGGTTGGCGTCGGCGTCGCGCTGATTTTCATCATGTTCTCGGCGCCGGATGTGGCCATCACGCAATTACTGGTCGAATTGCTGGTGGTGCTTTTGATGGCCTTCGCTTTCCTGAAAATGCCGAATCTGGACCCGGACGGCGTGCAAAAGCATAGTGTTGCAAATGCCGTGCTGGCTTGCGCAGTCGGTGTCGGAACAACGCTGACCTTGCTGCTGGTTGTGGACCAACCTTTCGACCGGCGCCTGACAGAATTTTTTGAAGCGGCCAGTTGGACCGAAGCCTTCGGGCGCAACATCGTGAATGTGATCCTGGTGGATTTCCGCGCAATCGACACATTTGGCGAAATCGCTGTGGTCATGATTGCCGCAATCGGCGCGGCGGCCCTGCTGAAAGGGTTTGCGCGAAGCGGCAAAGCAGATGAGGCCAAGAAATGAAATCGGTCATATTTGAAACCGGGGCACGCTTGCTGGTTGCCCTGATCTTCGTGTTTTCACTGTTCATGTTGCTGCGCGGGCATAACCTGCCCGGTGGCGGCTTTATCGGCGGGCTTTTAGGGGCAGTGTCGTTCATCGTCTACTCCTTGGCTAAAGGCCCGGCCGAAGCTCGCAAGGCCCTTCACATTGCCCCGGAAACCCTCGCTGCGATTGGCCTTGGCATTGCGCTTCTGGCCGGGTTGCTTTCGTTTTTCATGGGCGACCCGCTCTTCACCGGCCAGTGGTTCTGGATTGGCGGGGACAGCTATGACACGGCTGTCTTTGCCCCAAACAGCATCTTGGTGTTCGACATCGGCGTTTACCTTGTGGTGCTGGGCGGAATCCTGACCCTCGCCTTTGCTTTCGACGAGGAGACCTGAGCCATGGAAAGCCTGACTGCCATTTTAATAGGCGTGCTGACGGCTGCGGCCGTCTACATGATGTTAGCGCGAAACATCATGCGCTTCATGTTCGGTCTGATCCTGCTGTCGAATGCTGTGAACTTGACCATCTTTACCGCTGGTCGCATGACCAAGGGTGAACCTGCCCTGGTGCCATATGGCCAGGACGCACCCCTGACTGACATCGGAAATGCCCTACCCCAAGCCCTGGTGCTGACCGCCATCGTGATCGGCTTCGGATTGCTGGCGTTCCTGTTGGCACTGGTGTTCGAGGCTTATCGCCGCCTGCACGTCGTCGATACCGACGCGATGCGCCATGCAGAACCCAAGGAGGATACCACGAAATGAGTTGGGTTCTGGTTATGCCGCTTGTGATTCCGTTCATCACGGCGGTGATCGCGTTCATATTACGCAATTCTCCAGCCAATCGGTGGGTGTCGCTTGTCGGATCGGTTCTGGCACTTGTCGCCGCCGCGGTCCTGATGGTTTCCGTGCTGAAGGAAGGGGTAATCGCCGCGCAGATGTCAAACTGGGACGCTCCGTTTGGCATTACCCTGGTGGCGGATTACCTAAGTGCAGTCATGGTCGTCATCACCGCGATCACCGGTTTGGCAACCACTGTCTACGCGCTTGGCGAGATCCCAGAAGAAACAGAGAAACTTGGCTTTTATGCCCTGTTCCAGACCCTGCTTGCCGGGGTCACAGGGGCATTTCTGACAGGCGACCTGTTTAACCTATATGTCTGGTTCGAGGTGATGCTGATCGCATCTTTCTCTTTGCTGGTCATCGGGGGCGGCAAAGAACGGCTGGATGCGGGCATCAAATACGTTGCGCTCAACCTTGTCTCTACCTTGGTGTTTCTGTCCGGGATCGGCATGCTCTACGGTGTCACCGGGACGTTGAACATGGCCGACCTGCGCGGCGCCGTTGCTGCGGCAGAGAACCAAGGTTTGATAACCGTGATCGCGATGATGTTCATGGTGGGCTTTGGTGTGAAGGCCGCGGTATTTCCATTGTTCTTCTGGTTGCCCGCCAGCTACCACACCCCCTATTTCGCGGTGTCTGCGGTTTTCGCCGGATTGCTGACGAAAGTGGGTGTCTATGCGTTGATGCGCATGTTCAGCCTCGTCTTTGTTGGCGATATTGGCTTTACCCATGAAATACTGCTCTGGGTGTCGTTGCTGACCATGTTCACAGGGGTGATCGGTGCGGCCGCACAAACGGATTTCCGCAAAATCCTGTCATTTCACATCATCAGCCAGATCGGCTACATGACCTTGGGCTTGGCCCTGTTCACGCCTTTGGCACTGATGGGCGGCGTATTCTACCTCGTGCACCACATCATCGTGAAGGCAAACCTGTTCTTTGTTGCGGGCCTCGCCCGGCAGTATGCCGGAAGCACCGATCTGAACCGAATTGGCGGGCTTTATAAATCCGCCCCCTTGCTGGCGGCTTTGTTCATCATCCCGGCCTTTTCGCTGGCCGGCTTCCCGCCCTTGTCCGGTTTCTGGGCGAAATACCTGATCGTGAAGGCGGCCTTGGAACTGAATTTCTGGTTCGTGACCTTCGTGTCTTTGTTCGTCGGCTTGCTGACCATCTATTCCATGACCAAGATCTGGGGTATGGCATTCTGGAAACCGCACCCAGACGGAATTGACCCAACTCCCGACCGCGCACCGCTGCGCGTAACACGGGCCATGATCCTGCCAATTGCCGCGCTGGCCGCGATGACCATCGTCATAGGGTTCTACCCGGAACCCTTCGTTCGATTTGCCGAAACAGCGGCAAATCAGCTTCTGGACCCAACTGACTACGTCACGACTGTTCTGGGGGTGCAACCATGAACGGCTTCTTGTTCAATCTCCTGTTGGCCTTTGCTTGGGCCGCGATGACGGGGGATTACAGCCTCGGCTCAATTGCGACTGGCGCTGTCCTTGGGTTTGTCGCGCTATGGCTGTCGCAACCTCTGACAGGCATTGACCGGCTGTATTTCAAACGTCTGTATCGCATTACATATCTGGGCCTGTTTTTCTTGTGGGAACTGCTGCTGTCCTCGGTTGAGGTCGCGTGGGACGTGATCCGCCCTGTGCCCCGCAACAACCCCGGGCTCATCGACATCCCGCTGACGGTCAAGAACGACTTCGAGATTTTGCTGCTGACAAATCTCATCTCGCTCACACCGGGAACGCTTAGCGTAGATGTGTCCGAGGACCGCGAGATACTGACCGTACACGCCATGTTCGCGGATGACCCGGACGCGCTGCGCAAAGATATAAAGGACGGGTTCGAGCGCCTGATCATGGGAGTGTTTGAGACATGACATCTGCCGTATTTCTGTCCATGGCAATCCAGGCTTCTTTGATGCTGATCCTGCTGGGGCTGGCCGTTGCGCTGATCCGCCTGGTCAAGGGGCCATCCTTGGCAGACCGAGTGGTTGCCCTTGATATGATGACCGTTACGATCATCTCGTTCTGCGGCGTATATGCCGTATTCATGGATGAACCGTCGTTTTTGGACGTGGCCATCGTGCTGGCATTGGTCGGGTTCTTGGCAACTGTCGCATTGGCGCGCTACGCTGAAAAGCGCTTGCAACAAGAAGACGCGGAACGCGCCGACCGCGAAAAGGAGCATTCAGATGGCTGATATTGTGATCGGTGCATTGCTTTTGGCTGGCTCTGGGTTCGTGCTGATCGCCGCAATCGGCATTGTGCGTCTGCCTGACCTGCTGACACGGATGCATGCCTCGACCAAGGCCGGGACTCTGGGCGCATTACTTGTTCTAGCGGGTCTTGCCCTGCATCAAGGGACGGGCGATATCATCAGCAAGGTTATTGCGGCAACGCTGTTCCTGCTGCTGACCGCCCCGATTTCGGCGCATATGATCGGACGCGCCCATGCGAAGCGCACGAAATCCCTTCAGGGCAAGCCTGACAACGCCGACTGAATGTCGGCGGCACACGGGGCGAGGGCTTAGGCGGCCGGGGCCATGTGTGGCCCTGTTGCGTGGCGCTCGCGTTGCAGCGTTCGGAAATGCGCCATTTCGGAATGCGTCCATGCGGCGATGTCCCAAGTCCGGGCAGACCGGCGCAGGGCAGCCATGCGCGCGCTGGCCTCTTCCATCCCCATGGACAATGCCTGTTCCAAAGCCGAATCCATCGAGGAATACGAAAATGGGTTGACCGGGATTGCCCCATCCAGCAGCACCGCGCAGCCGGCGAATTCCGACAGGATCAGCGCGCCGGGATGGGTCAGATCACGCGCGGCGCAGAATTCAGACGCCACAAGGTTCAGCCCATCCGCCAGCGGCGTGATAGATGCCACGTCGGCCGCGCGGTAATAGGCCACAAGCTGCGCAAGCGGGATCGCCTTGCTGACCAAGGTGACAGGCTGCCAGTCGAAACTGCCAAAGCTTCCATTTATCCGCCCGACCAGCCCTTCGATCGCGTCCTGAACTTCGGCATAAGCGGTCATGTTGCGGTTTGCGCCAACCGAAACCAACATCAGCCGGACCTTGCCTCGCAGGTCGGAACGACGGGTCAAAAGCCGCTCAAAGGCTTCAAGCTGTTCAATATTTCCTTTGGTATAGTCGGTCCGCGATACTGATAAGATTAGCTTTGTTTCGCCAAGTTCCGCACGAATTTCGCGCACGCGCTCTGCCACTTCCGGCTTTTGCGCAAGTCCCTGAATGTAGTCGAAATTTACCCCGACAGGATTGGTATGCACGCAGGTCGTGGACCCCATATGCTCCAGCATCAGCGGCATACGACGGTCATTCAACGCCACACCCGTAGCTGACAGCGTGCTGGGCGTTTCGGCCTCTGACACCAGCTTTGCGCCCTTTATGGACCGCACCACAGCGGCGAAATTCTGAGCGTAGCGCGGAATGTGAAAGCCCACGCTGTCGCAGGTCATCAGGCTGTTGATGATCTCTTCGCGCCACGGCAGCACGTTGAACATATCCGGCCCCGGAAACGGCGTGTGATGAAAGAAGCAGATCGTGGCATTGGGTTTCAACTGCCGCAGATAGCCCGGCACCAGCCACAGGTTATAGTCATGCACCCAGATCACAGCGTCATCGGTGGCCTGCTCTGCCGCAGCTTCGGCAAAAGCCCAATTTACAGCGCGGAAGGTCGGCCAATCGACAGGATCATAATTATAGCGTTCCTTGAACCCGTGCAGGATGGGCCAGAAGGCTTCCTTGCTGGTGACGTGGTAAAAGCTGCTGACCTGCTCTTTCGTCAGCGGCAGGCGACTGACCGTGTAGGTGCCGAAACTGTCTGAAATCTCTATCACCGGCTCGAAACCGGGATTGGCGGTATCCTCGGCCTCTTTCCACGCGACCCATGCGCCACGATTGGCCTGCCCAAGAAACCCCTTCATCGTCGGCACAATCCCGTTCGGGCTGGAGTTTTCACGATACTGCACCTGCCCATCCTCGATCACCTCCTCATAGGGTTGGCGGTGGTAAACGATCACAAGGTCAGATTTCATAGCGGTAGCTCCGGTGGGGTCGCATGCAGGGTGTGGGCGTGGATGGCTTCGATAATTCCACCTGCGCCAATATGGCGGCAGCGATGCGCGCGCGGCAGATGGGCGGTCGCGTGCAAAAGTTCAGCTTCAGAGCCGCCGACCAGCGCGCCATGCAGACCCGTTTCAAACATGGACAGGTCGTTGAGCGTGTCGCCGGCGACCAGCACGCGCTCCGCTTCAAGCCCCAGATGCGCGATGAGCCGAAGCAGCGACGGCCCCTTGCTGACGCCACGCGGCAATACATCAACAAAGCACCCATGCGAGACGATGGTATCGACCGCCAAATCCTCAAGCACGGCCAGCGCCGCGCGATCAAAGCTGGTATCGTATTCGTAGGATAACCGGTGGCGAAAGGGGACATTTTGTAACCGTAGCCCACCGACCGACAGAAGCCGCTCTTGCACCTCTGTCGCCAATCCGTGCCAAGCTTGTGAGATCGGCATTTCAAGATCGGCCATGGGCTGGACGCGGCCAGAGTCGAATCGCGCGATGGTCGTTCCGACATCCCCGATCACAAATTCCGGGCTGGGCACGGTGCCATCCGCGCACAGGCTACCGATGAAGTCCGGATCGCGGCCAGTGACGAATATTAGCTGGACATCGGGCTGTTCGCGCAACCAGTCGTAAAGCCTGCGACGATGTTGCGGGCTACCGCCCAGAAAGGTTCCGTCCAGATCGGTGGCCAGCACCATTCGGGTGCTCTGCCCGGCCATGGGGCGCTGTGAAAGGGTATCCATGTCCCAAAGATGGACGCTGCGCGGCTCGGGTCCAAGCCAAGCCCGGATAGGAAGATACGAAACCACACCAAAAAAAGAAACCGCCCAAAATATGAGCGGCTTCCAAAATTCTTGCCCACAAAATGGGCGGTCGATTTAGGCGAGTGCCAGGTTCGACGCAGATTCGCGGCCATCACGACCTTTTTCCAGATCGAAGGTCACTTTCTGACCGTCATCCAGACCGCGCAGACCAGCGCGCTCAACAGCGGAAATGTGCACAAACACATCCTTGGAACCGCCATCGGGTTGAATGAAGCCAAAACCTTTGGTTGCGTTGAACCATTTCACGGTGCCAGTGGCCATGTGAATTCTCCTAATAGTGTATCACTGCCCACGAAATGCGGCAGCTCGGCTCAGTCAGTGCAAGATCGAGATCACTGTGGCCGGTAAAGGAGAACAGTCGTCGATAGAGGTAACATCGCAGGAGTTTTTATATATGGGCGCCTTGCGTCTGGCAAGGAAATTCGCTCAGGGCAGCACCGATAGACGCGCGGCCATATCCAACATGCGACAGGAAAAGCCCCATTCATTGTCATACCAACCAAAGACCCGCAGCATGCCGCCGCTGGTTTGTTGGGTCTCTGCCAATGCCATGACGATGCTTTCTGGCCGTGCCCGCAGGTCGGTGGAAACCAGCGGTCGGTCAGTCCAGCCGATCACCCCGCCCGCCTGTTGCATGGCCAGATTAACCTGATCGACGGTCGCGGGCCGCTCCAGCATGACACAGAGATCGACCGCCGAGACAGAGGCCGTTGGCACCCGCACCGCGGCCCCCAGCAAACGGCCTTCCAATTCGGGCAAGACGCGTTCCACCAGCTTTTGCGCACTGGTCGTCGTCGGCACCATAGACAGCGCCGCGGCACGCGAGCGCGCCGGATCGCCACGCGGGGCATCCACTGTGGGTTGGCTGCCTGTGTAGCAATGCACCGTAGTCATAAAGCCCGTCGCAACACCCCATTGGTCGTGCAACAGCCGCGCCAAGGGCGCGAGCGCGTTGGTGGTGCAGGAAGCGTTCGAGATCAGCTTGTGACGATTGGCCAAGATGCCCTCGTTCGCACCCAGCACAACCGTAACCTCAGCCGCCTCGGACGGGCCAGAGATCAGTATCCGCGACGATCCTGCGCGCAAGCCACGTTCGGCAATCTCCGCTGTGTTGGCGCGACCGGTGCATTCCATGACCAGATCGACACCAGAGAGATCCAGCTGCGACAGGTCATGCTCATGCGTCAAGCGTAAGCTTTGCGCACCGATCTGCAACTTGCCATCAGCGGCCTTTACCGGCTGTGGCCATGGTCCGAATACGCTGTCATATTCAAACAGGTAGGCACAGGTTTCCGCGTCAGCAATATCGTTGATCCCAACGATCTCGACATCTGGCCAACCGCCTTTCAGCCACGCACGCACCACGGTGCGGCCAATGCGGCCAAAGCCGTTCAGAACCACTTTCATAACGTGCCCTTCCGCTGCCACGCGCGCAGTTAGACCCGCACGCAGGTCAGTTGCAAGGCTAGAGCGCGACCTCTATCGCGCTATCATTGGCACGCGCCAATTCTACGGCTTTCGACGCCACAGCGATATCTTGCAAACCGACCCCGGTGCCGTCGAACAACGTCACCTCCTCGGCACTGGCACGCCCCGTATGGGTGCCGTTGATAACTGCACCGATGGGCGTGATCGCATCCGCCGTAATCAACCCCTGCGCAATCGCATGCTGCGCCTCGCCAATAGAAATGGATTGCGCGACCTCGTCGGTGAATACCTTAGCGCGGGCCAGAAGCGCGGGTTCAACTTCCTGCTTGCCGATCGTGTCGGTGCCCATGCAGGCAACATGCGTGCCGGGACGGACATGCGCATCCATCAGGCTGGCGGTGGGGCTAGAGGTGATGGTGATAATCACATCCGCCTGCGCGCCCAGGTCTTCAAGGCTCACTTCTTCAAAGGGCAGACCGGCCTCAGCCACGGCAGCCGCCAACCGGTCCATCATGTCAGGGTGGTAGTTCCACGCCACGACCTTCTCGAACTTGCGCTGCCGCAGCGCCGCGCGCATCTGAAACACCGACTGATGGCCTGCGCCGACCATGCCCAGAACCTTGCTTTCAGGCCGCGACAAATGCGCGATGGAAATCGCCGACGCGGCCGCCGTGCGCAACGCGGTCAGCAGATTGCCCCCGACTGCCGCTTGCAAAATACCGGTATCCGGATCGAACAGAAACACGGTCGATTGATGGTTGATAATGCCCTTGTCGGCATTGCCGGGGAAATACCCCCCCGCCTTCACGCCCAGTTGCGCGCCTGCACGGTCCAGGCCGGACTTGAAACCATATTGCCGCCCCTCGCCCAGCGCCTCGCGCACGACGGGGAAGTTATAGGCATCGTCACGCGCCATGGCGGCGAACGTGGCTTCGACAGCATCGAATGCACTTTGGTCATCGACAAGCCCGCCAATGGCGGATTCGGGCACGATCCACATGGGACAGCCTCCTCTTATGGGTGTTCGCAGAGAAAGAGGCCCCGGATCAGGTCCGAGGCACGGAGAGTAGGCGCTTGGGCTCCGGACCTGATCCGGAGCCTCGCGGTCCTCTACGGCAAGCTCAATAAGCCTTGCCGCGCGCGCTAACGGGCCAGAGAGTTTCGACCTTGCCGCCCCGAACACCAACATACCAGTCATGCACGTTGCAGGTCGGGTCGCAATGGCCGGGGACCAGTTTCAGCTTGTCGCCAACCTTCAGCACCGCGTCAGGATCGGCCACAACGCCATGTTCGTCCGAGCATTTGACGTATTTCACATCATCGCGCCCATAGATGAAGGGCAGGCCGCTATCGACCGACTGCGCTTTCAGACCGGCATCGACAATCGCCTTATCGGCCTTCGCGTGGCTCATTACGCTGGTCAGCAGGAACAGCGCGTTTTCCCATTCGCCTTGGTCAATGCGCTTACCGTCCTTGTCCAGAATGCGGCCATAATCGGCATCCATAAAAGCATACGACCCGCATTGCAGTTCGTTATACACGCCCGAGTTGGACTCGAAGTAGTATGACCCGGTGCCACCGCCGCCAACGATGTCGCAGTCCAGCCCTTCGGCTTTCAGCCCATCAACGGCGTCGCGCACCATGGCAATGGAAATATCGACCTTGGCCTTGCGCTCTTCATAGCTGTCCATGTGCTGCATCGCACCCTGATAGGCTTGGATGCCGGCAAATTTCAGACCCTCGGCAGCGTCGATGGCTTTCGCAATCTCGACAACGGCCTCGGTCGTGGTCACGCCGCAACGGCCCGCGCCGCAGTCAATTTCTACAAGGCACTCGATCTGCGTGCCATGCTTGACCGCCGCCGCCGACAGATCGGCCACATTGGCCACGTCATCGACACAGCAGATGGCCCGCGAACCCAGCTTCGGGATACGCGCCAGACGGTCGATCTTGGCAGGATCGCGCACTTGGTTGCTGACCAAGACGTCCTTGATGCCGCCGCGGGCGAAAACCTCTGCCTCGCTCACTTTCTGGCAGCACACACCGCAAGCGCCGCCAAGGCTCTCTTGCAGTTTTGCGACATCCACGGATTTATGCATCTTGCCATGCACACGGTGACGCATGCCATGTTCGCGGGCATAGTCGCCCATCTTCTTGATGTTGCGCTCCAGCGCGTCGAGATCGAGCACAAGACAAGGCGTCTGGATATCAGCCTCGTCCATACCCGGCAACGCAGGAACATCAAAGCCCACTTCAAGGCCGTCAAATTTGGTCGGTGCATTCATAAGATTAACCCCTTTATATCGGTCAGCCAGCCATCCATGGCAGCTTGTCCAGATCCACATTGCCCCCGGTGATAATCACGCCAACGCGCTTTCCACGAAACACCTCGGGATTTTTCAGAATGGTCGCCAAAGGAACCGCGCAGGACGGCTCTATCACGATCTTCATGCGCGCCCATGTCAGGCGCATTGCGTCGATGATTTCCTGTTCGGACGCAGTCAGGATATCGGTCACATGGTGTGACACGAAATGCCACGTGTTTTCCTTCAACGGCACTTTCAACCCGTCCGCCACGGTCACAGGCGCATCATCGGCAATGATATGTCCCGCCTTGAAGCTGCGATAGGCGTCGTCCGCCTGCTCTGGCTCGGCGGCATAAATCTCGACACCGGGTGCGATGTTCGACAGCGTCAGACAACAGCCCGAAATCATGCCGCCGCCGCCGATGGGCGCGATCACGGCATCCAGCCCTTCGACCTGCTCCATGAACTCTCGCGAGCAGGTCGCCTGCCCGGCAATCACACGCGGGTCGTTATAGGGATGGACGAAATCCGCCCCGGTCCGGGCCTGCACTTCGGCAAAGACGGCTTCGCGGCTGGTCGTGGACGGCTCGCACTCGGTAATTGTGCCGCCATAGCCGATCACGGCGTCTTTCTTGGCCTGCGGCGCAGTGCGCGGCATAACCACGTTGCACGGTATCCCCCGCCGACCGGCCGCATAGCTGAGCGAAAGGGCGTGGTTGCCGCTGGAATGCGTGGCGACGCCTTTGGCGGCTTCTTCATCGGTCAACCCGAACACGGCATTGCACGCGCCGCGCACCTTGAACGCACCGGCCTTCTGGAAGTTCTCGCACTTGAAGAACAACTCTGCCCCGGTCAGCTTGTTCATGAATTCCGAGGTCAGAATCGGTGTGCGGTGAATATACGGTTTGATCCGCTCATGCGCGGCGATCACATCGTCGAAGGTCGGAAGCGGTCTGTCTGCTTGGTCTTTCATGTCACCCCCTTAGTTTGCGTTGCAAAACCAGACGGGTTTCCACGCCCCGCCTGCCCCGCGATTGTGTCTTATGCCGCCTTGGCGACTGGCTCTGCCGCCGTGCCGCGCAGATAGTCCTGCGCCGCCGCAACGCCGCTGCCCAGCTTCACCGGCCAGCCCAGATCAGCCATGCACATTTCCGCCGTGGCCAGACCCGACAACAGCATAACATCGGTCAGGCTGCCCAGATGGCCGATGCGGAACAGCTTGCCCGCGACCTCGCCCAGGCCGACACCGAAGGCGACGCCGTATTTGCTGGCGGCCAATGTCACCACATCGGTGCCGTTGAACCCTTCGGGCGCCATGACCCCGGTTACGGTGTCAGAATACAAGTCAGGCCGCGCGGCACAAACCTGCAAACCCCAACCACCCACGGCGCGGCGGGTCGCTTCGGCCAGCCGGTGGTGGCGGGCATAGACGTTTTCCAACCCTTCGGCCTTCAGCATGTCAATGCTGGCCGCCAGACCGTTAATCAGACCCACGGGCGGGGTGAATGGATAACCGCCTGCGGCATAGCCTTTCAGCATATCGGCAAAGTCGAAATAGGTGCGTGGCAACTTTGCGCTGTCACGCGCCGCCAGCGCCTTGGGCGAGACACCCAGGATGGCCAGACCGGCAGGCAGCATGAAGCCCTTTTGCGACCCGGCAACCGCGATATCCACGCCCCAGGCGTCCATCTCGAACGGCATGGACGCGATAGAGCTGACGCCATCGACAAGCAGCAATGCAGGGTGGTTTGCCCCGTCCATCGCCGCGCGCAAGCCCGCAATATCCGAGCGCACGCCGGTCGCGGTTTCATTATGCGTCGCCAGAACCGCCTTGATGTTGTGGTCGGCATCAGCGGCAAGTGCCGCCCTCATGGCCTCAACCGGGCAGCCCTCGCCCCAAGGCGCTTCAATGATCTGCACATCCAGCCCGTGACGCTGGCACAGGTCTATCCAACGATGACTGAACATGCCGTGCCGCGCGGCAAGAACCTTGTCACCGGGCGACAGCGTGTTGCTGATCGCGGCTTCCCAGCCGCCGGTGCCAGTGGCAGGCAGCAGCAGCACTTCGCCCGCGGTCATGCCCAAAACCTCTTTCACACCCGCAACGGCGGGCTGGAACACAGCCGCGAAAGCAGGCGAACGGTGGTCGATGGTCGGCATGTCGCACGCCTTGCGCAGGCTTTCGGGCATATTGGTCGGACCGGGGATGAAAACCGGGTTTTGCAAAGACATCGTGTCCCTCTCATATTGTTGTCATTGGTTTGACATTCATAACCGCATTTTTCAATTTTTTTGAAAAATAATTACTATCTGTGAAAAAGTCGGATTTCATGTTATCGGTCAGAGGGTAAGCGTTTTTCATTTCCCCGCCTGCACTGCGGCAGATAGTAAAAAGGTGGTCTATGACACAGGTATCCCGACGCGGAAGACCTCGCGCGTTCCATGACAAGACAATGCAGAACACCATCCAGTCACTGGATCGGGCGATGTCGATTCTGGAAACGCTGGCACAATCCGAGGGGATGACCTTGTCCAATCTCGCTGCTGCGTGCGGGCAGTCCACCGCCACGGTATACCGCGTGCTGATTACCCTGCAACAGCGCGAAATGGTGGATCTGGACCCAGCCGGGCAGGTCTGGCATGTGGGCGTCGGCACCTTCCGCGCGGGCACGTCATTTCTGCGCCGGACATCGCTGGTGGAACGCGCGCGGGCGCCCATGCAAGCTTTGATGCGGGAAAGTGGCGAGACTGCCAATCTGGGCGTGGAACAACAGGACGAGGTTCTGTTCCTGACGCAGGTCGAAACCCATCAGGCGATCCGCGCCTTTTTCCCGCCCGGCACGATTGGCCCGATGCATGTGTCGGGCATCGGCAAGGCTTTGCTGGCGTGGTTCGACGAGGGGCGCGTTGCGCAGGTTGTGGCGCGACGCGGCTTGGAAGCCTTCACCCCCGCGTCGCTGACCTGTGCAGAGGATTTACGCGCCGATTGTATTCGCACCCGTGCCCGCGGCTTTGCCTTTGACGACGAAGAACGCGCACCGGGGATGCGTTGCATCGCCGCGCCAATCTTCAACCCGCACGGAGAACCCGTTGCGGGTGTGTCCGTGTCCGGCCCGGCTTTTCGGTTGGAGACGGGCAATCTGGACCGGATCGGGGGTTTGGTGGTGAAAACAGCGGCGGAAATCACGGCGGCGACGGGTGGCACGATTCCCGGTGCAAAACCGGTTTGACAATTCTGATTTATTTTGTCAGGATTAAGGCATAGCCAACCGACAGGTCAGCCACGCCACCCCTGACCCGAGAGAGATACCATGAACGCCATTACCCGTTTCATCCCAGAAACAACGCCCGCAGCGCCGGTGCATGATGTTTATAGCCTGACGCGCGGCGGCAATCTGGCACAGATCATGCTGGACGGAAAAACCTACCAGTTGCGCATTACCCGCGCGGGAAAACTGATCCTGACCAAATGAAAACGGGGGCCGCCGGCCCCCGTTTTTGATTTGTGGTCTGATCGCTCTCAATGTCCCAAGATCTGGCTCAGGAACAGCTTGGTTCGGTCGGATTGCGGGTTGTTGAAGAACTCTTTCGGTTCATTCTGTTCCACGATCTGACCTTGGTCCATAAAGATCACCCGGTTCGCCACTGCCTGCGCAAAGCCCATTTCATGCGTCACGCACAGCATGGTCATGCCGTCCTCTGCAAGGCTGATCATGGTGTCCAAAACCTCTTTAATCATTTCCGGGTCAAGCGCCGATGTCGGCTCGTCGAACAGCATGATCCGCGGGCGCATGCACAAGGACCGCGCAATCGCTACGCGCTGTTGCTGACCGCCCGATAGCTGACCGGGATATTTTTGGGCCTGTTCCGGAATCTTTACCTTTTCCAAGAAATGCATGGCCGTTTCCTCGGCTTCGCGCTTGGGAACCTTGCGCACCCAAATGGGCGCCAGCGTGCAGTTTTCCAAAATGGTCAGATGCGGGAACAGGTTGAAATGCTGGAACACCATCCCGACTTCGGAGCGAACCCTGTCAATATTCTTCAGATCGCCCGTCAATTCGGTTCCATCGACGATGATCTGCCCGGCCTGATGTTCTTCCAGCCGGTTGATGCAGCGGATGAGCGTCGATTTGCCGGACCCGGACGGCCCGCAAATGACGATCCGTTCGCCACGATAGACCGACATGTTGATATCGCGCAGCACATGGAACGACCCGTACCACTTGTTCATTCCCGTGATCTGGATCGCCAGTTCATCGCTGACCTGCATTTTGCTGGTGTCGATACTGCGGTCAACGGGAATTTCGGGGGCAGCTACTTCCGACATAGGTCGCACTCCTTAACGATGATCGGTCTTCAGCTTGCGCTCCAGATACATGGAATAGCGCGACATGCCGAAGCAGAAGATAAAAAACAAAGCCCCAATAAAGATGAACAGCTCCCAATAGATGCCGTTCCAATCCGTATCGGCGCGGATGGCGTTGGACAGCCCGATGGGGTCGAGCAGACCGATGAAGACCACCAGCGTTGTGTCCTTGAACAACCCGATAAAGGTATTCACGATGCCGGGAATCGAGATCTTCAGCGCTTGCGGCATGACGATCAGCCGTTGCGCCTTCCAGTAATCCAGACCCAGCGCGTCGGCGGCCTCGTATTGGCCCTTAGGCAAGGCGGCCAACCCGCCGCGAATGACCTCTGCCATATAAGCCGATGCAAACAACGTCACCATGATGATCACCCGCAGGATCAGGTCAAAACTGGTGCCCGGCGGCAGGAAGTAATTCAACAGCAACGAGGCTGTAAACAACAGCGTAATCAGTGGCACACCACGAATAAACTCAATGAAGATAACGCAGACTGATTTCAGGAACAGCATGTCCGACTGGCGACCCAGTGCCAGCAGGATACCAATCGGCAGCGACAACGAGATACCTGACACCCCGATCACGATGGAGATCAGGAAACCGCCGAACGAATCCGAGCGCACATATTCCAGCCCGATCGGCGCAATGGAGTGCATTGCAGTTTCAAAGGGTCCGGCAAGGAACACCCACCAAAGAAACGTTCCGGCGACTGCGGCAATAACGCTGATCAACGACGACATCTTCGCCGTTGCCCGGAATACCACATAACCCACGACAAACCCCAATAGCACCGAAATGGGGAGCCAGACCGACCCGCCCCAGAGCAAATGATAGCCGATGAAGGGAAACAGGACCGAGAAATAGAGCATCTTTCGCGGCACTTCCGAAAACAGGATCGGGGCCAGAGCCACCAACATCAGCACCATTGCCAGAACCGGGCGCCAGTAATGCTCTGACGGATAGAAGCCGAACAGAAGCTGATGCCAACGGTCTTTAATGACCGCGAAACAGGCGCCAGAGGCTCCATCCAGAATTACGCGGCAGTCACGCAACGATTCCGCGTTCCAGACCGTGTTCAACAACCATGGCCCGATTTCAATGATGATGAACCAAATCACCCCCAAGGAGGCAATCGTCAGAACGGAATTGAGCCAGCCAGAGAACAGGTTTTCGCGCAACCACTTGATAACGCCCCGCTCGGTGACAGGTGGCTCTTGCTGGTCAAGCATGGTGTCGCGCACATAGCTGACGGTGTTCGAATGGGTGTCACTCATCTTACCGTTCCTTCAGCTTGACACGATTGTTATAGACATTCATCGCACCAGAGATGCTTAGGCTGACCGCAAGGTAGACCAGCATCAGCAGCAGCATCCCCTCCAATTCGCGCCCGGTCTGGTTGATGGTGATACCGCCAAGCGTCGAGCGCAGATCCATATAGCCAACCGCCAAGCCCAGTGACGTGTTTTTGGTAATGTTCAGGTATTGCGAAATCAGCGGTGGGATAATCACCCGCATCGCCTGAGGCAGGATCACAAGGCGCATGGTCTTGCCCGGTTGCAACCCCAGCGCGAAGGCCGCCTCGGTCTGACCACGCGAAATGGCCATAATACCGGCGCGCACGATCTCTGCCACGAAAGCGCCCGTGTAAATGCCAAGCCCCAGCCACATGGCAATCAGCGAATTCCGCATGTGGATGCCATCGGCGAAATTGAAACCGCGCAATTCAGGGTATTCCAGATGTGCCCCGAAGAAGATGAACAGCAGCACGACCGGACCGAACAAAACGCCCAAGCTTTTCCACCACGTTTTCGGACGGATACCGGTCGCATTTTGCACCGCCGTCGCATTCTTCTGAATGGCCTTGTGGGCATAAATGCCAGCAATGATCGCAACCAGCACCAGCAACCAGTTGATCGACGGTGCGACCACACCAAGCGGCAAATTGCCCAGATCGTTCGTGAACTGGATTGCAGGGACATAGACACCCCGATTGGTCACGGCCACAGAGTCGTTGAACAGCATGCTCGCGCTTGGCGTATCGCCCCGGAATGCCGAAGGCGCGGGCATCGATTCGGTCATGATCGCGCCGAAAATGATGATCCAGACCAGCGTCGGAATGTTGCGGAACAATTCCACATACACGGTCATAAGCCGCGCCACGATCCAGTTATTGGACAGCCGCAACACACCCGCAATGACACCCAGCACAGTTGCCAAGGCGCAGGCCATCACCGCAAGGATGGCCGTGTTCAACAAGCCGACCAACGCCGCCCGACCATGGGTCATCTGGCTGTTATACTCGATTGGTCGCTGGTTGATGTCGTAGCCGGCAGGGGCTGACAAGAATGCAAAACTGAAATCCTTGCCCAGCGCACGCAGGTTGCTGATCGTGTTGTCGACCAACCAAGCAATCCCCAGCATCAGGGCAAATAGAAACATAATCTGGATCGTAATTGACCTGTAGCGCTGGTCATACAGCAACATGCTCAACCGGAAAGCCGTTTTCGGCGGCGCGGTCCGCGTGCGAAGATCGCTGGTGCTCGACATAAAACTCTCCTGTCGCTGCGAAACTGCAACGTCTGGCCAAAGGCGCTCAGGGATTCGATGAAAACGAAAGAACCGCGCCCCAAATGGGGGCGCGGTTACTGTTTAAAACTTAGCGGAAGGGCGGCGCGTATAGTAGGCCGCCTTGGGTCCACTGTGCGTTCAGACCACGAGCCAGGCCGATCGGGGTCTGCTCGCCAATGGTCGAAGCAAAGATTTCGCCGTAGTTACCACCTGCAGAGATCGCACGCACGGCCCAATCACTGTCGAGACCAAGCATACCACCAAGATCACCCTCGGATCCCAACATGCGGTTGATTTCCGGGTTGTCGGTGCCAGCGGCCAGTTCTTCGATATTCGCCGATGTGACCCCCAGTTCCTCGGCTGCGATCAGCGCGTTCAAGGTCCAGCGAACGATATCGGCCCACTGGTCGTCACCTTGACGCACTGCTGGCCCAAGCGGCTCTTTCGAGATGATCTCGGGCAGAATCGCGTGATTGCCCGGCTCTGGGAACGAGGCGCGCGTTGCAGCCAGACCTGACGCATCGGTGGTGTAGACGTCACAGGCACCGGCCAAATACTGCTGCTGCGCTTCTGCGTTGGTTTCGATCGGAACCGGCTCATAGCTCATGCCGTTAACACGGAAGAAATCAGCCAGGTTCAGTTCGGTGGTGGTGCCGGTCTGGATGCAGACGGTCGCGCCGTCCAGTTCCATGGCGGAACTGACGCCCAGTTCGCGGTTTACCATAAAGCCCTGACCGTCATAATAGTTGACACCGGCGAAGGTGTTGCCCAAATCGACGTCTCGCGAGAGCGTCCAGGTGGTATTCCGCGACAGCATGTCAATTTCACCCGACGCCAGCGCCGAGAAGCGTGTTTGGCCGGTGGTTGACACGAAGTTGACGGCCATCGGATCGCCGAGGACAGCTGCCGCGACCGCACGGCACACAGCTACGTCAAAGCCCTGCCAGACGCCATTCGCATCGGGCGCAGAGAAACCGGCGAGACCTGTGGACACGCCACATGACAACTCACCGTTTGACTGGACGATTTCCAACATGGATTGGGCGCTTGCGGCGCCAGCCAGCAGCGCCGAAGCGGCAATAGTGCCGTAAAATACGGATTTTTTCATTTTATCCTCTCTGTTGACGCCGCCTTGGCGGCGGTCTGCCCTTGTGGGCGCTTAGCGATGGCGCGTTTTTCACCATCTGCCCAATCAATCTGCGACAAGCTTGGTCAAACGGTCAAGCCGTTAAACAGGCTACCCCCCATAATTCGCAACATTTGCCTGTGAAAGGGGCAGGTCACAGGCGAAGTGTCGCGTCTTGTCCAGGAAAGCACCCAATAGGCAATTCGGTCATATGCGTGCGACCTGCCGAACATGGCGACAATAGCTTGCGCCCGTCACCTGTTCAAATGCGACATCCCCTGTCGAAACAGAGCTTCACCGCTCGCGCGACAGTCGAGTGCGGCCGGAGGGTAGCAGGTATCTGGAAACGCAATCGACGCCCGAATTCTGCTTTCAGAAACGCAAAACCCGGCGAACACCACGCAACAGGCTCGTGCCTAAATTGCAATGCGTTCACTTGAGAGACTGGAAGGCTGGAGGCGAGTACCGGAATCGAACCGGTGTACACGGATTTGCAATCCGCTGCGTAACCACTCCGCCAACTCGCCTCTGGATGCTGGGATTAGGGGCTTGTCCGACAGACGTCAAGTGCGCTTCGCAGTCAACGGCCCGATTCTGGCGCCCGCCAGAACATGCACATGCAGATGCGGCACTTCCTGCATCCCGTCAGGCCCGGCATTCGAAATCAGCCGGTATCCCGCCTGCGCGTCGGTCGGGCATACCCCAAGCTGCGCACAGACAGCGCCCACCGCGCGGGTGAAATCCACGATCTCTGCATCCGATGCCATGTCTGCGAAATGGTCGTAATTCACATAAGCCCCCTTGGGGATGACCAGCACATGATGCGGGGCATGCGGGGCAATATCGTGAAAGGCAAGACTGTGCTCTGTCTCTGCCACCTTGTTGCAGGGGATTTCACCTCGCAATATCTTGGCGAAAATGTTTTGGTCGTCATAGATGTAGGACATGGAACCTTCCGGCGTTCTGGCTTTTTCAATATGATAAGCGCCTGATGGGCCAAAGGAAAGGGACAGCCATGCAAAGGCCCGCAAGCGGCATGAGTTTGCATCCTGGTCGACTGGCTGGTGGTCGGGCATCCCGGACATGCGCGTTGATCTACCGAGAGGTGCCGAAAGCGGCGTGCTCGACCATAGGCCAGCTTCTGTATCACGCCGATTATGGCAACTTCTTCACGGACGATATTCACGATGCCGGCCTCGACGCCCTGCAATGGCCGGACCCGGCCTTCGACAAGGCCCTTGGTCGGGCCGATCGCATGGTGTTTTCGGCTGTCCGGAACCCCTATTCGCGGCTATTGGCCTGCTTTTTCGACAAAATTTTTACGCAGCAGCGTGACGGCAGTTTCTACAGGGGAAACTTGCGCGCCCTGCTGAGGCAGCATTATGGTGCCGATCTGGACGCCAACTCAGATCCGCGCCCGGCCTTCCGGCGTTTCGTGCTGTTCATACGCGACACGCTGCGCAACCGGGACAGGTTTTGGTATGATCGCCACTGGACCCCGCAAGCGCAACACTTGCGGTCTTTCACGGTGAACGGGCTGCTGTTCGATCACCTGTTCACAGTCGAAGCCTTCGCCAACGGGGTCGCTCCGATCTTGACACGGATACCGCCCGACAGGCGACCTGCCCTATTGCCCCGGTTCAACGTGACCCGCAGACCCGACCTGCCGACTGAAAGCTACTTCGACGACCTGACCCTGCATCTTGTGCACGAGATTTACCGTTGGGATTTCGACCTGTTCGGCTACACAGCGTTCGAACCTGCCCAGCGGACCGCAACGCACCCGCTTGACCTGAACGAGATCAACCAACGTCTGTCAGATCCGCATCCGCCGCATTGGGCCAGTCTGGGCGGCTAGCCGGGATCAGCGACCCCGGATCAGACCTTCAAGGTCAATTGGCTGCACGCTGCCTGCCAGGCGGCTGCGATAGGCGACCTGCGATTCGGCCACACGCATGATATAATTTCGGGTTTCAGCGAAGGGCACCCGTTCCACCCATGACACGAAATCCACACGAGGGTCGCGCGGGTCGCCAATTTCGGAAACCCAGCGGCGCGGACGGCCCGGCCCGGCATTATACCCTGCCGCGACCAACCCCAGCGAAGGCCCGAATTCGTCGCGCAACTCGGCAAGATAGGCGGCTCCCAGCCGCATGTTCAGGGCCGGGTCAAGCGTCAGGTCCAGCGGATCGAACGCAACCGCCAGTTTGCGCGCCATCATCTGCCCGGTGCCCGGCAAAAGCTGCATCAAGCCGCGTGCATCGGCGTGGCTACGCGCACGGGGGTCAAATTCGCTTTCACGCCGCGTGATCGCAAGGATCAGGTCCGCCGGTGCAGAGCTTGCATCCACGGACTCAGTTGGCAGCGGGAAATAAGCGCGCGGCAAAACAATGCCGTTTTGAACCGCGATCTTAGCCAGCTTCAACGCGAAATTCGGTTCGTTCCAAGCCAGCATCAGGTCAGTCAGCGCACCAAGTTCGGCCTCTGACGTTAATTGCCCGGCCAGATGCATCAGAAAGCGGCGCGCCTCATACCAGTCGCCCATGTCGTAAAGCAGCTTGGCAGCCGCCAGCAGATCAGACTGGGCCAAGGCCGTTTCTTGCCAATCAGGATAGACCGGGCCATCGATCAACGCCGCGTCAAAAGACAGTCCGATCCGGTCGGCGGCCAGTTGCCCATAATATGCCGTCTGATGCTCGGCGGCGAATTCATAAGCCGCCCGCGCCGAGATCGGATCGCCCGAAGCCTCATGGGCGCGCCCTTCCCAATAGCCTGCGCGACCTAATGAAATCGGGCTGGACACACGCACCCGCAAGGCACGAAAATGTTCCAGCGCCTGTTGCGGTTCGTCCAGATGCTCAAGCGCCAAGAAACCGGCCAGAAATGCCAGATCGACGAAAGCGATCCCGTCCTCCAACCCGTTTGGTGTGGCAAGGGCATAGGCCTTGGCATAGTCGCCGTCCGACATTGCACCGCGCACAAGTGCCACGCGCCGCGACGCCCAAGCCTCGGGGCGTCCCAAGCCTTCAGACGCGCGCGATTGCTGCAACATCAACTCGGCGGCGCTGTCACGGCTAACTTGGTCATAGCGAAAATCGAACCGGTCATGGGCAAGGCCCGGATGGTTGCGCAATCGCTCTGGAACGGCGGCCACAAGCGCGTCCACCCCCGATTGCCGCTGCTGAAGCGCAATACGCGCACGAGCCAGCGCCCGCCGGTCGGGATCAATCCGTGGCAAGCTGCGTTCCGCAGCGTCGCGCGCGCCGTCCCATAGCATTGCATCCACGCGATCGGCATGCAGATCGCTTAGTTCATCACTGAATGCGGCCAGTAAGCGCCTCTCGGACTCTTCCGTAAGTGGCGCCTCAATCCATAGGCTGCGCGCCAAGGCATTGGCACGTCCCCGGTCAACCTCGCGCAGGGCAAAGGCCAGAGCAAGCCTGCCTTCGTGCGTCACAGGGGGCCGCTCCTTGAAAAACGCCCGCACCTGCGCGGCATCGGCATTGGCCAATTCCGCTTCGGCCACGCGTTGCAACCGATCTGCCAGGGGCCAATGCGCGTGACCATCCAAAAAGCGCGCATAGGCCTCCAGAGGCCCAGTCGTGTTGCGCAGAAATGTCCAGTCCACAAGGCTTTCAGCGACTGCCCCCAAGGGCGCCAATGGCCTGCGTGCGGCGTCCAGATCACCCGCTTGCGCGGCGTCCAGAGCGTTCCCCAATAGCCCCAAGATACGCGGCGGGGGCGGCGTCTCTTGCGAGAGCACGGGCGACATACCAATGCCCCAGCCCACGAAAAGGCAGGCTGTCGCCCATATCTTGGCGCGGCGCAGTTGCATGGCAACTCCTCTTTTGAGCTTGAAAATCATGCAACTTCGTTCTAACCGCCACAAATCCTGCGACAACACACAATCGCGCAATCGGGCGCGCAACCTTGGGGGACAGGCACATGCAGATCAGGGGTTCGATACCGGCTTTGGTCACACCCTTGAAAGATGATGGGCTGGACCTTGATGCGTTGCATACCCTTGTGAACTGGCAGATTGCCGAAGGTTCGCACGGTCTGGTGCCTGTGGGTACAACCGGCGAAAGCCCAACGCTCAGCCATGATGAGCATAAGCGGGTTATCGAAGAGGTCGTACGGGCAGCGGCAGGCCGTGTGCCGGTGATCGCGGGCGCCGGATCCAACAACACGACCGAGGCGATAGGATTTCTGCGCCATGCCGAGGCGGTTGGTGCCGATGCTGCCCTCGTTGTCACACCCTATTACAACAAGCCGACGCAAGACGGGTTGATCGCGCATTTCACCGCGCTGCACAATTCCTGCGATCTGCCAATCATCATCTACAATATCCCCGGTCGCTCCGTCGTCGACATGATGCCCGACACGATGGCGCAACTGGCGGAACTGCCCCGGATCATCGGCGTGAAAGACGCCACCGGCAAGCTGGAGCGCGTCAGCTTGCAACGCATGGCTTGCGGCCCCGATTTCATCCAGCTTTCGGGCGAGGATGCAACCGCGCCGGGGTTCAATGCCCAGGGCGGGACAGGCTGCATTTCGGTTACGGCGAATGTGGCGCCGCGCCTGTGCGCCGAATTTCAAGAGGCGACCCTGGCGGGTGATTATGCCCGCGCGCTGGAAATTCACGATCGGCTGATGCCTTTGCATGTGGCGATTTTCGCCGAACCGGGGCTGGTTGGTGCGAAATACGGCCTGTCGCGTCTGGGCAAATGCCGCACCGATGTTCGCCTGCCGTTACTCGGCCTGACGGATGCAGCACAGGCGCGCATGGATGCCGCCATGCGCCATGCCGGGTTGCTCAATTAAGCGATAGGTCGACCCAGACGGGTTTATGCGCGGTGTTCGTGGCGGCAAGCAAATCGGCCAAGGGCGTGTCCGGCAGCGGCCACAGCACACCCGATGCGCGCACCGTCACATCGGATGACGGCAGAACGTAGCTGACGCGCAAATTTCCCGGCGGCCCATCCCAGTCCACAGTGTCTTGCGCGGGCGGGCCAAGATGGTCAGGGTCAGCAGCCAAGATTCCGCCCGGCCCGGATGGACGTGGGTCTTGCAGCCGAGGATGAGCAAGCAGGTGGCGCATCGCGTCTGACACGCCATCCCCGTCGAACGGGTCAAGATTGCTGCCGCCGAGCAGAATCAACGGGGCCTCCGGCGGCGCATCCTGCAATTCCCCCGACAGCCAAAGCGACCAGAACGCGGATTCATCATGGTTGCGGTTCAGGTTGCGGTCGGGATGGCCGCCAAAAAGCGGCGGACCCGCATGATAGGCCAGCAGCCACAGTTCCGCACCATTTGGCAACAGGACAGGCAAGGCAATATGCGCAACACTCGACAAGCGTTGCACCGCAAGTTGCGAAGAGGTTGCGCCAGAAAACAGCCGGGCATTGGGCAAATCGCGCCAGAGCATTTGACTGAAATCACGCAACCTCTCAGTTGCCCATGGATGCTTCGACAAAAGTAACAATGCCCGCGCACCCGGATATGCTCCGTAACCATGCGCGTCGTCTTCGCCATGCGCCCAGCCATCGCCGTTCAGGTCGACCCCGCTTGGCATACCTGCGTTCGGGGTGGGCGCGAACATATGCGGCAGATCATGGCCCTGTTCGGCAATCAAACCATTGATGGCTGTGACCGTGTGACCTTGCGGATCATAGTCCACACCGGACAAGACCAGAATGTCGGGCGCAAGCCCGGCAATGACCTTCGCCATCGCAAGAGTGTTCGGGCGTCGCCCCAGAATTGCTCCCAAGGCAGCCCCTGGCCCTGCTGCGGCAAAGTCGATCCGCCAGAAAGCAACGCGCAAGGCATTCCCCTCCGGAGCCGGCGGAAAGGCCGCGATCGGTCCGCACAGACAAATCAGGAATAGGCAGACCGCGCAGGCAAGGGCACGGCGGCCTCTTCCTCTGCAATGCGACGGCGCTGCAAGCGGATCAATTGTGCGACACGATACATTGCTATGCCGCGCATGATCAGGCTGAACGGAATGAATGCCCAGAATGCCAACCCCCAGACAAGCGTTAGACCCACTTCAAACGTGATGGGCTGCACCAGCAAGCTGGAAAGATGCAGCAGCACCGGCAGCGAGAATGGCAGAACAAGCCCTAACAAACCGTTAATCTGCGCATCCCGTTCCAGCCGCTGCACGACGTCGACCCCTTTGGTCGGGTCAAAATTGGGCAGGTTGATCCAGACATTGAAGGAACTGCCCTTCGCGGGCCAATACCCCGTTGCCATCGCGCCAATAAACACCAGAAGGCCAAAAAAGCACATAACGAAGGCTAGGGCCGCGCTTGCCATTACGTTCAGCAGATGCTCGACCGGCAAGCCCTGTGGCAAGGACAAGACCAAAAGACGGACCGGACTGAAGCTGAAATCGAATGCCGCAGCCAGCCAAAGCGCGGTTGCGCCCAGCGCGCCGCCATCGCCACTCTCAAGCCCGCGCTGCAACAAGGCCAGCGCAAGAACAACCGCAACCAACATACCGAAACGCAAACGGTTGTAGGGCTTGACATCCCGAAACTCTATCAACCCCGGATAGGCAGCTGCATATTCTGCCATGACGACCGCAGCCGAAATCAGCGCAATCAGCGTTGCCGCCTGCGCAACGTCCTGCGAGATTGCGGGCAACAACATTGCCGGCAGCAAAACGAAGGCCGCGACCAGAAGGCCGCGCAAGAAACTTTGTGCCACATGTGACATGGACGCTCGACTGCCTCGTCTCGGTACCGGATGCAGAGTTGATCCCCGCAACGTTTTCATTGTTCTCAGTTTTTCAGTCAGTCCGTTAAACCGAAACTGCCTTAATGTTGACACAATGTTGCTCATTTTTGGTCATCCTAGCAAGAGCCAGCCTTACTATCGGTAAGAGATGAGGCAATTTCGAGTTCGAACTGTCGCGTCTTTGCATCAAATTTGTGGAAAAAAAACGGCACCCAAACAGGGTGCCGCTGGAAAATCATTATATTTCAGAGCTCAGACCCAAGGACGGGCTTGTGCCGCCTGCGCCTCAAACGCGTCAATTGCGGCTACTTTTTCAAGCGACAGGCCAATATCGTCCAATCCGTTCAGCAGACAATGCTTCTTGAACGGGTCAATCTCGAAGTTGAACACGCGCCCGTCGGCCCCGGTGACGGTCTGTTCCGCCAGATCCACGGTGATGCGCGCATTCTCGCCCTTGCGCGCGTCATCCATCAGCGAATCCACCTGCTCTTGCGGCAAAACGATGGGCAGAATGCCGTTCTTGAAGCAGTTATTGTAGAAGATATCAGCAAAGCTGGTTGAAACCACACAACGGATTCCGAAATCCAGAAGCGCCCAAGGTGCGTGTTCGCGCGACGAACCGCAGCCGAAATTGTCGCCCGCGACAAGGATCTGCGCGTTGCGATAGGCGGGTTGGTTCAGCACGAAATCGGGGATTTCCTGACCGTCCTGCGTGTAGCGCATCTCGTCGAACAGATTTACGCCCAAACCCGACCGTTTAATGGTCTTCAGGAATTGCTTGGGAATAATCATGTCGGTGTCGATATTGACCAGCGGCATGGGTGCTGCGACGCCTGTGAGGGTGGTGAATTTTTCCATAGGTCTTCTCCTGGCTGGAAGAACTGGGGCTTTGCCCCAGACCCCAGGATATTTTTGCAAGGATGAAATCAGGCGGGTTCGACCATAAGGTCACGCACATCGGTCAGACGCCCGGTGATGGCGGCAGCGGCGGCCATGGCAGGCGACATCAGATGCGTACGGCCACCCCGGCCCTGGCGGCCTTCGAAATTGCGGTTCGAGGTGGCGGCGCAGCGCTCGCCCGGCGCAAGCTGGTCCGGGTTCATGGCCAAGCACATGGAGCAGCCCGCCAAACGCCATTCAAAGCCTGCGTCGATGAAGATTTGCGCGAGCCCTTCTTCTTCGGCCTGCGCGCGAACAAGGCCCGATCCGGGCACGACCATGGCGCGTTTGACCTTGATCTTCTGGCCCTTGAGGATGTCGGCAGCGGCGCGCAGGTCTTCGATCCGACCGTTGGTGCAAGACCCGATAAAGACGGTGTCGATTTCGACATCGCTGAGTTTCTGACCTGCGGTCAGCCCCATGTAATCGAGCGCACGGCGTGCGGCGTCGACCTTGCCGCCGGTGAAGCTGGCGGGGTCGGGAACTGTGCCGGTAATGGGCAGCACATCTTCGGGAGAGGTGCCCCAGGTAACGACCGGCGCGATATCTTCGGCGCGCAATGTCACAACCTTGTCCCAATGCGCGTCATCATCCGAATATAGCGTTTTCCACCAAGCAAGCGCCGCTTCCCATTGCGCGCCTTTGGGCGCGTGGGGGCGACCCTGCACATACTCAAATGTCTTCTCGTCCGGGGCGATGATCCCCGCGCGCGCGCCGCCTTCGATGGCCATGTTGCACACGGTCATGCGCCCTTCCATCGAAAGCTCGCGAATCGCCTGCCCGCAATATTCGATGACATAGCCCGTACCGCCCGCCGTGCCGGTGGCCCCGATCACGGAGAGGGTAATGTCCTTGGCGGTCACGCCCGGCGGCAGTGAGCCGGTGATTTCCACCTTCATATTCTTGGATTTCTGCTGAATCAGGGTCTGGGTGGCCAGAACATGTTCCACCTCGGACGTGCCGATGCCATGCGCCAGCGCGCCAAACGCACCGTGGGTGGCCGTGTGGCTGTCGCCGCAGACCACAGTCATGCCCGGTAGTGTCCAGCCTTGTTCGGGGCCGACGATATGCACGATGCCCTGACGCACATCCGACACCGGGTAATAATGGATGCCGAATTCCTTCGCATTCGTGTCGAGGGCGGCGACCTGAATGCGGCTGTCCTCGGGCATCTGGTCGGGGTTGTCGCGCCCTTCGGTGGTGGGCACGTTATGGTCGGGTACAGCGATCGTCTTGTCTGGCGCGCGAACGCTGCGGCCAGCCATCCGCAACCCTTCAAAGGCTTGCGGGCTGGTCACTTCGTGCACCAAGTGGCGGTCAATATACAGCAGGCTGGTGCCATCGGCATCTTCGTGCACGACATGGGCATCCCAGATCTTGTCATAGAGGGTCTTTGGCATGGCGATATCTCTCGGGAAAAGCGTAAATTTGGCTTGGCTTTCAGGGCGCGCCGATACTGCGCGCGCGGACGATCAGGGCAGCCGTGCCAGAACCGATCGGTTCTCTCGGGTAAAACGCTGCGGCAGGCGCGCGTGATCTGTCATGTCGAAAAAGCGATACATGCCATGTTAGATACGCCCATTCCGGCCCCATGGCAACGGTTTCACGTTTGCGCATTTCTTCATCAATAACGCGGTTGCGCCGTGCAGGGTGATTGAGATAAGGCCGCGCGAATGTTATCGTGCTTTTATCGCAATTTCTGGAGGATCAACCCCTGTCCTACTCCGACCCGACCGCGTTCGCGGCACACCCCGCCTCTGCCCTGCCGCTGAGCAGCGCTGCGGTTCTGGAACTGGTTCTGTCGTCCTTGGACGATGACAAGGCCGAGGATGTGGTCCAGATTGACCTCAAGGGTAAATCCGCGATGGCGGACACGATGGTCGTTGCCTCTGGTCGATCAACTCGGCAGGTAGCCGCTATGGCCCAAAAGCTGATGGACCGCCTGAAAGAGACCTTCCGCCTGACTGCCCGCGTTGAAGGCAAAGACACCGGCGACTGGGTGCTGATCGACACGGGCGATGTGGTTGTCCACCTATTCCGCCCCGAAGTGCGCGAATTCTACCAGCTTGAAAAGATGTGGCAGGATATCGGGCGCTCGGGCGCCTAAGCCATGCGCCTGCATATCTGCGCGGTGGGCCGGCTGCGCAAAGGCCCGGAACGCGCATTGATCGACGATTACCGCAGCCGCTTTGATCGCACCGGGCGCGCCCTTTCGCTTGGCCCGTGCGAGGAACACGAAATAGATGAGCGCAAGGCGACCAGCCCAGCGGCGCAAGCACCCTTGCTGGCACGGGCCGCCCCCGATGGTGCATATCTGGTGGCGCTGGATGAACGTGGTGTATCGCTGACATCCCCCGATTTTGCGCGATTGTTGGCGGAAACCCGCGACCGGGGCGCGCGCGACATGGCGTTTCTTATAGGCGGAGCAGATGGGCTAAGCCCGGAATTACGCAATCAGACCGAGACCTTATTGTCGTTTTCGCAGATGGTGTGGCCGCACATGCTGGCGCGGGTCATGCTGGCAGAACAGATTTACCGCGCCGCGACCATTCTGTCGGGTAGTCCCTATCATCGGGAATGAAAAAGCCAGAATGCGCGCCAGCGGCCCTTGAGGACATCGGACGAGGGTCGCGCCATAGACACATACAGACCGGCCGTTACCATCCGTCTGAATTGCGGGTGCCAAATTTCTCGACCAGAAAATCAATCAGCGCACGGACCTTGGGTTGGGTATAGCGGCCCGACGGGTAGACCGCGTGCAAGCCCTGCACATCGCGTGGCAGGTCAGGGATGACATCCTCGACCAATCCCGATTTCATGGCATCCGCATAGAGGAAGCTGGGCAAATAGGCGATCCCAAGCCCGTTTATTGCCGCTGTCAGCAGCGACTGCCCGTCATTGACGGAGAACCATGTTGCCGAGCGCACTTGCCGCACTTCACCCGATGGGGCGGTGATCTTCCACATCGAAGACGCGGCATTGTGCGAATAATAGAGCAAGCGGTGCGCGTTTAGATCATCCAGCCGGTCTGGACGGCCATGTTCCGCCAGATAGGCGGGCGATGCGATCAGGCGCTGCGTGGTTTCACAAACCTTGCGGGCGCGTAACGTGCTATCATCCATCTCGCCCATGCGGATGGCCAGATCGAACCCCTCCGAGATGAGTTCGACATAGCGGTTTTTCAGCACCATATTGACCGAGACGTCAGGGTAACGGTTCAGGAACTCGCCCAAGATCGGGGAAAGATGGGTAGCCCCGAAATCTGTTGGAACCGCAAGCCGCAACACGCCCGAAGGGGCCGATTGCATGGCAGTGACAAGGCTGTCGGCTTCGCCTGCATCGTTCAGCACGCGCCGGGCGCGGTCATAATAGGCAAGGCCAATATCTGTGGGGCTGACGCGGCGGGTGGTGCGGTTCAACAGCCGCGCTCCCAGACGGGTTTCCAGCGAGGACACATGCTTGGACACCGCGGATTTTGATATCCCCATCTTTCGCGCCGCATCGGTAAAGCCGCCTTGGTCTACCACCGTGGCAAATGCTTCCATCTCGGTCAGTCTGTCCATCGTCACGCCTCAAGAAACCAATTCAATAGACAGGCATCTTTGTCGCCAATTCAGGCAAGAATGCGGAACGGGCGCGGCTTTCGCGCGACACGTTGTCGGACGGTGCCAAAAATTGAGCCTAACTGGCTGTGCCAATCTTGCAACAGTGCCGGGCGCTGCCCACATATGGGTCAAGGCCCGCCATGACCTTTGCGCTGCATGTCAGGCAAAGCCACGAACCGGGTGCTGAACGAAAGGACAATACTATGAATATGGACAAATTTACCGAACGTGCCCGCGGTTTCATCCAAGCTGCGCAAACCATCGCAATACGGGAAGACCATCAGCGGCTGGTGCCCGCGCATCTGCTGAAAGCCTTGCTCGATGACAGCGAGGGGATGGCGGCAAAGCTGATAACCCGCGCCGGTGGCGCGCCAGATCAGGTGGCGCAATCGAACGATCTTGCGCTTGCAAAGCTGCCCAAAGTGCAAGGTGGCGACGGCCAGGTTTACATGGACCCGCAGATGGCAAAGGTCTTGGACCAAGCGCAGCAGGTGGCGCAGAAGGCCGGCGATAGTTACGTCACGGTAGAGCGATTGCTAACCGCACTGGCGCTGGTGAAGTCTGGCGCCAAAGACGCGCTGGATGCCGGGGCTGTGACTGCGCAGAACCTGAACACCGCGATCGAAGACCTGCGTAAAGGGCGCACGGCGGACTCGGCGTCTGCCGAAGACAGTTACGAGGCACTCAAGAAATACGCCCACGACCTGACGGACGCCGCACGCAACGGCAAGATTGATCCCATCATTGGCCGCGATGACGAGATCCGCCGCGCCATGCAGGTTTTGTCGCGCCGCACCAAGAATAATCCGGTTCTGATCGGTGAACCGGGCGTGGGGAAAACCGCTATCGCCGAAGGGTTGGCCCTGCGCATCGTCAATGGCGATGTGCCCGAATCCCTGCGCGACAAACGCCTTATGGCGCTGGATATGGGCGCGCTGATTGCCGGTGCGAAATACCGCGGCGAGTTTGAAGAACGGCTAAAAGCGATCCTGTCGGAAGTGACCGCTGCCGAAGGCGAAATCATCCTGTTCATTGATGAGATGCATACGCTGGTCGGCGCGGGCAAATCCGAAGGCGCAATGGATGCCGCGAACCTCATCAAGCCAGCCTTGGCGCGCGGCGAGCTGCACTGCATCGGTGCGACCACGCTGGAGGAATACCGCAAGCATGTGGAAAAAGACGCCGCCTTGGCCCGTCGCTTCCAACCCGTGATTGTCGAGGAACCGACGGTCGAAGACACCATTTCCATTCTGCGTGGCATTAAAGAAAAATACGAACTGCACCACGGTGTGCGCATTTCGGATTCGGCCTTGGTCACAGCGGCGACCCTGTCGCACCGCTACATCACCGACCGTTTCCTGCCCGACAAGGCCATCGACCTGATGGACGAGGCCGCCAGTCGGCTGCGCATGGAAGTGGACAGCAAGCCAGAGGAACTGGATGCGCTGGACCGCGACATCCTACAAAAGCAGATCGAGGCTGAGGCGCTGAAGAAAGAGGACGACGCGGCCTCCAAGGACCGGCTGGAAGAGCTGGAACGCGAATTGGCAGAGCTGCAACAGCGCAGCGCCGAGATGACAGCCACGTGGCAGTCCGAGCGCGACAAGCTGGAAGAAGCCCGCCAGATAAAGGAAGATCTGGACCGCGCCCGGATCGAACTGGAAACAGCCAAGCGGACGGGCGATTTCGCCAGCGCCGGGCGGCTGCAATACGGTGACATCCCAGAGCTGGAGCGCAAACTGGCAGAGGCAGAAGCGCGCGAGGCCGAGAAGATGGTCTCTGACGCAGTGCGCCCCGAACAGATTGCCGAAGTGGTCGAACGCTGGACAGGGATTCCCACGTCCAAAATGCTGGAAGGCGAGCGCGAGAAGCTGCTGCGCATGGAAGACGAGCTGCGCAAGCGCGTCGTCGGGCAGGACAGCGCGTTGCGGGCCGTGGCAAATGCGGTGCGCCGTGCCCGCGCGGGCCTGAACGATGAAAACCGCCCGCTGGGCAGTTTCCTGTTCCTTGGGCCGACCGGCGTGGGCAAGACCGAGCTGACCAAGGCCGTCGCGGCCTATCTGTTCGATGACGATCAGGCGATGGTGCGGATCGACATGTCCGAATTCATGGAAAAGCATTCGGTGTCGCGGCTGATCGGTGCTCCTCCGGGATATGTCGGGTATGATGAAGGCGGCGTGCTGACCGAAGCGGTCCGGCGCAGGCCCTATCAGGTCATCCTGTTCGACGAGGTCGAAAAGGCCCATCCGGACGTGTTCAACGTGCTGTTGCAGGTGCTTGATGACGGGGTGCTGACCGATGGTCAGGGCCGCACGGTCGATTTCAAGCAAACGCTGATCGTGCTGACCTCTAATCTCGGCAGTCAGGCCTTGTCGCGCCTGCCCGAGGGGGCCGACGCCGATGCGGCCCGCGCCGAAGTGATGGAAGCCGTGCGCGCCCATTTCCGTCCCGAGTTCCTGAACCGGCTGGATGAAACCGTTATCTTCGACCGACTGGCACGGGCGGATATGGATGCGATTGTCGATATCCAGATCGGGCGGCTGCTCAAGCGGCTTCTGGCGCGAAAGATCACGCTGGAACTGGATGACAGCGCGGGCGCTTGGTTGGCCGATAAAGGCTATGATCCGGTCTATGGTGCACGGCCCCTGAAACGGGTGATCCAGCGCCACCTGCAAGACCCACTGGCGCAGTTGCTGCTGGGCGGACAGCTTATGGACGGGCAAACCGTCCCGATCACGTCAGGGCCAGATGGGCTGGTGATCGGGGATCATGTTGCTGATGATCCCGGACTGCCCAAAGCCGCGTTGCACTGACGCAACCAAACACCCCGTCCTGCTGTAACCGGCGGGACGGGTCATCCTATCGTGCCATGATGCGCATCAAGGCAGCAGGATGCCTTCTCTGCTAGGGCTTGGCGCTGAAGATGCAGAAAGGCGACGCAATGACAATCGAATACCGCGAAGATGACGCAACCCGCACAGCCGAAATCCTTGTCAGCGGCAAGATCACGGTCGAAGACTATATTGCGGCGGTAGAACCAATGCAGGCTTTCATCGACCGCCACGGAACCGTCAAGTTCATCGAAATCATCGAGAGCTTTTCGGGCGTGGACTCCTTGGTACTTTGGCCGGGCATTAAGTTCGACTGGAAGAATATCAGCAAAATCAGCCATGTGGCGGTGGTCTCTGACCTTGGTTGGGTCGGGCCGATGTCAAAGGCCGCGGGGGCACTCATCTCGTCAGATGTGCGATTCTTCGAAATGGATGATCTGGAAGCCGCGCGGGCATGGGTTAAACAGGCCTGAGCCGTGCGACAGGACGGCGCGTTAGGAAAAGCGTATCCCCATCGCGCAACTCTCCTGTCCTAAAGTCATGACCCGGACTCGCTCGGTATAACGCGGTCAAGCGCTTCAGGCACGCTTACTGCCGTTTGCGGTTTGGGGGTCATCATATCCGCGATGGCAGATGCAAGGAAAGTGCTGTAGCGGTCCGGGGCAACGGCCTGCGCCAACACCCCCTCGACCGAAACATGCTCCAGAACCGGCGCGACCATGGCAAGATACGCGTCCTGCCCGTTTTGCGAAATCAGGAACGTCTTGAGCAGGAACAAGACCACCCCCAGCCCCATAAAATACCGAACGACGCCAGCGGCGAAGGCGACACGCCTATCTCGCACCATTGTGCGATATTTCGGATTTTGCTTCAAATGCGCACGCAGGACCGATTCGCGCCGCGCATCAAAGTCTATCATCTGTTTCGGTGTCATAGCCTTAAGCCCCGCAATTACCGACTCTGGGCTTTAGAACACCATGGAAATCGGGCACAAACTTGGCGCGGGGCTGGCAGAGGCGCGTTAGTTTCGCGACAAAGTTAACGTCGCCCAATCTCCGATGTCTTCGCGGTGATGCAACGCGAAGCCCGCGTCGACATAGGCGGACAGAACGGTCTCGGCCTGCTCCACCAACAGACCCGACAGAATGGCATATCCCCCCTGCCCGATCATCCGCCCCATCTCTGGTGCCAGCGCGATCAATGGTCCCATCAGAATATTGGCAAAGACAAGGTCGAAGGGCGCTGCAGCGATCAGGTCGGGATGGTCAAAGCCCGTGGCCTCCAAGCAAATTACCCGACCGTCCAGCGCGTTGGCAGTCACATTGGCCTGCGCGACTTCGACCGCAATGGCGTCAATGTCACTTGCCAGAACCGGATCGGGCCAGATCTTGGCTGCACCCATGGCCAGAACAGCGGTGCCACAGCCAATATCGGCCACGCGCTTACCCCGAAAACCGTCCGTATCCAGCCGGTCCAAAGCGCGCAGGCAACCCAGTGTCGTGCCATGGTGGCCAGTTCCAAAGGCCATTGCCGCTTCGATCAACAGGCCGACGCGCCCCTCTGGCAACTTCTCGGCATCATGGCTGCCGTAAACGAAGAACCGCCCCGCCTCGACCGGCGACAGGTCGCGCTTTACCTTCGCGACCCAGTCAATCTCGGGCAGTTCCGAAACGACGAAGGTCTTGGCGCCGAAGGCTTGCGCGAGAAGCGTCAGTTCCACATCATCCGGCATGTCGATGAAATAACCGCCAACTTCCCAAAGACCTGACCCGTCCTCCATCTCGAACACGCCAACGCCGGTGGGTTCTGGGTCCATGTTCTCCATGGCCTCGGACAGCGCATAGGCAGCGGCTTCGGAATTGAGCGTGGTGATGGCGGTGAAGGTGGTCATGGGACATGCTTTCGCGGCAAGGATACTTCCGCCGCGATACAGTCGCCCCCCGCCACGGTCAAGCGCCGCACCGGCCCCAAGACGAACGCGCGCCCGCGCGTGGGTCGGGCGGCGCGCAAGGGTGGGCGGGTGGGCGCGACGACCGAGCCACGCGCGGGCGCGGTCAGGCCGTCAAACCCACGGGGCAACTCACACCTGTTCCACCAATCCCGCAATAGCCGTTCGGGTTCTTGTGCAGGTATTGCTGGTGGTAATCCTCTGCAAAGTAGAACTCTGGCGCGGTCAGGATTTCGGTTGTAATCGCGCCATATCCGGCCTGCGCCAGACGCGGCGCAAAAGCGTCGCGGCTGGCCATCGCCGCAGCCAGTTGCGCATCACCATAAGCATACACCCCGGAGCGGTATTGCGTGCCCCGGTCATTTCCTTGCCGCATGCCCTGGGTCGGGTCATGTCCTTCCCAGAACTTCGCGAGCAAAGCTTCGTAGCTGATCTGGGCGGGATCGAAGATCACGCGCACCACCTCATTGTGGCCAGTCTGACCTGTGCAGACCTCTTGATAGGTCGGGTTCGGCGTGAATCCTCCTGAATAGCCTACCATCGTCAGCCAGACGCCTTTTGTCTGCCAAAAGATGCGCTCCACACCCCAAAAGCAGCCCATACCGAACATCGCCTGATCCATGCCTTCCGGCACAGCCGCCTTAAGCGGGCGATCCCAGATCGCATGGCGCTCTGCCGTGGCAATCGGGTCAGCGCGGCCCGGCAAGGCTTGGGCGGCATCCGTCATCTGAATTTTCTTGGTGCTGAAGCCAAACATCGCGCTCTCCTGTATTGCGATTGAATATATAAATCAGAACAGCGCGACTGCAAGGTCACTCGCCCGGTCGTGACAAGCTGAACACATCACGCACCACAGCGTAATCCCGATAGCCACACCGGGCGAGCGGCTGAAACCGCGTAATGTCGAACTTCCCGTCCACCATGCAATCGTCGCGAAGGTGGACGCCCACGACCTCGCCCACGACGATGAAATTCGCTTCGCCATCCAACTGGATGATCTGGCGCATTTCGCATTCCAGCGCAGCGGGGGCATTTGACACGCGCGACGCGGCAATCACCTGGCAATCTGCGCGCGCAATGCCTGCATGGTCGAACTCATCCACCTCGCGCGGCCATGCGCCGGAACTTGTATTCATCACGTCGCGCGCCGCAAATTCCACCACGTTCACGCAGAACACGCCGGTTTCACGGATATTGGCGACCGAATCCTTGGTGCCGTCCCGGTCTGGCTTTGCACTGGTCGAGGCGAACATCACCTGTGGCGGCGTATAGGCAACGGCGTTGAAAAACGAATAGGGCGCAAGATTGTCACGCCCGTCGGCACCCCGCGTCGCAATCCAGCCAATCGGGCGTGGCGCGATCACGGCGTTGAACGGGTTGTGCGGCAGGCCATGGCCGGCTTTGGGTTCATAGAACATGGCGGCGTTTCCTTTGATTTGCGCCTAACCTAGCGCCATGCTAATCGCGCCGCCAGACCATGCGGGAAAAGCCATGCAGTTAGCGCGCGAAACCCCGACCGACTGGTGGGAGGTCGAGGCCCTCTACGACCTGTGTTTCGCGCCGGGGCGTGAAGCCTTGTCGTCTTACAGGTTGCGCGACGGCGGCGACCCGGTGGCCGAACTATGCCTGCTGCTACGCGACGACAGTGGCGTGGCCGCCGCGATCCGCTATTGGCCTGTTCGCGTCGGCACGGCGCGCGTGCTGTTGCTGGGGCCAATCGCTGTGCACCCTACTCATCAAAGCGAAGGGCTGGGCGGCTGGCTGATCCGCGAATCGCTGGACCGCGCGCGCGATCTTGGCTGGACACGCGTGCTGTTGGTGGGCGACGCGCCCTATTACAGCCGGTTCGGCTTTGCCCGCATGAGCGACGTAAAAATGCCCCCTCCCACAAATCCTGCGCGGGTGCTGGGGCTGGCACTGGTTCCAGGTGCCTGGGACGGGGTATCCGGTCAGGTGGAAAAGCCAGACCGGCCTTATTCTACCAGCGATGCAACATAGTCCAACAAGGCCGGGCGCGCGCTCTCCAGACCACGCACCTGCACCCGCGCGATCAGCTCGGAAACCTCGTTCAGGTTTGACCGCCGGATCAGCGACTTGACCGGACCGATAGAGGCCGGGCGCATGGATAACGCAGAGATTCCGATCCCGGCCATGGCCAGTGCATCGACCGGGCGTCCCGCGTCTTCACCACAGAAAGACAGGACCGTTTCGGTTTCGTGGCAGCGATCCACGATCTTTTGCAGAAAGGTCAGAAAGCTGACATTCAGCGTGTCATAACGGCGGCGCACCAGTTCGTTTTCGCGGTCGGCGGCAAAGAAGAACTGCTTCAGGTCATTGCCACCAATAGAGATGAAATCAACCTCGCGGAAGAAGCTCTCCGGCGCATAGGCCAGTGACGGCGTTTCCATCATCGCACCGACCTTCAACTCGGAAGGGAGCGAATGGCCAAGACGGCGCTCGCGCTCTATTTCGCGCATCAAAGTGTCACGCGCACGGGTGAATTCTTCCCCCGTCGCCACAAGCGGAAACATCACACTCAGAGGGCGGCCCGCCGCCGCGCGGATCAGCGCCTGCAACTGCATCCGCAGCACACCCGGTTTGTCGAGGCCAACGCGCAGCGCACGCCACCCCATCGCCGGGTTCGGCTCATCGGGGCGTTTCATATAAGGAGCGACCTTGTCGGACCCGATATCAAGCGTGCGGAAATGCACGCTTTTGCCCGCTGCGGCATCCAGAACCCGCGCATAAGTCGCCACAAGTTCCGACCGCCGCGGCATGCGTTCGCGGATCAGGAACTGCAATTCTGTCCGGAACAGACCGACGGCTTCGGCCCCCGACGTCGGCAGCGATGGCAGGTCCGCCATAAGCCCCGCGTTCATCTTTAGTATAACCTGCGTGCCGCACCGCCCCACGGCGGGCTTGTCGCGCAGGCTCGCATAGCGTTCCTGCGCTTTGGCCTGCATCGCCATCTTGTCACGAAACGCGCTTGTGATGCTGTCATCCGGGCGCAGATGCACCACGCCTTCGGTGCCATCGACAAGAATGTGATCCCCGCTTAGCGCATCGGTTGTAATGCGCGGCACATTGATGACCAACGGTATTGCCAAAGCCCGCGCCACGATGGTCGCATGGCTGCCAACCGCGCCTTCCTCCAGGACCACGCCGCGCAGCTTGCGGCCATATTCCAGCAGATCACCCGGGCCAATATTGCGCGCAACCAGAATGGCGCGGTCAGGCATTTCGGCGCCGGTTTCCACGCCCTGCCCGGTCAGAATACGCAGCAGGCGGTTCGACAGGTCATCCAGATCATGCAACCTATCGCGCAAATATTGGTCAGGCACGGTTTCCAACCGGGCGCGCGCGGCGGATTGCTCTTTCTCGACCGCCGCCTCTGCGGACAGACCCAAACGGATATCTTCCTCCATCCGCTTGATCCAGCCACGCGAATTGGCGAACATGCGGTAGGTTTGCAAAACTTCCTGATGCTCCTTGTCGCCCGCTCGCGCAGCACTGAGCATATCATCCACCGACCCACGCAGCCGATCTATGGCATCATGCAGGCGGGCTATCTCTGCCTTTGAATCGTCATTTACAAGGTTGGTGACAACAACGCGGGGTTGGTGCAGCCAGACATGGCCCTCGGCCTCGCCTTCTTGTGCGGCCACGCCCGGCAGGCTCACCGCATTCTTGTGCCGAGACGCAAAACTTGTGCCCTCACCAACAAAAGCCCCAAGTTCGGTCATCTCGGCAATGACCATGGCCACCACTTCAAGCCCGTAGATTTCATCTTCGGAATAGTCGCGGGCTTCCTTGGACTGCACCACAAGCACGCCAAGACGTTCGCCAAGACGCTGCACCGGCACACCCAGGAAAGAGGTGAACACCTCCTCGCCGGTTTCGGGCATGTAGCGAAAACCGGACTCTGACGGGGCATTGGCGCTTTTCAAAGGCCGGGCCAGACGCGCGACCTTGCCCACCAACCCTTCGCCAAAGCGCAGGCGGGTTTCATGCACGGCTGTCGGTCGTAGCCCTTCGGTTGCGCAAAGCTCCAGCGTGTCCGGGTCGCGAAACAGATAGATCGAGCAGACATCAGTCCCCATCGACCGCGCAATGATCGTGGTTATCCTGTCCAGCCGTTCCTGCCCCGGCTGGGCGCTGGCCATTTCATCGCGCAACTCGCGCAACATGCGGCGGCTGTCGGTTTCCGTCCTGTGGGGCATGGCCCCTCCCGATCCCGTGGCGAGTTTTATCCCGCCTTGTCCAGTTCAAACGCATCATGAAGGGCTTGAACCGCCAATTCCATATATTTCCTGTCGATCAGAACGGAAATCTTGATCTCTGATGTGGCAATAACCTTGATATTCACACCATCCGCCGCAAGCGCCCGGAACATGCGCGCGGCCACGCCCGCATGGCTGCGCATCCCGATGCCGACAACGGACACTTTTGCCGCGTCCTCGTCCACTTCCAGCGTGTCATAGTTGATGTGGCCAGCGTCGCGCGCGGCTTCCAGCGCCTTGCGGGCGCGGGCAACCTGATCGACCGGGCAGGAAAAGGTCATGTCGGTCACAGGCTTGTCACTGCCTTGCGCCTTCTCCGAGATGTTCTGAACAATCATGTCCACATTCACGCCCGCATCCGCCAGCGGGCCAAAAATGGCGGCAGCGATGCCGGGCCGATCCTCGACCGTGACAAGGGTCAGCTTGGCTTCTTCGCGGCTATAAGCCACGCCAGAGACGACTTTCGATTCCATGATCTCATCCTCATCACAGACCAGAGTTCCTGATTGCTCGTCGGTATCGTCAAACGACGACAGCACGCGCAGGCGCACCTTGTAGCGCATCGCCAATTCGACCGAACGGGTTTGCAGCACCTTGGCCCCAAGCGAGGCCAGTTCCAACATTTCTTCAAAGCTGATCTTGTCGAGCTTGCGCGCTTTGCTGGTAATGCGCGGGTCGGTCGTGTAAATCCCGTCCACATCGGTATAGATGTCGCACCGCTCCGCCCCGAAGGCCGCCGCAAAGGCCACGGCGGTGGTGTCGGACCCGCCACGCCCTAGCGTGGTAATGCGGCCTTCCGGGCTAACGCCCTGAAACCCCGCGATCACGGCGACCTTGAAGCCTTCGGCAAATTTCATGTCCAGATTGGCGCGTGGAATATCCACAAAACGGGCCGCGCTATGCGCGCTGGTGGTCTGGATCGGCACCTGCCAGCCCTGCCAGGACCGCGCAGGGACATCCATTTCTTGCAAGGTCAGCGCCATCAGCCCGGCGGTCACGTTCTCGCCCGAACTGACCACGGCATCATATTCGCGCGCGTCGTAAAGCGGCGAAGTCTCATTGACCCAGCCGACCAGTTCATTGGTCTTGCCCGACATGGCCGACACGATGACGATCACGTCATAGCCGCGATCCACCTCTGCCTTGACCTTGGCCGCCGCGTTGCGGATGCGGTCCAGATCGGCGACAGAGGTGCCCCCGAATTTCATCACCAGAAGCGGCATGCGCAGACCTCTTCGCCCCAGAATTGCGTCGCCCTTCTACGCGCGGGCGGAAACCTGCGCAAGATGAACCGCGCGCGGCAGCCCGGCACGTTTGCGCAAATAGTCAACGCTGTCGGTAAGCTCTGGCCGCACAGGTCCGGGGCGCGGCGGATCGTTGAGCGTGGCGGTCCAGTGGGGTTGAACCTGCCACGCCGGGCCGCGCCGGTTCCATGTCAGGTTTTGCAGGATAGCTTGCGCAGGCGTGGGCAATTCGCCACTCACCTCCTGCCCGTTCAGCGCGCCCCAGACACGGGTCCAGCAGCGCGCCACAGACCACGGATTATAGCCGCCCCCGCCCAGCGCGATCAGCCGGGGCGACGCATCGCGCAGCGCCAGCGCGACTTCGGTATGGGCGTTGTTCGACAAGGCCAGCCGCGACAGCGGGTCTTCCAATATCGCGTCTGACCCGGATTGCAGCACCACCGCCTGTGGGTCGAACTGCGCCAGCAGGGGTAGGATCAACCTGTGCAGCACATGCGCCATCTCTGTGTCGTTGAACCCGCGCGGCACCGGCAGATTGTAACTGCGTCCGCCCCCGGTATCGTCCAGCTTGCCCGTGTAAGGCCAGCGGTTCTCTTCGTGGATCGACACCAGCAGCATGTCATCCGCGCCGCCCAAAGCCGCTTCGACCCCATCGGCATGGTGGGCATCGATATCGATATAGGCAATCCGGGTCAGCCCCAAACGCCGCAAGGCCAAAAGGCACAGAACCGGGTCGTTCAAATAACAGAACCCGTTCGCGCGGTCGGCCAAGGCATGATGCGTGCCCCCGCCGGGAACATGCACGATACCGCCATCCGCGACCAGTTCCGCCGCGAGCATGACACCGCCGGCGCCGGTGGCCGGGCGGCGAAACATTTCAGGGAAAACCGGGTTGGCTGTGGTGCCCAAGGCATGGCGGGCAAACGCCCCCTCATCTACCGCTTGCGTGGTTTCAGCTTTTTGTAGCGCGTTGATGTAGTCGGGCGTGTGAAACCCCGTCAGGGCCGCAGCCTTGGCGCGCGGGCTGGTGCGGTATTGCTCCGGCCCCAGCCAGCCCAAGGCGCGCACAAGGTCCATCACAGTCGAAACGCGCGGAATATGCAGCGGGTGCGCCGCGCCATAGCTGGACCCGCGATAAATCTCTGACCCGATGAAAACCGGCGTCACGGCAGCGCGCGGCGGATTTCGCTTGTGATCGCGCGTGCAGTGGGGCGAGTGGATGACCCCCAAAAGCCGATCAACTCTCCATCTGGGCCAAGCAGCGCTTTGTTGAAATTCCAGTTCGGCGCTTTGCGGTGTTCCTGCGCCAACCAGCGGTAGAAAGGGTGCGCTGCAGGCCCACGCACGGGTGTAATTTCAGTGATCGGAAAAGTCAGCCCGGTCTCTACTCGGCAGAATTGGGCAACGTCGTCGTTGCTGCTGTATTCTTGGTTAAAATCTTCTGACGGAACGGCCAGAACGATCAGGCCGTCATCGCCATATTCGTCATAAAGGGCCTGCATGTCGCGGTATTGGCGCGTGAACCCGCAAAATGACGCGGTATTGACAACCAAGACCGGCTGCCCGCGCCAAGCGGACAAGTCCAGCTTTTCACCATCCAAGGCGGTAAAGCTGAAGGCCTGCGCCATCGGCGTGGCTAAAAACGTGACAAGGAAAACAAGAATGTAGCGTATCATGCTTGAAAGTTAGGCCGCAGCGTCTGCCAAACAAGAGCGCAGAAACTGCTTTCATCTTGAATTGCCTTTGCGGATCGTTAAGTCGTGAAGCGTTATCACAAGGCACCGCCATGATAAAATACACGCTCGATTGCCCCAAGGGTCACAGGTTCGAAAGCTGGTTCCAGTCTGGCGCGGCCTATGATGACCTGCGCGATCGCGGGCTTGTCACCTGCCCGGACTGTGGCGCCGACGATGTCACCAAGGCCATCATGGCCCCATCCGTCAAAACCGCCAAACGCGCCGAGGTTGCGGAAAAGCTGAAAGCCCTGCGCGCAGAGGTCGAATCGAAGTCGGAATATGTCGGGAAAGATTTTGCGCATCAGGCGCGTGCCATGCACTTGGGCGATGCGCCGGAACGCGCAATCTACGGCGAAGCGAAACTTGAGGAGGCCAAGGCATTGATAGACGATGGCGTGCCAATCATGCCGCTGCCCTTTATCCCGAAAAGCAAGGCAAATTAAAACGCCCGCGGCTGGCAGGCCGCGGGCGCAGGCGTTCAACGCGCGACTGTATCAGCGGCGGAACCGGCCTAGTGCGACGGCTTCAATATCGGCGCGCTCCAACCCGATATCAGCCAATTCACGGTCACTGAGCGCGCTCAGCTGCTTGCGGGTGGTCCGTTGCGCATTCCACGTCATCAGGGTGGCGACAAGTGCGCCAAGCGAGAGGCCATGGAAACCGGCAAGGACCTCTGCCGCGGTGTTGCGGCTTTCTGCGTAGAAGGTCATGTCTGGTCTCCGAAAGAAAAGTTTTCAAACTGCTGCATCTTTGTGCATGAGTGGCAAATAGTCGGGGACGGGGCCTTGCACAACTCAGAGAAAACGCATGCCCCATATGCCTTTTCTGCATGGCTGCGCACCAGATCGGCCTGCGACCCACTTGGCAGATGTTCGCTTTTCGTGCTAACCATGAAAAAACATCAGGCAGGGCCAGAACATGATGCGCGTAATCGGCATAGACCCAGGCTTGCGCAACCTTGGCTGGGGCGTGATTGACGTAGACGGGGTGCGCATGCGCCATATCGGAAATGGCATCTGCCATTCCACCGCAACTGCCGATCTGGCCACGCGCTTGCTGGAATTGCACCGGCAACTGACCGATGTTCTGGCCCGATTTGCGCCACACACTGCGGCGGTGGAACAAACCTTCGTCAACAAGGACGCGGTCGCCACACTGAAACTGGGCAGTGCACGCGGCATTGCGCTGCTTGTGCCCGCGCAGGCGGGGCTTCAGGTCGGGGAATATGCCCCGAACGCGGTTAAGAAAGCTGTGGTCGGCGTGGGCAAGGCCGCCAAAGAACAGGTGGACCATATGGTTCGGATGCAACTTCCCGGCGTGAAAATCGAAGGGCCGGATGCAGCAGACGCTTTGGCCATCGCGATTTGTCATGCGTTCCACAGCCAGACCGCACAACGCGCGGCAAGGGTGGTGGGATGATCGGCAAGCTGACTGGCGTAGTCGACATGCGCGGGGCCGACCATGTGCTGCTGGATGTGCGTGGCGTGGGGTATATCGTTTATGTCTCGGATCGGACGATGATAGGCCTGCCCGGCCGGGGCGAGGTGGTTGCGCTTTATACCGACATGGTGGTGCGTGAAGACCTGATGCAACTCTACGGCTTCCCAAGCCTGTTGGAAAAAGAATGGCACCGCGTGCTGACATCGGTTCAGGGCGTGGGGGCGAAAGCATCGCTCGCGATCTTGGGCGCTTTGGGGCCGGAAGGCGTGTCGCGCGCGATTGCGCTGAATGACAGCGCGGCCCTGCGCAAAGCGCCCGGCGTCGGCCCGAAACTGGCCTTGCGCATTGCCAACGAGTTGAAAGACAAGGCTCCCGCACTTATGGCGGTGGACAGCCCCGCCATGCCCGCAGCCACCGTTTCTGATGCCGACGTGCTCGACCCCGTGCCCAAACGCCCGGCTCTGGCACCCCCTGCGCCCGCGCCGTCAAACGCGGTGGCCGAAGCCATGTCGGCCCTTGGCAACCTTGGCTATGGCCCGTCCGATGCCGCCCGCGCGGTGGCCGAAGCGCAAACCGACCTGCCAGAGGCCGACACGGCCACATTGATCCGCGCGGCACTGCGCCTGCTGGCACCGAAAGGGTAGCGCCATGACCACACCCGACCCTACGCTGCGCGGGCAGGACATGCCGAATGACAGCCCCGAGCTGGATCGGGCTTTGCGGCCCCAAGGGCTTGACGAATTTGTCGGTCAGCAAGAAGCGCGGTCGAACCTGCGCGTGTTCATCCAATCTGCCAAAATGCGGGCAGAGGCGATGGACCATACATTGTTTTACGGGCCACCGGGCTTGGGCAAGACGACCTTGGCACAGATCATGGCGCGCGAATTGGGAGTGGGCTTCCGCATGACCAGCGGCCCGGTTCTGGCCAAAGCGGGCGATCTGGCCGCGATCCTGACCAATCTGGAAGCGCGCGATGTGCTGTTCATCGACGAAATTCACCGCCTGAACCCGGTTGTGGAAGAAGTGCTTTACCCGGCGATGGAAGATTTCCAGCTTGATCTGGTCATCGGTGAAGGGCCAGCCGCGCGCACCGTGCGGATCGAATTGCAACCCTTCACGCTGGTGGGGGCCACAACCCGGCTAGGCTTGCTGACCACGCCCCTGCGCGACCGTTTCGGCATCCCGACCCGTCTGCAATTCTACACAGAGGACGAGCTGTGCCTGATCGTGTCACGTGGCGCGCGGCTGTTGGGGGTTGCGGCCGAAGAAGACGGCGTGCGCGAGATTGCCAAACGCGCGCGCGGCACGCCGCGCATTGCCGGCCGCTTGCTGCGCCGGGTGGTCGATTTCGCGCTGGTGGAAGGCGATGGCAAGCTGACGCGCCCCTTGGCCGATAACGCACTGACCCGGCTGGGCGTGGACAAGCTGGGGTTGGACGGGGCCGACCGGCGTTACCTGTCATTGCTGGCAGATAATTACGGCGGCGGGCCTGTGGGCGTGGAAACCATCGCAGCCGCGCTGTCGGAAAGCCGCGACGCGATCGAGGAAGTCATCGAGCCTTACCTGCTGCAACAGGGCCTGCTGGCCCGCACCCCGCGCGGGCGCATGCTGGCAACCAAAGCATGGGCGCATTTGGGCTTGCCCGCACCCGCGCCAGAACACCAAGGCCGCCTGTTCGAAGGCTAAAGCAGCGTGGTTGCCTGCACCCACCAGCAGGGATAAGCGCGCGCCACGGCCCCTGCCGCGCCCTGCGCTGTGGTCAGATCGGGAAACAGCCCGAAACAGGTCGCCCCAGAGCCGGACATGCGCGACAGCGCAGCACCCGCATTATCCAGCGCAGCAAGTGCTGTAGCAATTGCCGGAACCGCAGCGCAGGCCGGGGCTTGCAGGTCGTTGCGTTGGTCAGCCAACCAGCGCGTAAACTCCGCAAAATTGGCCCAAACGGGCAAATGATCGGGCAGTGGCGCGTTATCCTTGCGCTCAAGCGCCCGGAACATAGCCGGGGTGGACACACCCACACGCGGATTGACCAAGACCATTGCCATCGGCGGAAGCTGCGGGATGACCGAGACATCCTCGCCGATACCACGCATCCGGCAAGGCTTCGCGGCCATGCAGACCGGCACATCCGCGCCCAACGTCAGAACGTCACCCGGCACGGGGCGCCCCGTAAGCCGTGCGATCAGGCGCAAAGCCGCAGCCGCGTCGGACGAGCCACCGCCAACGCCAGAGGCGACAGGCAAATGCTTCTCTAACGTAAGGGCGATATTATCGGCTAGCATCAGCCGCGCCGCGCCCAGCACCAGGTTATCACCTTCGCCCGATAAACCTGCCGCTTCCGGCCCGATCACCTTTAGGGATAGCCCCTGCCCTGCAGAGCCGTGCAACACATCGCCAAGGTCGGTAAAAACGACCAACGAGTCCAGCAGGTGGTAGCCGTCAGCGCGTTGCCCGGTGACATGAAGCGCAAGATTGACTTTGGCAGGCGCGGCTTCCGTCACCGCAGCAGATAACGTCATTGCGCGTCGGTCATCGCGTCAGGAGGGGTTTTACCTTCCTCGATCTTGCGGCGCACAAGATCCACGTCCAAATCCGGGTGCGGTGCAAAGGACAAGGCCCGCCGCCACTGGAAACGTGCCTCGCGTTCCCGGCCCACAGCCCAATACACATCGCCCAGATGATCGTTCAGGATAGGATCGGTCGGCATCAACTCAACTGCGCGTTCCATGACCGGCACGGCCTCGTCATAGCGCCCCAGCCGATAATAGGCCCAGCCCAGACTGTCGACGATATATCCGCTATCGGGTTCCGCTTCGACCGCGCGTTCGATCATGCCAAGGGCTTCATCCAATTTCAGCCCTTTATCTATTAGCGAATAGCCAAGGTAATTCAGCACTTGCGGCTCATCCGGGACAAATTCCAAAACGCGGCGGAATTCGGGTTCGGCACGCTCCCATTCGCCAAGGCGTTCAAGCGTGATGGCACGGGTATACAGCAACACCCAATGCCGTTCCTCGACTCTCTCCAGCATGTCAAGGGCATACGCATAGGCGGCTTCCGCCTGTTCAAATTCTTCCTCGCGGCGCAACTGGTCGCCAAGGGCGCTATGCACCAGAACTGAGTCGGGCCGCTCACGCGACAAAGTGCGCAGGCTCTCAATAGCCCGTTCGACATCGCCGCTGCGGGCAAGCGCATTGGCCTTGCCAAGCTGCGCGGCCAAGTATTGCGGATCGTCGGCAGGCATCCGGTCATAGACTGCGTTGGCCAGGGAATATTGTTCAGCGCGTTCCAGAAGCTGCCCGGTGAACAAGATTGCCTCTGCGTGGTCAGGCCGCAGAGCCAGCGCAAGCCGGGCATATATCAGCGGGAGCCAGTCGCCACGCTCTACGGGAAGTGCAGCGGCAAGTGTGAAATAAGTCTCTGCCATGCCATCGCGGGCAGAGGTAATCGTCTCGAACGGGATCGCACGTCCCTCCCGCAGCGCGCTTCGCAGGTCCGCAACATCCTGATCCGGCGCGGCCCCGAACATCGCATCTGTCAGTTGCAGCGCATCGTCCATCCGCCCAAGCTGGGACAAGATGGAAATATGCGCGACAACACCACGACGGCTAAGCCCGATTGGCCCTTCGGCTTCCCCGGTCAACAAGGTTTCAGCGCGCTCCAGATCGCCCACGAAGGCAAGCGCCAGCGCCTTGAAATACAACGCGAAAGGCGCCAGTTCCTCGCGCTCTGCGATGACGACATCAAAGGCTGCCAACGCATCCGACATGCTGCCGCGCCCCAATTCGGCCCAGGCGCGTGCCATGGGGTCGGTCAGCGGGCCAGTCTGCGCACCCTCATCAATGGCTGCGATCGCCACGTCGTAAACGCTTCGGTTGAAAGCATCAGCTTGCATGAGCAGGTTGGCGACATTGCTTGCGCTGCCGCTTGCCGTAATCTCTGCCGCGCGCTCTACCGCGCGTTCGAAATTCCCTGCCAGCAAATGACCCTGCATGGACAATTCGCGAAAACCGGAATTGTCGGGGTCGATTTGCAACAAGCGATCATGGCTTGCGGCCATTTCTTCGAAATCACTGTTGGTCACGGCCACCCGTGACGACAGGAATGCACCCGCCACACCAATGTCAGAGCGGGGTTGCGCAAGAGCGGGGTCGAAGGGCAGGCTTGCCATAAGCGAAGCGCACATGGCCAGCTTCACTATAAAGATCACAGGTTTTTGCACGCCGGGGCTTCTCCATCTGGTTGCGATAACCCTAGTGCCATGCCCCCCGACAGGCAATCGCCTGCCGATCAAAATTCGGTTTATCTTGCCCGATTACATGTTTGGATAGTTCGGCCCATCCCCACCCTGCGGCGTAACCCAGTTGATGTTCTGGCTTGGGTCTTTGATATCACAGGTCTTACAATGCACACAGTTCTGAAAGTTGATGACAAACCGCGGATCGCTGCCCGCGTCTTCCACCACTTCATACACGCCCGCCGGGCAATAGCGTTGCGCGGGTTCGGCGTATTTGGGCAGGTTAACCTTGATCGGCACGGTCGGGTCGACCAGCGTCAGGTGCGCGGGCTGGCTTTCTTCGTGGTTGGTAAAGGAATAGGCCACGTTGGTCAGCCTGTCGAAGGACAGTTTTCCGTCGGGCTTGGGATAGTCGATGGGCTTGTGCTTGGCAGCCTCGCCGGTGGCGTCAGCATCGGATTTGCCATGCCCGATTGTGCCAAACAGCGAGAAACCAAGCGTGTTGGTCCACATGTCCAGCCCACCCAGTGTGAGCGAGGGCAAAAGCCCCCATTTCGACCACATGGGTTTGACATTGCGCACCTTTTTCAGGTCTTGGCCCACCGGGCCGTTGCGCAGTTCATGTTCATAGGCGGTTAGCTCATCGCCCGAACGATCCGCCTTGATAGCCTGATACGCGGCCTCTGCTGCGGCCTTACCCGACAGCATGGCGTTATGGTTGCCCTTGATGCGCGGCACATTGACCAGACCTGCCGAACACCCCAGCAACGCGCCACCGGGAAAGACCACCTTGGGGATGGACTGATAGCCACCTTCGGAAATGGCGCGCGCACCGTAAGCCACGCGCTTGCCGCCTTTCAGCAATTCGGCCACCATGGGATGGTGCTTGAACCGTTGGAATTCCTGATACGGCGACAAATACGGGTTCTCGTAATTCAAATGCACCACGAAGCCGACATACACTTGGTTGTTGTCAATGTGGTAGATGAAGCTGCCCCCGCCCGCATTGCTGCCCAAGGGCCAACCCATCGTATGCGTGACCGTGCCTTCACGGTGCTTTTCCGGGTCAATCTCCCAGATTTCCTTCATACCAAGGCCGTATTTCTGCGGCTCTTTGCCATCCGACAGGTTGAACCGCGCAATCACCTCTTTCGACAGCGAGCCGCGCACGCCTTCGGACAGGAACACATATTTGCCGTGTAGCTCCATCCCCGGCTCATACCCATCGCCCGGCGTCCCATCAGGGTTCTTGCCGAATTCGCCCGCGACCACGCCCTTGACCGCGCCATCCTCGCCATAAACCAGTTCGGAACAGGACATGCCGGGGAAAATCTCTACCCCCAGTTCTTCGGCCTGTTCGGCCATCCAGCGGCAGACATTTGCCATCGACACGATGTAATTGCCATGATTGTTCATCAACGGCGGCATCGGCCAGTTCGGCACACGGATGCTGCCCGCTTCGCCCAGCATGTAGAAATTGTCTTTACGCACGGGCACGGAAATCGGCGCGCCGCGGTCTTTCCAGTCGGGGATAAGCGCATCCAGGCCGCAGGGGTCCAGAACCGCGCCCGACAGGATATGCGCGCCCACCTCTGACCCTTTTTCCAGCACGACCACGCCCAGATCGGGATCAAGCTGCTTCAGCCGGATCGCGGCGGACAGGCCAGCAGGACCCGCGCCCACGATGACGACATCATATTCCATGGCTTCACGGTCGATGGCGGTCATGTTCGCTCCTAATCATTGCGCATGGCGGCACCTGCGCGACATATTCTGTCGCACAGCCCTAGCCCAAGTCTGGCGACAGGGTCAATGCTTACGCGGCGTTGCAGCACGAACAACCGTCAGAACGCGACAATATGTATCCGCAACATGAAATTCGCATTGCGCTTGCAATCGGCGTGCCTCTGCGCTCTGATACAGTCTATTCGCGTAGATAGCCCCGGCCCAAGCCGCGGGCTGTCTTTATATATAGAATGGGGACGACACATGGAAAAACTGCCCCTGACCCGCGCCGGTCAGCAGATCCTGGACGCAGAATTGAAGCGTTTGAAGTCCACCGAGCGCCCGGCGGTGATCCGCGCCATTGCGGAAGCCCGCGAGCATGGCGACCTGTCGGAAAATGCCGAATACCACGCAGCGCGTGAAAAGCAGAGCTTCATCGAGGGTCGGATCAAAGAGCTGGAATCGGTCCTGTCGCGTGCAGATGTCATCGATCCGGCAAAGCTGTCGGGCAGCGTCAAATTCGGCGCGTCGGTCAAGCTGGTCGATGAGGATACCGACGAAGAAAAGACCTACCAGATCGTGGGCGAGGCCGAGGCCGATCTGGAAAAGGGATTGCTCAATCTGAAATCGCCGCTTGCACGGGCGCTGATTGGCAAGGACGAAGGGGATACCGTCACCGTGCGCACGCCGGGCGGAGAACGCAGTTACGAGATACTCGAAATCCAGTATATCTAGCGCATGTCACGGATACCGCCTTCCGCCGCAGAGCCAGCATCAGACCGCGTTGCACACCGGGTGGCCCGCGTGCCGTCGCGGCTTATGGATCGCGGCGTGTTGCGGGCCTTGGCACTGGCGGTCTGGCTGTTGGCGGCGGCTCTGTTCTTCCTGTTGGCAGATTTCGTAACAATGGAAGATGTCACGCTGGCCATGTTGGCGGTGGGCCTGTTTTTGCCCGCAATCCTGATTTCACTGGTGCTGCTGCTGGCCAATGCCATGTCCGAGATACGCGCGGAATCTGAACATTTGCAGGGCAGCATTGACGAATTGCGCCGCGGCCTGTTGCAGCGCACCGGTGCAGATTCAGACCTGCCGCGTGAAGCCGCGCAGAAGCTGGAAAAACTAAGCGCGCAGGCCGAGCAGACAGAAAGCCGGCTGACCATGTTCTTTTCGCAGCGTGCACAGGCTGGCCGCGCGGAGCAAATTGCCACCCAGGAACCCCAAGCGCGGCTGGCACTTGCCGGATTCGAAGCCGATCCCGGCGATGCAATGGATCCGGCGACCCTGATCCGCGCGTTGCATTTCCCCGAGGATGCGCAAGACACCGAAGGCTTCGCCGCGTTGCGCCGTGCCTTGGGGGACGCCCGCATCGCGCCACTGATAAAGGCCGCGCAAGATGTGCTGACCCGGTTGGCGCAGGAAGGCATCTACATGGATGACCTGCGCCCCGACCGCGCACGCCCCGAATTTTGGCGAGCCTTCGCGCAGGGCACCCGTGGCGCCTTGGTCGCGCCGCTTGGCGGCATCCGCGACCGGTCTTGCCTGGCGCTGAGTGCCGGGCGGATGCGGTCTGATCCCGAATTCCGCGCCGCCGTGCATTTGTTCCTCCGCGAGTTTGACAAGGTCTTGTCAGCGTTCGAACCTTCGGCGGATGATGCGCAGATCGCGGCGCTGTCCGATACACGCTCCGCGCGCGCTTTTATGCTTTTGGGCCGGGTCAGCGGCGTGTTCGCACGGTGACTTGAATTTGCGCCCTGCGGGCGCTAAGCAAGGTTCACATGTTCACGACCGCGTATCGACGCAGAGGCGGCCCCATGACACTTCCGCAAGATTTCTGGCAAGGCTTTCGGGCGGGTCTGCCCTTTCTTCTGGTCATCCTGCCGTTCGGCATTGTCTTTGGTGTGGTCGCAACAGAGGCGGGCTTGAACCTAAGCCAAACCATGGGCTTTTCCGTCTTCGTGATCGCGGGCGCAGCACAGTTCGTGGCAATCCAGCTTATGGTGGAAAACGCACCTATCCTGATTATCCTGGCCACCTCGCTGGCCGTGAACCTGCGCATGGCGATGTATTCCGCCAGCCTTGCTCCGCATCTGGGGCCTGTGCCGTGGTGGAAACGCGCGGTTGTGGCCTATTTCATGGTCGATCAAGCCTATGCGGCGTCTATCCTGAAATACGAAGACAGCCCGCAGATGACCCCACGCGCAAAGCTGGCCTATTACATGGGCGTCATCACCCCGGTCTGCCCCATGTGGTATGTCGCGACTTATGGCGGCGCGGTGCTGGGCGATGTCATCCCGGCGGATTTGCCCATAGACTTCGCCGTGCCAATCACCTTCCTGGCCCTGATCGTGCCAATGCTACGCTCTGCCGCGCATGTGGTCGCTGCCGTGGTGTCCATTACCGGGGTTTTGGTGTTTTCCTTCGTGCCGTTCAACCTTGGCCTTTTGCTGGCGGCCCTTCTGGCAATGATCGCAGGCGCAGAGGTCGAACGCAGGATCACGAAGCGGAGTGCCGGATGACCCTGACCAATACCCAAATCTGGCTGGTCATCCTTGGGCTTGGCGCGGGGTCTTACCTGCTGCGACTGTCATTCCTTGGTATTGTCGGAAGCCGCGATCTGCCCGAATGGCTGCTGCGCCACTTGCGCTATACTGCCGTTGCCGTCATGCCCGGAATGATTACGCCCATGATCCTGTTTCCAGCGGCAACGGGTGGTGCCTTCGACATCGTGCGCATGGGCGCGGCGATTGCGACCATCGCCATCAGCCTCTGGACACGCAATGCAACGCTGACCATTTTCGGCGGTGCCGCGGTGCTTTTCGTGCTGCATTTCCTGCTCGCGGCATAGCACCACACGGGGCTTAGACGCGGCGCAAAACCGCTCCGGGATTCATAATGCCTGCCGGGTCCAGTGCCGTCTTAATTGCCCGCATTGCCGCCAGTTTGACAGGATCGCCATAGCGCTCCAGATCCGCAACCTTAAGCCGACCAATCCCATGTTCGGCGCTGACCGACCCACCCATTTCATGCACAAGATCATGCACACAAGTCTTGATGGCATCGCGCTGGTGCTCGTGGTCGGCGCGTGATCGGCCTGGCACGGGGAACACGTTATAATGCAGGTTTCCGTCGCCCAGATGGCCGAAACAGTTGATCCTGAAATCGCCAATCCGCGCCAGTTCCGGCCCGGCCCGGTCAATAAAAGCGGGAAGTTCCGACAAGGGTAGCGAAATATCATGGCTCGACACAGCCCCGATATGCCGGTTCGCCTCTGGGATGGATTCGCGCAGGCGCCAGAACTCGGCGCGCTGTGCGGCATTCTGGGCAATCAACCCATCCGTAACCAACCCGCGTTCCATCGCATCGGTCAAAACGTTTTCTATCAGTGTCGCCAAATCAACCCCGTCGGGGGCGCCAAGGTCCAGCAGCACCATCCAGTCCGGGGCCTGTGCGAAGGGCTGGCGGACTTGCGGCATGGTGTCGGCCAGAAACGCCAGCCCCATGCCGCCAATTAATTCGAAGCCAGAGATCATGCCCGACAGCCGATCCTGCGCCAGTGCCAGCAGGTCCAACGCGGCCTTGGGGCTGGTCACGACCAACATGGCCGCGCCTTCGGATTGGTTGCGCGGAAACATGCGCAAGCTTGCAGCCGTGATAACCCCAAGCGTGCCTTCCGACCCCAGCAAAAGATGCCGCAGGTCATAGCCGGTGTTGTCTTTACGCAACCGCTTCAGCCCGTGCCAGATGCGGCCATCTGGCATAACCGCTTCCAGCCCCAGCACCAGATCGCGGGCATTGCCGTAGCGCAACACGTTAACGCCGCCCGCATTCGTGGCCAACAGCCCCCCAATCCGCGCCGACCCTTCAGAGGCCAGTGAAAGCGGGAACAACCGGCCATTGGCTTCGGCGGCGGACTGCACATCCGACAGGATCGCACCCGCCTCGGCCACCAACACGTTTTCGGACGGGTGCACCGCACGGATCGCTGTCATCCGTTCCAAAGACAACAGCAACGGTGCGGGGCCATCAGGCGTGATCTGACCACCAACCAACCCCGTTCCGCCGCCATAAGGCACCACAGCAACGCGCGCCTTATGACAGGCGCGCAGAATCGTCGCCACGTCATCGGTGTTGCGTGGCAGCGCCACCGCTCCGGCCAGGCCGTCCCAACGGCCGCGCGGTTCAGACAAATAACGTGTCTCTGGCGCGCGGACGCACCCGTCTGGCAACATGCCGGACAGCCGAGACACAAAATCCGCGTCACAAGGGGTCAGGTCAGTTTTCTGCATGGCCCAGACATTAGCCCCGCGCGCGGGGTGCGCAAGGGGCGGCGCGATATGCGCGGCCCCGTGGGTGGGTGGGTGGGCGCGGCCCGCGCGCGCGGGCACTACGCCCCGGCATCGGTGCGTCCGCGCCGGTCATTGCGCAAATTGGCATAGAGAACATGTGTCCGCCACCGCCCGGCAATCTGCAAATAGCTTTGCGCTACCCCTTCATATTTGAAGCCGGCCCGCTCCAGAACCCCGCGCGAGGCGACATTCTCCGGCAAGCATGCCGCTTCGATGCGCGACAGGTCCATCAACGTAAAGGCATAATGGACGACAGCCCCGATCGCCTCGCGCATATAGCCTTGGCGGGCATATGGCGCGCCAACCCAATATCCCAATGTGCCCGCTTGCGCCGGGCCGCGCCGGATATTGTCCAGCGTGATCGCGCCGACAAGCTGCGAATCTTCGCGCCGCAATATGAATAACGGCAAAGCCGTATCCAGCCGGTGACAGCGCGCCGCCCAATTCACCCGGTTCAGAAACGCCCGGCGCGACAGGTGGTCGTCCGACCATGTCGGCTCCCACGGGGTAAGGAACCCGGCAGAGGCGCGGCGCAGATCAGACCAAGGGCGATAATCGACATGTTGCGGCAGACGTAGAACCAGACGGTCACTGTCCAGTTGCAGCTTGGGCCGCCGCCCCAGCATCAGGCCGCAAGCCGCGCTTGCAAGGCTGACAGGTCCGGCGCGGCCGCCACGGGACCGTAAAGCGCCATCGCACCGTTGCCCCCGACCAGCAGGCTTTCGGCATGGGCGCGCACCCCCGGCACATTGACCGCGTCGATCTTTGCAATCGCCTCTGACAGGTCCGGCACCCGCCCCCAGATTGACAGCAGCTTTGCCAGCCGTTCCGCGCGGGCTGAAGGGCTTTCCAGCCCCATCAGCAGGCCTGCTTTCATCTGTGCGCGCGCGCGCGCGACCTCGGCCTCCGACATGTCCCCGGCGGCGCGCTTCAACTCATCCATCGTCAAAAGGGCCAGATCGGCGACCTGATCGGCCCCGGTGCCTGCGTAGATTGTGATCATGCCGGTATCGGAATAAGCCCCGGATTGCGCAAAGACCGTGTAACACAGCCCCCGTTCTTCGCGCAGGCGCTGGAAGAGCCGCGACGACATGGAACCACCGAGCGCGCCGGAGAACACTTGCGACGTATAGAAATCGGCGTGCCGATAGGCCGGCGCTTCAAGCGCGAAGGTGAAATGCGCCTGCTCCAGGCTGCGCGTCTCGCGCCGCTCGCCTTGGTGGAATTTCGCGGGCGCTGCCACGGCTACGGGCTTTGCGACCAAATGCCCAAAAAGCGGCTCAGCCAGACCCACCAGCATATCATGGTCAACAGCCCCCGCTGCCGACAGGATCATCTGCCCCGGCCCGTAATGGCTGGCAACAAAGCCGCGCAAGTCTTCCGCACCAAAGCCCTGAACACCCGCGCTTGGCCCCAGAATAGGGCGCCCGATGGGCTGACCGGGATAGGCCACCTCTTGCAGCCAGTCGAAGATAATATCGTCAGGAGTGTCCAGCGCCTGCCCGATTTCTTGCAGGATCACCCCGCGCTCGACCTCTATCTCGCGCGCGTCAAAGGCCGGATTCAGCACAATATCGGCCAGAACATCCAGCGCCAGCGCCACATCGGCGCGCAGCACGCGGGCGTAGAATGCCGTCATCTCGCGTGAGGTATAGGCGTTGATATACCCGCCCACATCCTCGATTTCTTCTGCGATTTGCAGCGCGCTGCGCCGGGCCGTGCCCTTGAACGCCATGTGTTCCAAGAAATGCGCGATGCCATTTTGCTCAGCACGCTCATGACGCGCGCCCGCATCCACCCACAAGCCAACGGCGGCAGATTCTAGCGTGGGCATGTGTTCCGTGACAATACGAAAGCCGTTTGGCAGGGTCGTGGTCTGGATGGTCATGCAGTGCGGTTCTCGCGGATATGGGTCTGAATGGCGGAAAGGTCATTGGTCAGCCGTGTAACCCGTTCCGGGCGGTCGAACAGGTCGGCCATGCGTTCGGGCAATGCCGGCCGCGCGCCGGTCGCGTCTTCAACCGCGTCGGGGAACTTGGCCGGATGGGCGGTCGCCAGCGTGACCATGGGCGTCGCCGACAAATACGTTTCTGCCACATGCACGCCCACGGCGGAATGCGGGCAGAGCACTTCGGCGGTGTCCTGCGCGGTACGGGTGATCGTGGCCGCGGTTTCCTCTTCCGAGGCACGGCCCGACGCAAAGGTTTCACGCAGAAACTCCAGCGCGCCTTGGCTGATCTGAAAGCCGCCGCCCGATTTCAGCTCTTCCATCAACTGCGCCACGGCAGCACCGTCACGTCCGTAGGCGTCGAACAAGGCGCGCTCGAAATTCGAACTGACCTGAATATCCATGGACGGGCTAATAGACGGTTTGACTCCATCTGTCAGGTATCCGCCTGTGGCCAAGGCGCGGTGCAAAATGTCGTTCTGATTGGTGGCGATGACCAGTTTTTCAATCGGCAGCCCCATGGCACGGGCAATATAGCCTGCGAAAATGTCACCGAAATTACCGGTCGGCACGGTGAAACTGACAGGCCGATGCGGCGCGCCAAGCGTGACAGCGGCAGAGAAGTAATACACCACCTGCGCCAACACGCGCGCCCAGTTGATGCTGTTGACGCCCGCCAGCCCTACCTCGTCGCGGAAGGCGAAATCGTTGAACATATCCTTGACCAACGCCTGACAGGTGTCGAAATCGCCATCGACGGCCAGCGCGTGCACATTCGCCTCAGATGGTGTGGTCATCTGGCGGCGCTGCACCTCGGATACCCGGCCATGCGGATACAGGATGAACACATCGACATTATCCAGCCCACGAAACGCTTCAATCGCGGCAGAGCCGGTGTCGCCCGACGTTGCGCCCACGATGGTCACGCGGTCGCCCGACCGTTTGAGCGCAGCCTGAAACAACTGTCCTATCAATTGCATGGCGAAATCTTTGAACGCCAAGGTCGGGCCGTGAAACAGCTCTAACAGGAAATGGTTGGGCGCAAGTTGCTTCATCGGCGCGCGCGCCGGGTGGCCAAAACCCGCATAGGCGCGGGCGATGATCTCGCGGAATTCGTCATCGGTAAACGCACTGCCGATGAAGGGGCGCATGACAAGGAACGCCTGTTCCTCGTAGCTTAGCCCGGCAAGGCTGGCGATTTCCGACATTTTCATCGGCGGCACATGGTCGGGAAGGTATAAGCCTCCGTCGCGTGCCAGCCCGGTCAGCATGGTTGCCTCAAAGTCCAGCACAGGTGCGGTGCCGCGGGTGGAGATATACTGCATGTAAGAACCGATCCTCAGTCGCGTTGCGCTCTGATACGCCACAGAAAGAAAACTGTCATCCCCGCCCATGCAAGCGCCATCAGAAACCATTGCACAGCGTAACCCAAGTGATTGTCGGGGATGGAGACGCCATCTACTGGCATGGGCTGTATCAGCGGATGCGGGGGGTTGCTTGCGCGCAGAACCAGCAGGACCGGTTCAGTGCCCAGATGTTCGGCCAGCGGCGCCACGTCGCGGGCGAAGAACAGATCATCCGCCCGGTCATATCCCGGGGTGAAGCTGTCGGCGTCATTTGGCCATTGCAGGTTGCCGACAAGGGTTTGCAGCTCGGCATCTGGCAGGCCCAAATCTATACGCCGCGCTTCTGGCAGAAAGCCGCGATCCACAAGAATAGTGCGCCCGCCCTCTGTCTGCACTGCACCGATTACCCGAAATCCCGGCCCCTGCCCTTTCAGTGCTGACAGCACATAGGTCTGCAAAGGCTGAAAACGGCCTGTGATCCGCACGGGTCGATAATTGTCCGCCTCTGGGTCCGGGCTATCGGGCAGTGCATCGGGCGCTCCCACAAGACGCGCTTCCATATCCGCGATCAGGGCGGCTTTCTGCCCGGCGCGGTCAAGCTGCCAGACCCCAAGTGCAATCAGAATCGCAGTTCCGATCAGGCCGAATAGCGCGGGTAGGATCAAGCGGCGGGTCACGGGGCTCTCCGGTCTGGTGCAACGGAAAAGCGCGCGCCCATAGGCCCGCGCTTCCCGATAACTGACATTTGGTCGGGCTTACATACCCCAGATATACACCGCAAAGAACAGGAACAACCAGACCACGTCGACGAAATGCCAATACCAGGCAGCCGCTTCGAACCCGACATGGCGTTCGGCGGTGAAATGGCCCGCGCGCACCCGGAACCAACAGATCGCCAAAAAGATTGTGCCGATGATGACATGAAACCCGTGGAAGCCCGTCGCCATGAAGAAATTGGCGAAGAATACGTCACCCGCGAAAGAATAATCGCGCTGGCTTACAAGATAGACGTATTCGTAAGCCTGCAATCCGGTAAAGGCGACGCCCAGCAGCACACCCAACAGAAGGCCCATCTCGACATTTTTGCGAGAGCCGCCATGCACCAATTCATGGTGCGCCCAAGTCACGGCACAGCCTGACAGCAACAGGACCAGCGTGTTAATCAGCGGCAGCTCGAAAGCGTTTACCGCGTAAATATACGGCTGAACATATTCCGTCCCGACATATTCATACATCGGATACATGGCGTGCTTGAAAAAGCTCCAGAACCACGCCGCGAAGAACATCACTTCGGACAGGATGAACAGGATGAACCCGTAGCGCAAACCGATCGTCACCACCGGGGTATGGTCGCCCGCATGGCTTTCGACGATCACGTCTTTCCACCATTCGAACATCACATACAAAACACCCGCCAGCCCCATCAGGAACAGCCACGGGCCGTTGTCATGCATCCACAAGACCGCACCGAACAGCATGATGAAGCCCGATAGCGACGCCACAAATGGCCAGATGGACGGGGGCAGAACGTGGTAATCGTGGTTTTTTGCGTGGGCCATTGTCAGCAGTTCCCTCGGGGTTGGTCTGATCTTGTGTCAGCTTGGCTTAGTTGGTCACGACCTCTGCCGGGGGCGTGTAATCCTCCGGAATGTCGGTCGCGTGGAAGGTATAAGACAGGGTGATCGTATGCACCGACTTTGCGTCGCGGTCCTCGACGATCTCTGGGTCGACGAAATAGGTCACGGGCATCAATACGGTTTCACCAGGTTGCAAAACTTGCAGTTCAAAGCAAAAACAGTCGATCTTGGTAAAGAAGCTCCCGGCCTCGTATGGGGTCACGTTGTAACTGGCGGTGCCTGCGATGGGCTGGTCGGTCGGGTTATGCGCCTCATAAAACGCAAGCCCGGTTTCCCCGATGCGGATTTCCATGGTCCGGTCAACCGGCTTGAAATCCCACGGGAAATCTCGCTCAACCGACGAATCAAAACGCACGCGCATGGTTTGATCGAGGATCACGTCACCCGCAGAGCTTGCAGTATTGGTGGTGCCGCCATAGCCGGTAACCCGGCAGAAAAGGTCATAAAGCGGAACCGATGCCCAGCCTAGGCCAGCCATGAACACCACCACGGCCAATGTTTGCGCCAGCGTTCTCTGCTTGCCGCTCATATTCGCAAAGACAGACATCACTCCTCCGCCGGGATCAGTGTGGCCGGATCAAGCGCCGGCCGATATGTATGGTCGAATGCCTCGATAGAGCCGCCGCCCGACACTTTGGCAATCGTCAAACCAAAGACCAGTGCGATGAAGGCAAGCAACACCACCGCCAGCCCGACATTCCGGCCAGAGCGGCGCTTGTGAAGCGGGTGTTCGCGGGCAATCGCCATCAGAGCATCTCCATCAGGTTAAAGTGCGTGGCGAACTCGGCATAGGCGGGCAGGTTCCGCAAGGCTGCCTCGGCGATCAAAGCGCCGAACAACACGAACAGGTAGGACAATGAGAAACGGAAAACGCGCTTTTCAGTGGCGTAGTTGTCAGCCTCTGCCTGCGTTTCATCGCGTTTCCAGATCGTCCAAGCGCCATGCAAGAACCCAAGGCTGAACCAGAGCGCTGTGGCCATGTAGACCGGTCCACCGATGCTGGTTAACCCGGTCGCCAAGGCCACCGGCAAAAGCGCAATGGTGTAAACGAGGATATGCGTACGGGTTGCGCGGCGACCATGTGTGACGGTCAACATAGGAACCTTCGCTTCATGATAGTCCGACTTCATGAACAGCGCCAAGGCCCAGAAATGCGGCGGAGTCCACATGAACACCAGCAAGAACATCAAGCAAGCCTCTACGCTGACGCTACCGGTGACAGCGGCCCAGCCGATCATCGGCGGGAACGCCCCTGCCGCACCGCCGATGACAATATTCTGGGGCGTCGCGCGTTTCAGCCACATGGAATAAATCACGACGTAGAAGAAGATCGTGAAGGCCAGCAGCGCGCCAGCCAACGCATTGGTGGCCAACCATAGCATAATGACAGAGATGGCAGAGAGAGTGACGCCAATCGCAAGCGCCTCCCCCTCTGTTACCTTGCCCGACGGAATTGGGCGCTTGGCGGTTCGCTTCATTACCGCGTCGATATCAGCGTCCCACCACATGTTCAGCGCGCCCGACGCGCCGCCGCCCAGCGCGATGAAAATAATCGCCGCCAGCGCTTCAACCGGATGAATGCCGCCAGGTGCCACCAAAAGCCCGCTGAGCGCGGTGAACACGACCAAGGTCATCACGCGCGGCTTCAGCAACGCGACATAGTCGCCGAACTCCGCGTCCGCGGGGCCGGTTTGCGTAAAATCTGCGCGAATGTCGGTCATGAGCCTATCCGGTCCAAAAGAGCGAGCGTGGATTTATTCGGCAGCAGCAAGCTGAATGCCATCGCGCACGCCCGCTTCCCAAGACCCCTCTGCGAACTGGGCACCCTGACGCTCCAGCCAAGCGACATACTCTTCTTCACTCACCGCTTTGACGGTGATAGGCATGTAGGCATGGTTAATGCCGCACAGTTCCGAGCACTGACCGAAGTAGACGCCTTCTTCTTCGACGTTGAACCATAGTTCGGCCAAACGCCCTGGAACACCATCTTGCTTTACGCCAAAAGCAGGCATGGCCCAGGAATGAATCACGTCAGCCGCAGTTACCTGCAGGACAATATCCTTGCCCACGGGCACAACCATCGCGGTATCAGTGGCCAGAAGGAACAGGTCTTGGGTGTACCCGTATTCCTCCAGTTCCTCGCGTTGCAACATGAAGCTGGAGAATTCGACACCATGATCCACATACTCATATCCCCAATACCACTGGAACCCCGTGGTTTTGATGGTCACATCGGCCTCCGGCATTGTCTGCTCGTAGCGCAGGGCCGGGAAGCTGAAGAATGCAATGACCAGCAAGATGAGCGCGGGAATAGCAGTCCAAGCGACTTCCAAAGGCGAATTGTGGGTAAATTTCGCCGGCGTCGGATTGGCCCGACGATTGTGGAACACCATCACCCATATCAACAGCGCGGTCACGAAAATGGTGATTGGCACGATGATCCACAGCAGCAGGTTGTCCAGAAACAAGACGCCTTCGGCCACAGATGACGCTGGGGTCTGCAACGCCATGCCGCCCGGCGCCGGCGCGCCGCGCACCGGCAATTCCGGCAATTGGTCATCGGCGAATGCAACCGTGGCAAACAGGCTGCTTGCGACTGTGACGGCGGTGGCGGTCATGGCAGAGAGTAGGCGCATGTTTGGTTCCCGTTATTGTGCGGCTTTGTGCCGCGTTCTGTCCGGCATGGTCACAGATTTCGCTGTATGCCATGGAATTCCGTTGAGCTTTATTCATCTAAAACCATATTACATATCTCAGAACAAGCAAAACCGATGCGACACATTGCCATTTGTTGATCTATGTCAAAGACAGTGACATCAGCTTACGCCGCAACGCAGCACAAACGCCACTTTCAACGCCAGAGGCCTAGATGACCCAGACCGATTTTCGCCCTTTCGACAGTTTTATGGATGAAGGGCAAGCACTTGCCGAATTGCGCGCCGCCACGGACGGGGCCGATGATGGCGAGCTGTTTCTGGAGCGACGAGTGTCCGAGTCGGTCAGTTTGGATGATGGGCGCGTGAAATCCGCCAGCTACAACGCCGCCGAAGGGTTTGGCCTGCGCGCCGTGCGGGGCGAGGTAACGGGGTATGCCCACTCCACCCATATGACCATCGAAGCCTTGCGCCGCGCCGCACAGACCGCACGTTTGGCCGTGGGTGCTGGTGGCGGCACGTTGGCCGATGCGCCACAAGCCACGAATCAGCGGCTTTACCGGGACATTGATCCGGTATCGGAAGTGGCCTTTGCCACCAAGATCGACCTGCTCCGCGAGATCGACGATTACCTGCGTGCCGCCGATCCGCGTGTCGTGCAAGTGTCGGTGGCTTTGGCCGCCACCCGGCAGGAGATTGAAATCTTGCGCCCTGAAGGCCTGCGTCTGCGCGATGCGCGGCCAATGGCGCGGCTGAACATCTCTGTCATCGTCGAACAGGACGGGCGGCGCGAATCAGGCGGCATGGGTGGCGGCGGACGCGCCGAGCTTTCGAGCTTCATCGCACGCGAGCATTGGCAACCTGTGGCCAAAGAAGCCCTGCGCATTGCGTTGGTGAACTTGCGGGCCGATCCTGCTCCTGCGGGCGTGATGGATGTGGTGCTTGGCCCAGGTTGGCCCGGCATCTTGTTGCACGAAGCCATCGGGCATGGGCTGGAAGGTGATTTCAACCGCAAGGGCAGTTCCGCCTTTGCCGGGCTGATGGGCCAGCAGATCGCGGCCCCCGGAGTTACCGTATTAGATGACGGCACGCTGCCCGACCGGCGCGGGTCGCTGACCATAGACGACGAGGGTACGCCCAGCGCGCGCAACGTGCTGATCGAGGATGGCAAATTGGTGGGCTATATGCAGGACCGCCAGAACGCGCGGCTGGTGGGCGTGGCCCCCACCGGCAACGGGCGGCGCGAAAGTTACGAACACGCCCCCATGCCGCGCATGACCAACACTTACATGCAGGCGGGTGACAGCGACCCGGCCGATATTCTGGCCGGGCTGAAAGATGGCATATATGCCGTGGGCTTTGGCGGTGGGCAGGTGGACATTACGAATGGCAAATTCGTGTTTTCCTGCACCGAAGCCTACCGCGTGCAAAACGGTAAGGTGGGCGCCCCTATCAAGGGGGCCACACTGATTGGCGATGGCGCAACAGCGCTGACCAAAATTCGCGCGGTGGGCAATGACCTGCAACTGGACCCCGGCATCGGAACTTGCGGCAAGGCCGGGCAATGGGTGCCTGTGGGCGTGGGTCAGCCAACGCTGATGATTGGCGGGCTGACTGTCGGCGGCAGCGCGGCATGACAGGGCTGTGACGCGGTTTGCCGGCCCAAAAGCCTGACCCTGCCGTTTGATACATTGTGACGGCTGGCCGAATGTCGTAATCCTTCACACAGACGTGTTGTGAAGGGGTCTGTCACATGATCGACTTGGCGCTCGCCAATCTTTTGTCGCCGATCGTTTTGTCGTTCGTCTTGGGCGTTGGCGCGGCACTTGCACGCTCGGATCTGTCTGTGCCCGAATCCGTGGCGAAAGGCATTTCAATTTATTTGTTGTTCGCCATCGGCTTCAAAGGCGGGGTAAGCCTTGCAGACCATGGTATTGACCTGACCTTAGGGCTGAGCCTGCTGGCCGGGGTGATTTTGTCCTTCACCCTACCGCTTTTGGGGTTCGCGATGCTGCGCGTCCTCTCGGGCATGTCCCGGACGGATGCAGCGGCAGTTGCGGGGCATTACGGCTCTATTTCCATCGTGACATTCGTGGCCGGCACCACGGTTTTGAAGGATGCTGGCATCGCATCCGAAGGCTACATGGTTGCCGTCGCAGCCGCCATGGAAGCCCCGGCCATTCTTGCCGCGCTCTGGCTTATCTCGAAAGGCTCGGAAGAAGCCGAGATGAGCGCCGACCTGTGGCGCGAAATCCTGCTGAATGGCTCGATCGTGTTGCTGCTGGGCGCCTTCGCCATTGGCATTGCGACCGGCACCGATGGACTGGCACGAATCGACTCCTTCATCGTGTCGCCGTTTCAGGGGGTCTTGTGCATATTCCTGCTGGATATGGGCCTGATCGCAGGGCGTGGGTTGCGACAGGCTGGCGTGCTGGATCGCGGGGCAATCGCGTTCGGGCTGGTCATGCCGTTGGTCGGGGCCAGCGCGGGGCTGCTTGCGGCCCTTTTGGTCGGGCTGTCGGCGGGTGGCACGATGTTGATGATGACACTCTCGGCATCGGCATCCTATATTGCGGTTCCCGCTGCGATGCGCGTGGCGGTGCCGCAGGCCAATCCGTCAATCTATCTTACCCTCGCGCTCGCCGTGACATTCCCTTTCAATCTGGTGCTGGGCATACCGCTTTACCTGACGGTCGCCCAAAGCCTTATAGGATCGTGACATGCAGACACATCTTGCCAAACGGGTCGAAATAACCATCGAGCAGGTCATGCTGAACCGGCTAACCGATGCGCTGGAGAAAGCCGATGTCACGGGATGGTCGGTGCTACCAGTGCAGGGCGGCTCTGGCAGGTCCGGCACATGGAGCCGCGAAGGGCAGGTCAGCCGCGGAACGGGCATGTTACAGGTCGTCTGCCTTGTGCGCCCCGAAAAGCTGGATCCGCTTCTGGATGCCGCTTTCAGCGTGGTCAAACGGCATATCGGCGTGGTCTGCGTAACCGATGCTCAGGTTCTGCGGGCGGAGCGGTTCTGAACCCCTATCGCCCGCCCAGCTGCACAACCACCGCGCCCATCGCGATCATCACCATCAGCGCCAGTTTTCGTGGACCGACACGCTCTTTCAGAATGAACCAGCCGATCAGCGCCGCAAACACGGTCGAGGTTTCGCGCAACACCGCCGATTCGCCCACACGGCCCACCAGCGTGGCCAGCATGACCCCACCAAAGCTGACATAGGCGATCATAGCGCCAACGGCCCCGCGCAGCGCCAATGGCCACGGCGCGGGGGCATCGGGCATATAGCGGTAGCGCCACGCACCAATCAATGCGAAATCTATCGAGCTGAACAAGAAAAACCACACAAGAAAACGCAACGGGTCGCCCGACAACCGGATCGCCCAAGCGTCATAGGTCGTATAGGCCGCAACCAGCGCACCCCCGGCCATGGCCCAAAGCAAGCCCAGCTTCAGCGCGCGCAGGTCTAGCGTTTCTTCCGAAAGGTTGCGCAAGGCCAGCAGCAAAATACCGCCCGACAGCAGCCCGACGCCCAGCCATTGCACCGGGCCATAGCTTTCGCCAAAAACCACCATCGCGGCCAACACCGTGACAATCGGCCCGGTGCCGCGCACCACGGGGTACACCACCGTATAGGCCGCGCGCTCATAGGCCAATGCTATGGTCAGCTTATATAAGAAATGCACCAAGACCACGCCCAGCAACACCGGCCACATGTCGGGCGGCGGCAATCCGGCCCAAAAAACGACCAGCGGCAGCGACAGCGCTACGGTTGCCCCATCAATCGCGCCGCGCGTCAGCCATGGGTCATGCACGCCCTTTTGCAGCGCCCCGAACGCGGCGTGCGAAACAGCAGAGACAAGCGCAAAGATCGTGGCCAGCCGCGCGCCCTCTGGCGTGCCCACCAGCGATAACAGCCAGTCGGTCATGGCCTAAGCCGCCTCATTTCATTAACATGTGAGGGGTTTACGACCGCGTTTAGCGGTTAGCAAGCCTCATCCCTTGCGCGCAGCCTTTTCGTCCAGTCCGGACTGGCCTTCGCGACGCGCCAGTTCAGCCTCAATCTCGGCCAAACTCACATCGCGCGCAGCACACATAACCAACAGATGATACAGCACATCGGCAGCTTCAGAGGTCAGACGCGCCCGGTCGCCCTTGACCGCTTCGATCACCGCCTCGATTGCCTCTTCCCCGAATTTCTCGGCGCATTTTTCCGGCCCTTTGGCCAGCAGCTTTGCGGTCCAGGACCCATCCGGGTCAGCAGCTTTGCGCGCAGCAATGGTCGCTGCCAAACGGTCCAGCGCGCTCATGACACCCTCATCGGAATACCCGCTGCCGCCATATGTTCCTTGGCCTGCCCAATCGTGAATTCCCCGAAATGGAAGATGCTTGCGGCCAGCACGGCACTCGCGCCGCCGACGGTCACGCCTTCGACCAGATGGTCCAGATTGCCGACGCCGCCCGACGCTATGACAGGAATACCGACCGCATCGACAATCGCGCGGGTCAAAGGCAGGTTGAACCCCGCCCGCGTCCCATCACGGTCCATGCTGGTCAACAAAATCTCTCCCGCGCCCTTGGCCGCCACTCTGCGCGCGAACTCGACCGCATCAATCCCGGTGGGCTTGCGGCCGCCATGGGTGAAAATCTCCCATTTGCCGGGGCTGACGGTCTTGGCATCTATCGCCACGACAATGCACTGGCTGCCGAAGCGATCCGCCGCACGCGCCACCACATCGGGGTCGGCGACGGCGGCGGAATTGAAGCTGACCTTATCGGCACCGGCCAACAGCAGCGCACGCACATCTTCTGGCGTGCGCACCCCGCCGCCCACGGTCAATGGCATGAAACACTGCTCTGCCGTGCGTGTCACCAGATCAAACATCGTGCCCCGGTTTTCATGCGTGGCGTGAATGTCCAGAAAGCACAGCTCATCCGCGCCCGCCGCGTCATAGGCGCGCGCCGCTTCGACCGGGTCACCCGCATCACGCAGGTCCACGAAATTTACGCCTTTCACGACACGGCCATCAGCCACGTCCAGACAGGGAATAACACGGGTTTTCAACATGGATCCGTCATAGCCCGCAGCCGCGCCGCGTGAAAGAGGGATTTGACACGGATCAACGACAGCAGCCACGTTCGAGCCGATCATAGGGCATCTTATGGAGGATAGAACATGCGCGATTTCACCGACCGCACCGCCCAGTTAGAGCAACGCCGCGCCGAATTGCTGGAGCGAATGCACAGCCTCGATGCTGAACTTGACAGCCATGGCGACCCTGATTGGGAAGAAAATGCCATTGAGCACGAGCAGGACGAAGCCATGGAGGCTCTGGGCCTCTCTGCGCAAGCCGAAATCCGCATGATTGACGCCGCGTTGTCGCGAATATCCGCAGGCGAATACGGGGCTTGCGTGCGCTGCGGAACACAGATCAGCGACGAACGGCTTGACCTGCTGCCCGCCACGCCGTTTTGCCGCGATTGCGCACGATAGCTTGTCTTGGCGCGCGGCCCGCGCTATGCGCGTGCCCATGCTGGATCAGAACACCAACCGCCCCGAATTGCCCGCCGAAATCGCGCGGCGCCGCACCTTTGCGATCATCTCGCACCCGGATGCGGGCAAGACCACACTGACCGAAAAATTCCTGCTATTCGGCGGGGCGATCCAGATGGCGGGCCAGGTCCGCGCCAAAGGCGAAGCCCGGCGCACAAGGTCCGATTTCATGCAGATGGAAAAGGACCGGGGAATCTCGGTCTCAGCCTCTGCCATGTCCTTTGATTTTGCGAAATATCGCTACAATCTGGTCGACACGCCCGGTCACTCTGATTTCTCCGAAGATACCTATCGCACACTGACCGCCGTAGATGCCGCGATCATGGTGATCGACGGTGCCAAGGGCGTCGAAAGCCAAACTCGCAAATTGTTCGAGGTCTGCCGCCTGCGCGACCTTCCCATCCTGACCTTTTGCAACAAGATGGACCGCGAAAGCCGCGACACGTTCGATATCATAGACGAAATCCAACAGAACCTTGCGATCGATGTCACACCTGCAAGCTGGCCCATTGGCGTTGGTGCAGATTTTATCGGCTGTTACGATCTGATAAACGACCAGCTGGAACTGATGGACCGCGCCGACCGCAACAAACGCGGTGAAAGTGTTGTGCTGAACGGGTTGGATGATCCGTTGATGGAACAACATATTCCCGCCGCACAGTTAGAACAGTTGCGCGAAGAGGTCGCGATGGCGCGCGAATTATTGCCATCGCTTGACCCGAAATCGGTGCTGGAGGGGCATCTGTCACCGATCTGGTTTGGTTCTGCGATTAATTCTTTCGGGGTGAAAGAGTTAATGGAGGGCATCGCCGCCTATGCGCCGGAACCGCAAATACTGAAGGCCGAAAGCCGTCAGGTTGCGCCGGAGGAAAACAAGGTCACTGGCTTTGTGTTCAAGGTTCAGGCGAATATGGACCCGAAGCACCGCGACCGTGTGGCGTTCGTGCGCTTGGCGTCGGGGCATTTTGAACGCGGCATGAAGTTGCTGCATGTTCGCTCAAAGAAACAAATGGCGGTGGCAAACCCCGTTCTGTTTCTTGCCGCTGACCGCGAGGTGACGGAAGAGGCTTGGGCGGGAGACATCATCGGAATTCCCAACCACGGGCAATTGCGCATTGGTGATGCACTAACCGAAGGCGAGGCGCTGCGTTTCATCGGCATTCCGTCTTTTGCGCCGGAACTTTTGCAGGCCTGTCGGGCCGGCGACCCGCTAAAGGCCAAACATCTGGACAAGGCTCTTTTGCAATTCGCCGAAGAAGGTGCTGCAAAAGTGTTCAAGCCAGCCTTTGGGTCCGGCTTTGTTGTGGGCGTGGTCGGGCAGTTACAGTTCGAAGTATTGGCCAGCCGGATCGAACTGGAATATGGCCTTCCAGTGCGGTTCGAGCCGACTCAATTTACGTCGGCGCGTTGGGTGCAGGGTTCGCAGTCTGCGGTCGATGCGTTTGCAGCGGCGAACAAGCAACATATGGCCACGGACAGCGATGGCGACCCGGTGTTCATGACCCGCCTGCAATGGGATATTGACCGTGTGGCGCGGGATTATCCGGATGTTAAGCTTACGGCGACAAAGGAAATGCTTGTCTAATGCTGTGCGTGTTTACTTACGCTTGGACACATCATTCTACTCAACAGTAAAGCATCTCTCGCTCCACAAGACAGGGCGCGCCCCGTCGACCTACCCTCAATGCTCAATCCACCCCTTATTTCATCCTTGTCAAAATATCCTCAGGGGGTGAATTGGGCGTAGCCCAAGAGGGGGCGCGAGCGCCCCCTATCTGTCAATAGCTGCGAATCAACCCGACAAGACGCCCCTGCACCTTGACCCGCGATGCGGGCAACATGCGTGTTTCATAGGCCGGGTTCGCCGCTTCGAGCGCGATCATCCCCTCAACCTTGCGAAATCGCTTCAGCGTTGCTTCCAGATCATCCACCAAAGCTACGACGATATCGCCATTATCGGCGGCAGTCTGTTCGCGGATCACGACGATATCACCGTCGTTAATGCCAAGGTCGATCATCGAATCGCCCTGCACTTCCAATGCGTAATGCTCACCCCGGCCTGACAGCATGGTACCGGGCACGGCAATTTCCCGCATGGGTTCGCTGATCGCCTCTATGGGGGTGCCCGCAGCAATGCGGCCCATAACAGGGAGGTTAAGCGCCGCCCCCTCGACCGCCATAGCGCTGGCAGGAGGTGCGACTGCGCCGCCGTCGATCACCTGAGCCTCAAATCCAGTTTTGCCAAGGGCATCGGGCAGTTTCAGAACCTCAATCGCGCGCGCGCGGTGCGGCAGGCGGCGGATAAACCCACGTTCTTCCAAGGCGGTGATCAGACGGTGAATTCCGGATTTGGAGCGCAGATCCAGCGCATCCTTCATCTCATCGAATGACGGCGCGACACCTTCTGTTTCCATCCGCGTATGGATCAGCTTGAGCAATTCGATCTGCTTGCGTGTCAGCATTGCGCTGCCTTTCGACTGGGCTCACCTCGTTGTGTTCTACATCTGTTCACGCTACAGGTCAAGCGCGATATACCGCATTTGTTCACCCGCCTTGCGCGGGCCGTCGTTTGGGGGGCGAACCAGCAGGGCACCGGCCTGCGCCAGCAGCGACAAAAGCGCGCTATCTTGGCTTGAGACCGGGTCAATTGTGCCCTCCGGGCCAAGCGTCGCCCGCATGTAATGCGCACGCGGGCCGTTGGCAGGCAGGCCGCAGACCAAAGCGGCACTTGCAGTGGGCAACGGGTAGTGACCCAGCCCCAGCATGGCCCGCAGCGCAGGCCGCATGAACAGATGCCCGCACACGATGGACGACACGGGGTTGCCCGGCAGGCCCAGTAGCAGAGCATTGAAAAGCCGACCAGCCATCAGCGGTTTTCCGGGACGCAAAGCGACCTTGTAGAACGCCCGCGTCGCACCAAGGCTGTCCGCAACCGGGCCGACCAGATCGTGATCGCCTACCGACGCGCCGCCGATGGTCACAATCATATCCGCGCCTTGGGCAAGATCGAACACGGCGCGCAAGCTGGCCTCGGTATCGCGGGCGATGGGCAGGATGCGGGCAGATGCCCCTTCGGCCTCTGCCATCGCTTTCAGCGCAAAGGCGTTGGATGCAATGATCTGGTCCGCGCGCGGGTCTTCACCCGGCATGACCAACTCATCCCCCGTGGCGATAATCGCCACGTCGGGGCGTCGCGTGACCGTGACCTCGGCGCAATTCATCGACGCGATCAGGCCAAGGTCCACCCCGCGCAAGCGGCGCGGCGCGCTGATCTGGTCGCCGGCGCGGAAATCCTGCGCTTGGGGGCGAATATTGGGGCCATTGCCCAAGCTGTCCAGCAACGTGATCGTGTCACCATCCCGGCTGACATCTTCTTGAATAACCACATGGGTGCCCCCTTCGGGCACCGGCGCGCCGGTGAAGATGCGCACGGCTTCTCCCGGCATGACACGACCTTCGAACATGTGGCCCGCCGCGGCCTCGCCTGTGACTCGAAAAGACTGGCCGGGCGCGACCGGTCCCGCCACCACATATCCATCCATGGCAGAGGCAGCGAATGGGGGCTGGTCACGGCCGGCGCGCACCGGGGCGCGGAGCACGCGGCCCGCGGCTTGCGCCAGCGGGACCACGTCGGTCGGCGCCGGGTCCGTCAGGGCGAAAACCTGTGCGAGGGCGTCTTCAACCGAAATCATGCGCCCACCTCGTAGCGGCCCGATTTACCACCATCCTTCAAGACCACTTGCGTCTCCAGAATACGCATGGATTTTTCCGCCGCTTTCAGCATGTCATACACCGTCAGCGCAGCGACAGAAGCCGCTGTCAAGGCCTCCATCTCGACCCCGGTCTGGCCTGTCGTGCGGACCTCGGCGCGGATGCGAATACCCGGCAGGGTATCGTCAACCTCCAGATCAACCACGACCTTGGTGATAGGCAGCGGGTGGCACAGCGGGATCAGGTCCGCGCAACGCTTTGCGCCCATGATCCCGGCAAGCCGCGCCACGCCCAGCACGTCGCCCTTCTTAGCGCGCTGTTCGGTGACAAGAGCGAGGGTTTCGGGCAACATTTGCACCGCACTTGTGGCAACCGCAACGCGCGCCGTCACGTCCTTGTCAGAGACATCGACCATATGCGCATGTCCTTGGGCATCGAAATGGGTCAGCTCGGCCATGTCATGCCTCTGCCAGAACGGGGTTGGCCAAAATGCCAGCAGTCGCGGCGGCCACGTCATCTTGCCGCATAAGGCTTTCGCCAATCAGGAAGCTGCGCGCGCCGGTGCGGGCCATATCGGCCAGATCGGCGGGTGTGAACAGCCCGCTTTCGCACACCAGCAGGCGGTCATCCGGCACCATGGGGGCCAGCGTGCGGGTGGTGTCGAGCGTAACCTCGAACGTCTTCAGATTGCGATTGTTGATGCCCAGAAGCGGCGATTTCAGGCGCAAGCCACGGTCCAGTTCGGCGGCGTCATGCACTTCGATCAGGACATCCATACCCCAATGGAACGCCGCATCTTCCAGTTCCGCCGCCTGCGCGTCGCTGACCGACGCCATGATAATCAGGATGCAGTCGGCCCCAAGCGCGCGGGCTTCGGCCACTTGGTAGGTGTCATACAGGAAGTCTTTGCGCAGGGCAGGCAGATCGCAGGCCGCGCGCGCTTGCACAAGGAAATCATCGGCACCCTGAAAGCTGGGCGTATCGGTCAACACGCTCAGGCAGGCAGCCCCGCCTTTCGCATAGGCTGCCGCCAAAACGGGCGGGTCAAAATCTGGCCGGATCAGCCCCTTGGACGGGCTGGCTTTCTTGATCTCGGCAATCAGCCCATAGCCGGTGGCTTGGGCGCGGCGCAAGGCTGCCGCGAACCCGCGCGGTGCGCTGGCCGCCTTTGCCGCCGCTTCGACCTGAGAGGTCGGACGGACCGCCTTGCGATGCGCGACCTCTTCCAGCTTGTAGGTTTTGATCTTGTCCAGAATATCGGCCATTTCGGTCCCTCTGTTTCAGGTCTTGGCTGGGCTGATACGGGCCAGCGCCTGCACGGCGGCCATGGCGGCACCACCTTCGATGCTGGCGCGCGCCATCTCGACGCCTTCGGGAAGCGTGGTGGCTTTTTCGGCAACAACCAACGCGGCGGCAGCGTTCAGCAACACGGCATCACGATAGGCGGGCCGGCCTTCTCCATCGAGCAGCGCCGACAATTCCTGCGCATTCTGTTCCGGGCTACCCCCGATCAGGTCTTCGAACGGGTGCAGGGGCAGGCCCGCGTCGCCAGGGTGCAAGGTAAACTCCCGCAGCGCGCCGTTCTCCAGTGCAACCACATCAGACGGGGCGGCAATCGACAGCTCGTCTGTGCCGTCACCGCCATGCACCAGCCATGCGCGGTCCGACCCAAGCGCGCGCAGGGTTTCCGCCATGGGGCGCAACAGCGCCGGGCTGAACGCCCCGGTCAACTGCCGCTTCACGCCTGCCGGATTGGTCAAGGGTCCAAGAATGTTGAAAATCGTGCGGGTGCCCAACTCCATCCGAACCGGTCCGACATGGCGCATGGCCGGGTGGTGCATGGGCGCCATCATAAAACCGATGCCCGCCTGCGCCAGCCCCCGTTCGACCACCTCTGGCCCGACCATAACGTCAATGCCCAACGCGCCTAACGCATCCGCCGCGCCCGATTTCGACGACAGGTTGCGATTGCCATGCTTGGCCACCGGCACGCCCGCGCCGGCCACAACAAACGCCGTGGCGGTCGAGATGTTCAACGTGCCCTTGCCGTCGCCGCCGGTGCCGACAATGTCCATGGCGCCCGCAGGCGCGCGGACAGCCACGCATTTGGCACGCATCACGCTGGCCGCCGCGGCGTATTCGTCCACGACCTCTCCGCGGGTGCGCAGCGCCATCAGGAACCCGCCCATCTGCGCAGGCGTGGCTTGCCCTTCAAACAAAAGGTTGAACGCGGTTTCGGCCTGCGCGCGGGTCAGCGGCCCTTCGGCGGCCAAGGCGATCAGAGGTTTCAGATCATTCATCATGCCGCCACCTGTGCGCAGTCCAGAAAGTTGCGCAGCATGGCGTGGCCATGTTGCGAGCGGATGCTTTCGGGGTGGAATTGCACGCCTTCAATGGGCAGGTCACGGTGGCGCAGGCCCATGATCAGACCATCCTCCAGCCAGCTTGTCACCTCCAGACACTCGGGCAGGCTGTCACGTTCGACCACCAGCGAATGATAGCGCGTGGCCATAAGCGGCGACGGCAGGCCGGCAAACACCCCCTGCCCCGCATGATGCATCTCTCCCAGCTTGCCATGCACAATCGACGGTGCGCGCACAACGCGGCCGCCGAAGGCTTGCCCGATGGTCTGATGCCCAAGGCAAACGCCCAGCAGCGGGATCCGCGCCTCGGCCGCGGCCACGGTAAGCGGCAGGCAAATGCCCGCCTGATCCGGGTCGCACGGCCCCGGCGACAGCACGATGGCAGAGGGGTTCAACGCCATCGCCGCCTGCACATCCAGCGCATCATTGCGCTGGACGGTGACATCCGCGCCCAACTCTCCGAAGTAATGGACCAGATTATAGGTGAAGCTGTCGTAATTATCTATCAGCAGCAGCATGAGGGCGCCTTTCCGGGCGAATGGGCGAGTCTGCGCCATACATGCCCGTCCTGAACCGCCAAGGTCAAGCATGCGCGCGCCAATCCATTGCAAGGAGCGGGTGATTATGGGAAACATCAGACAAGGCAGCGGGCAAGGACAAAAGTGGCATGATACGGCTGAATGGTCTGACAGGGGGGCTTTTGGGCAGTGCCGTGGTTGCACTTGGCTTTGCCGGAAGTGTGGTTCTCGTCCCGCCCACGCCGCAGACAACGGTCGACACCCCGATCGCAGCGCCCGTGAACGACCCGCCGGTAGCCCCTGCACGTCAGGAAACGCCGACAAGGAACGACAGCGCAAACAGCCCCGAAGCAAGTACGGGACCGGTCGAGAGCGCATTACCAGAGCCGGAGCCATTGCCTGAAAACCTGACAGCCCCACAAGACGCAGAACCGTCTGTGCCAAGCCAGGCGACGCCCCCAGCCATGCCGGAAACCGAAACACCAAGTTCCGAAGGCCGTGCCGCAATCGCGGACACCAACACTCCCGCGCTTCCCGACTCCGACTTGCGTGCAGCACCGGGCAGACTGCCGGGAACGCCGGTTCCTCCGCGCGATCAAGCCTTGCCGCAAATGCCCGAAGCCCCGCAAGCCACTGAAAATGAGGCACCAGAAGAGACAGCGTCAGAGGCGCCTCGCCTGCCCGGCAATCCTATTCTGGGAATGCCCGGCCAGACTGAAACTCGCGCCGCACCAGAACCGGACACAGCGCCCGACGCCGAGGAAGAGCGCCTGACAGCCCTGGAACGCAACAGCAGTTTCAGTGGCTCCCTGACTGGCGCACCGCTGATGGCGGTGGTGCTGAACGATCCGGGCTTGCCCACGCCCTTGCGCCGCGCGCTGGCCGCACTGGAGCTGCCCGTGACCATTGCCTTGAACCCGATGGACCCGAGCGCCGATCAGGCTGCCGAAATCTACCGCGCGGCGGGGAAAGAAGTTCTGGTGCTGGCCAATGGGCTGCCGAACGGTGCGCAGGCCTCCGACCTCGACGTGACCTTCGGCGCTTGGTTCGATGCCCTGCCGCAAGCGGTCGGCGTGCTGGACCTGCCGCGCGGCGGCTTTGCGCGCAATGCGAACCTGACAACCCAAGTTTTACCCCTGATCGCACGCGACGGGCATGGATTGGTCAGCTTCGCGGGCGGGTTGTCGCGTGTGGATAGCGCTGCCGCCCGCGAGGGCGTGCCCCATGCCCAAGTGTTCCGCGTGTTGGATGACGAGGATCAGAGCGCGTTCACCATCCGGCGCTACTTGGACCGCGCAGTGTTCCAGGCCAGCCAGATCGGCGAAGTGATCGTCTTTGGCGACGCCACGAATGATGCGACGATGGAAGCCCTTGAACTGTGGCGCAGCGACGGGCGCGCGGATCAGGTCTCGGTGGTGCCGGTATCAGCGATCTTGCTGACACGCTGACCGCGCGCCAGGGCCGAGGATGTTCTGGTTGAGAATCTGTGGATTCCAAGCGGACGCCAACCTCACCCAGCGCGGAATAAAGAGCAAACCCCGCCGCGCCAGTGCCAACGCGGCCGACTCGGTGGCACCGGCGTTCCGTTGCAACGCGGACCAACCTCCACGCCGTCCGCAAAGCCAACATCGCCGCCGCGCCCACATACAGCCAAAAACCGCTTGCGTTTGCGTATCCATCCCCTAGGAAAGGGCGCGTGCGGGCGTGGCGGAATGGTAGACGCAAGCGACTTAAAATCGCTCGAGCTTGACTCGTGCGGGTTCAAGTCCCGCCGCCCGCACCATCCATTCAAAGCGAAATCTGGCGGAGTGGTAGGCCCGGAGGGACTCGAACCCCCAACCAAAGCGTTATGAGCGCTCTGCTCTAACCAATTGAGCTACAGGCCCGCCGACGCATCTGCTACGCAGAATGAAACCGCGCGTCAAGAAGCTACCGTTCAGCGCGGCTCGAAGCGGCCAATGGGTTTTTTCAGATAGCTACGCCCATCTGCTTCCGGGTCCGGAAGGCGCCCGCCACGAATGTTGACCTGCAACGCTTCCAACATCCGGTCGGGCAGTTTGAGCGTGGCATCACGCGCGGCACGGGTGGCGATAAATTCGGGTTTGCTGATACCGTCTTTAACATGCTTGTTGGTCAGGCGATGTTCGGCAACGGTCGCCATGTATTGCGGTGCGGCTCCGGCAGCAGGGTAATCATGCCCGACATACAGCCGCGTTTGGGCCGGCAAATCCAACAATGCGCGGATCGAATTCCACAAATCCTCGGCGCTGCCACCGGGAAAATCGGCGCGGCTGGTGCCGGACGCGGGCATCATCAGCGTGTCATGCACAAAAGCCGCATCCCCGGCGACGTAGGTAATCGACGCCAGGGTATGCCCCGGCGAGAACATGACCTTGACCGGGATATCCCCGACCATGAATTCGTCGCCACCGGCGAACAGTCGGTCCCACTGGCGGGCATCGGTCGGAAGGTCGGGCAGGTGATACATCTCTTGCCATAGTTTTTGAACACCGGTCACTTTCTCACCAATGCCATGCCGGGCGCCCAATTTCTCTTTCAGGTAGGGGCCGGCGCTGAAATGGTCCGCATGGGGGTGGGTGTCGAGCACCCAATCCACCGTCAAACCTTCGTCGGCAATATAAGCAAGGATTTCATCGGCGCTTTCCGTGCTGACAGCCCCCGCTTCCGGGAAATAATTCCAGACCGGGTCCACGATTGCCGCGCGCTTGCTGGCCGGGTCGTGGAAAACATATTGCAGGCTGCCGGTCGGACGGTCGAAAAAGGCGCGGACGACAGGGGATTTAAGATCAGTTGGCATTGATGGCTCCATTCATATTCCTATGTCAGAATGTGATGTAAGTGCTCTGAGCTATTCGTCAACCTGCACTTGGTTGCCCTGCCCCCAATTTCAGGCTATCGCGCGTGTCAAATCGTCATGCAGGAGTGCGCAGACATGTCGGACGGCAAGAACGGGTTAAGCTACGCAGCGGCCGGCGTCGATATTGACGCGGGCAATGCCTTGGTCGAGGCGATCAAACCCGCCGCAAAAGCGACCTCGCGTCCCGGTGTTATGGCCGGGCTTGGCGGGTTTGGCGCGCTGTTCGATCTGAAGGCAGCGGGGTATACCGACCCTATTCTGGTCGCGGCAACCGATGGCGTTGGCACCAAGCTGCGCATTGCCATCGATACCGGACACCTGGACACGATCGGCATCGACCTTGTCGCCATGTGCGTCAACGACCTTGTCTGCCAAGGCGCGGAGCCTTTGTTCTTTCTTGACTATTTCGCCACGGGAAAGCTGGACGTGCCCTCTGCGGCTCGGATCATCAACGGCATTGCCGAAGGCTGCACACGGTCCGGCTGCGCGCTGATCGGCGGCGAAACCGCCGAGATGCCCGGCATGTATACGGCAGAGGATTTCGACCTTGCCGGTTTTGCCGTGGGCGCGATGGAACGCGGCGCGGCCTTGCCTGAGGGTGTGGCAGCGGGCGATGTTCTGCTGGGGCTGGAATCTGATGGCGTGCATTCAAACGGTTACAGCCTTGTGCGCAAAGTGGTCGCGCAGGCCGGGCTGGGCTGGGACGCGCCGGCGCCTTTTGCCGAAGGTAGCCTTGGCGCAGCCCTGCTGACGCCGACGCGGCTTTACGTCAAACCCGCGCTGGCAGCGATCCGGGCAGGCGGCGTGCGCGGGCTGGCGCATATCACCGGCGGCGGGCTGACAGAAAATCTGCCCCGCGTCCTGCCCGAAGGTTTGGGCGCGGATATCGACCTTGGCGCATGGTCCCTTCCACCGGTCTTTGCGTGGTTGGCCCGCGAAGGCGGCATTGCGCAGGCGGAACTGCTTAAAACCTTCAACGCGGGCATCGGCATGGTTCTTGTGGTGGCTCCCGACCAAGCTGCGGCCCTGTCGGCTATGCTGAACGATTCGGGCGAACGGGTCCGCAGCTTGGGCCAAGTGACCGAAGGAGCAGGCATCCGCTACACGGGCACGCTGGCATGAAGGTCGCGATCCTGATCTCTGGGTCAGGGTCCAACATGGTCGCGCTGGCGCAATCCATGACTGGGGACCACCCGGCGCGGCCTTGCTTGGTTCTGGCGAATGATCCGGACGCCTCTGGTTTGGCCAAGGCACGGGCGATGGGCATCGCCACAGCCGCCATCGACCACCGCCCGTTCAAAGGCGACCGCGCCGCCTTCGAAGCCGCGCTTCTGGAGCCGCTTCTGGCCGCCAAACCAGACCTTGTGGCGCTGGCCGGGTTCATGCGCGTATTGACCGCCGATTTCGTGCGTCAATTCGAAGGGCGGATGATGAACATCCACCCCTCCTTGTTGCCGAAATACAAAGGGTTGAACACGCATGCCCGCGCGATTGCGGCAGGCGATGCAGAGGCCGGATGCACCGTCCATGAAGTGACTGCCGCGCTCGATGAAGGGCCGATCCTTGGACAGGCTCGCGTTCCAATCCTGCCCAACGACACGCCCGACAGCTTGGCCGCGCGGGTGTTGCCGATGGAGCACCGGCTTTATCCGCTGGTGCTGCGTCGCGTCGCTACGGGCGAATGCGGGCCCGTCAGCCTGCCCTGAACTCTGCCACGGCGCGGCGCGTGCGCGCGGCTTCGGCGCGTGCGAAGCCCAGCTCCAGTTGCAGGCGCAAAAGTTCGGACTGATTGCTTTGCAGCTCGGACCGCAACGCCGGATCATCATCCGTTGCCAGCAGGCTCAATATCTCATTGTTCCGGGCGCGTATCCGGGCAATCTCGGACTGCACACGCCGCACATCTTCGCGGGCCTTATGATTGTCCAAGCCAATCTGAAAGCCACGCAAAAACGCCGCTTCAGTTGCGGCAGGGCAAACATTGCGATACCGGCGCCCCTCCACCCCCTCGTTCAGACCATTCAACGGTGTGCAATAATTTTGCAACCCTCGCGCATAACCCCTTTGCCATGCCGCTCGGTCAGGCGTAATGCCTGCATCGGCGCAAGCTTTCACATGGCGAGCGAATTGCGTATCGGCCACGCGCCCGGCAGCCCCGTCTCGCTGACCGATCCCACCCCAATCGCCCGTCAGGCACTCCTCTTGAGTAAGCGAGGCGCACCCCGTCAAAACCAAAAACGCGGCAATGGCAGCAAGAGATCTCACTCTGCTCTACCCCCGTTCAGACGCGCCGCGTACAGAGAAACCGCCGCTGCATTCGACACATTCAACGAGCCAAACGCCCCAGCCGCTGGAATACGGGCTATCATGTCACAGGTCGCGCGGGTCTTGTCACGAAGCCCCGGCCCTTCGGCCCCCAGAACCAGGCCCACAGGGCCAGGCGGCAGGCTGGAAAGCACCACATCCAGATCGTGATCGCCTTCGCCATCCAGTCCGATCAGAATATAGCCCATGGCTTGCAGAGCGACCATTTCCTCGGCCAGATTGCGCACGCGCAAGTAAGGTTGGCGTTCAAGTGCGCCGCTTGCAGTCTTAGCCAAGGCACCGGTTTCGGGGGCCGCATGGCGCTGCGTGGCGATGACCGCGCGAGCGCCGAAGACCTCTGCAGAACGCAAGATGGCCCCGACATTGTGTGGGTCGCTGACATGGTCGAGCAACACAACAAGATCGCGTCCCTCTGGTTGGCAGATCTCTGGAACGCGGCCCCAATCCAGTGGCTGCACTTCCAGCGCGGCCCCCTGATGCACGGCACCGGGGTCCAGCGGCGCGGGGAATTTCCGTGGATCTGCAATCTGCGCCTCGAGTCCGGACTGGGCCACCGCATCTGCCAGCTTGCTTTCCGCATTGCGTGTCAGGACCAGCGTTAACTTTTTGCGCCGGGGGTTCATCAGCGCATCACGCACCGCATGCAGCCCGAACAGCCACACGGTTTCTTGACGCCCCTCGCGGCGCGCCTTTTCTTTCTCGATCACCCAGGTCGGTTTTTTCACGCCCACTCCGTCAATATCTTCCTGCCCAGCTTTGCTTAAGCGGACCGCCCGGTGCAAGGGCCAAACGCGCCAGGGCAGAGTTTTCAAATTACACACATTTCCGCCCTTGACGCGTTTGAGCGCCTCGCGTAATCCACCGCGCATAGGGCGACGGGCTGCAAGGTGCGGCAGCGGACTGTAACTCCGCCGGGGAGACCCACGCCTGGTTCGATTCCAGGGTCGCCCACCATTTTAATTTTTCGAGTAAGTTTTTGCTCGGAAAATAGAATAGTTAAGCAGATACGCCCTGCGTTCTGTTCCTAGTGTTCATCGCCTTACATAAGATTACCAACGGTTTCAGGGTGTTTCATACCTTGGGCATGAGACGCTATGGACCTGTCGCGGTTTGGTGCTGCTCCTTTGATAGCGTAATGTGCAGCAAAGGGGATGACTGATGGGCACAGGAAGAACGGAAGAATTTCGCAAGGATGCGGTGCGAATTGCACTTACCAGAGGTCTTTCGCGACAGCAGGTTGGGGATGATCTGGGCGTTGGGAAGTCGACGCTGAACAACTGGGTGACGGCGCATCGGGATACGGATGTGGTCTCTTCCGAGGATCGTGACCTTGCGCGGGAGAACGAACGGCTTCGGCGCGAAAACCGCATCCTCAAGGAGGAGAGGGATATCCTTAAAAAAGGTCGTCATTGATTGCGCCATTGGTTCGAGCAACAATGGCGACCAGTTCTTCGCGAGCCAAAGGCCATGAGGTTTCGGTTCGTCGAAGAACATCGTGGGGCCTTCTCAATCGATCGGTTGTGCAGGGTGATGAATGTCAGCTCACGTGGACTGCGGGCTTTCCGGAGCCGCGCAGCCAGCCGCAGGCAGCGCATGGATATGGTGGTTCTGGCGCATATCAAGGAACAGTCGCGCCTGAGCCTCGGCAGCTATGGCCGGCCACGAATGACCGAGGAGCTTAAGGAGGTCGGTGTCGATGTGGGGCATCGACGGGTTGGACGGCTGATGCGCGAGAACGGCATAGTCGTTGAAAGAACACGCAAATTCAAGGCGACTACAGACAGCGATCATACGCTCAACATTGCGTCGAACTTGCTCAATCGCGACTTTGCGGCGGATCAGCCCAAGCAGAAATGGGCGGGCGATATCAGCTACATCTGGACCCGCGAGGGATGGTTGTATCTGGCGCTCGCCATTGTCCTCGGACCAATGGCGGACAACGGCTTGCTCCTGGACCTGCATTCTCGCCGCGTGATCGGCTGGGCCGTCAGTAACCGCATGAAGCGTGACCTGGCGATCCGGGCGCTGAAAATGGCCATCGCCCTGCGGTCGCCGCCCAAAGGCTGCATCTTCCACAGCGATCACGGAAGCCAATACTGTTCGAGTTCGCCATTGGGCTTGAACCAATTGCGCCTTCAATGGCTCACTACCAGAAAATCCTGCGCAAGCATGGGTTCGAGGTATCGATGAGCGGCAACCGTCACGCACCAGTCATTGAACTGCGCCATCCTCGTCCTTTCGCCCTTTTCAACACACTCCGATCGTTGTTCGTCGGCACAGAGTGATAATAGGTAGTTCGGCTAATCAAAAAACGCTTGACACCCCTTGCGCAGGCTTATGGTTTCGCCTGCGCACGGTTATGGTTTTTCTCGGTTCTCGCGCAAAACATCAGCCGCATTTGCTATGCCCGCAGGCTCGGCAGGTCATGCAGCCTTCGATCATCACCATTTCATACGCGCCGCAAGACGGACAGCCAGAGGGTCGCGCACCGGTTTGCGCCGCCGGGTCCGATACCAGCCCCAGCCCTGCCCCGTCGATAAAGCCGATCCGCACCAAGTGCTGTTCGATCACGCCACCAATGGCCGCAAGGATAGAGGGGATATACTGCCCCTGCACCCAAGCCCCGCCGCGCGGGTCGAACACGGCTTTCAGTTCTTCCACCACAAATGACACATCGCCCCCGCGCCGGAACACCGCAGAGATCATTCGCGTCAATGCCACTGTCCAAGCGTAATGTTCCATATTCTTGGAGTTGATGAAAATTTCGAATGGGCGGCGGTGGCCTGCGATCACTGTGTCGTTGATGGTGACATAGATTGCATGTTCGGACCCCGGCCATTTCAGCTTATAGGTGTGGCCTTCCAACGCTTCGGGCCGGTCGAACGGATCAGACAGGTAGACAACATCGCCACCCGCCTTGGGGGCGGGTTCGGCCTCTGACACCGACAGGACGGACCCAGTCACGTCATTCGGGCGGTAGGTGGTGCAGCCCTTGCAGCCCATGTCCCATGCCGCCAGATACACGTCCTTGAACGCGTCGAATGTAATATCCTCGGGGCAGTTGATGGTTTTGGAAATGCTGCTATCGACCCATTTCTGCGCTGCCGCCTGCATTTTCACATGGTCCATGGGGGCGAGCGTCTGGGCCGTCACCACATGATCGGGCAAGGGCGCATCCCCGTGCATCTGCCGCCAAAGGGAGACGGCATAATCCTCGACCACCTCTTCCGTGCGCGAGCCGTCCTTTTGCAGCACTTTCCGGGTGTAGCTGGTGGCGAAGATCGGCTCTATCCCGGAGCTGACATTGCCCGCATACAGGCTGATCGTCCCCGTCGGCGCAATCGACGTCAGCAGCGCGTTGCGAATACCGTGCTCGGCCACCGCCGCGCGCACATCCGCATCCATCGTCTGCATGGTGCCCGACGCCAGGTAGGCGTCCCGCTCGAACAGCGGAAACGCCCCCTTCTCGCGCGCCAGTTCGACGCTTGCCAGATAGGCGGCGCGGGCCACCGCGCGCATCCAGGCATCGGTCTGGGCCACAGCTTCGTCTGACCCGTATCGAAGGCCAGTCAGAACCAAGGCATCGGCCAAACCCGTCACGCCCAGCCCGATGCGGCGTTTGGCCTCAGCTTCCTGCGCTTGCGCGTCCAGCGGGAAGCGGGACACGTCCACCACATTATCCATCATCCGCACAGCCACGCGCACAAGATCCTCCAGCGCGGCCACATCCAGTTTCGCGGCCTCGGTGAACGGTTCCGCAACCAGCCGCGCCAAATTGATCGACCCCAGCAAACACGCGCCATAAGGCGGCAAGGGCTGTTCACCGCATGGGTTGGTCGCGGCAATGGTTTCGCAATAGGCGAGGTTGTTGGCGGCGTTGATCCGGTCGATGAAAATCACCCCCGGCTCGGCATAGTCATAGGTCGCGCGCATGACCTTGTTCCACAGGTCGCGCGCCTGCACCGTGCGATACACCTTGCCGTTAAACACCAGATCCCAAGGCCCATTGGCCTTGACCGCATCCATGAACGGGTCCGTCACCAGCACCGACAGGTTGAACATGCGCAGGCGTGCGGCGTCCTGCTTTGCGGTGATGAAATCCTCTATATCCGGGTGGTCGCACCGCATGGTCGCCATCATCGCGCCGCGACGGCTGCCCGCCGACATGATGGTGCGGCACATCGCGTCCCACACATCCATGAACGAGAGCGGGCCAGAGGCATCTGCCGCCACGCCATGCACCGCCGCGCCCTTGGGGCGGATGGTGCTGAAATCATAGCCAATCCCACCACCTTGCTGCATGGTCAGCGCGGCCTCTTTCAGCATGTCGAAAATACCGCCCATGCTGTCGGGAACGGTACCCATAACAAAGCAGTTGAACAGCGTCACGCTGCGCCCGGTTCCGGCCCCTGCGGTAATGCGGCCCGCAGGCAGGAATTTGAAATCCTCCAGCGCGGTATAGAACTGATCTTCCCATGCGGCAGGGTCGGATTCGGCCTGCGCCAAAGCCCGCGCGATCCGGCGCCAGCTATCCTCGACCGTCTGGTCCAGAGCGGTGCCATCAGCCCCCTTAAAACGATATTTCATGTCCCAGATTTGTTCAGCAATCGGGGCAGAGAAGCGGCTCATGGTGGCATCCTTTGGGGTTGGCGCAAGGGAGACGACAAATAGGGCTTGCAAAGACATCGGTCAACGCTGTCATGGCACTGTTACCCTCGCGATACACAAGGACCGAAATGAGCGAGCTTTCAAAAGGATGGGCCGGTGTGGTCGCAGCACTTGGGGCCACGGCCATCCTTGGCTATGGCGCGATCTTCTATGCCTTCCCAATTCTTGTGCCTTTCGTAGCGGCGGAATTCGGCGTCACGCCGGCAACCTTGTTCGGGATATTTTCCATCGGCCTGTTCCTTGGCGGCGTCTTGTCCAGCCGGTTCGGCGGCTGGCTGGACCGCTTCGGTGCGCCGCGCGTCATGACCGTGGCAAGCGCGGCGGTCGCTGGTCTGTTCGCGGGCTTGGCAGCCGCACCGAATATCTGGGTCTATGGCGCGTTGATCGTCACGCTGGAAGCCATCAGCTTTCTGGTGCTTTATGATGCGGCCTTTGCTGCATTGGCGCTGCGTGTGCCACGTGGCACGCGGCAAGCCATCACGCGGCTGACGCTGATCGGCGGCTTTGCCTCGACGCTCTTCTGGCCGCTGACCGGCTGGATGGTCGAATCCATCGGCTGGCGCGGCTGCTATATGGTCTTCGCCGGGCTGCACCTGATGATCGCCCTGCCTTTGCATGGCTGGGTCGCGGCGTTGAGCCGCAAAATAAGCTTGGCGGCTCAAACCGAAGCACTGCCCGCCCCCGACCGGGCGACCTTGCCGCAGGAACACTCCAAACGCGCCTTCTGGCTTTTGGGCGTCAGTTTCGCGCTGACCGGAACCACTATCGCGGCCTTTGGCGTGCATCTGGTGCCGGTGCTGCTGGACCGAGGTCTGGGCCAGACGGCTTATTTGGTCGGCATGGCCATGGGACCAACGCAAGTTCTGGTGCGGGTGGTCGATGCGACGCTGTGGCGCGGGTTTCACCCGCTGAGCGTGGCGCTGATTTCCGGCAGCGCGGTGGCGCTGGCCGTAGCCGTTCTTTTGGTGCCCCGCAGTGACATGGGGCTTGCCTTGGCCTTTGCGGTGCTCTTTGGTGCCGGGCAAGGGTTGGCCAGTATCGTGCGCGGTGCGGTGCCGCTGGCTTTGTTCGGACCGGTCGGGCTGGGCCAACGCCTGGGGCAACTTGCAGGCTTGCGCAATGTCAGCGCGGCGGCAGCCCCGGTGCTGTTTGCGGTGGCGCAAGAAACGGTTGGGCTGTCAGCAACGCTGTGGCTGTCTCTCGTGATCGCTCTTGCGGGGCTGGCTTTGCTGATCCCCTTGCGCAAACTGGCGCTGGCGCATTGATCTGGCTTGCCCACACGCGCCACCACGTTAATTAGGGGGCATGGCAAAGCTGAATCTGATCAAAATCTGCGTCGGCGCGGAAACCGTCGAAGACCTGCTGGGCTGGCAGCGCCACCCGCGCGCGAAAGGGCCGGACGGCATGCCACGCCACGTCACGCGTATGTGGCCCAAACGGGCCGAGGAACTGCTGGCCGGGGGCTCGCTTTACTGGGTGTTCAAAGGGTCAATTCTTGCACGGCAACGCATCCTGCGGCTGGATGAGGTGACAGGGGCAGACGGCATCACCCGGTGTGGCATCGTGCTGGACCCTGCGGTTGTGCGCACCACCGCCGCCACGCGCCGCCCATTTCAGGGCTGGCGCTACCTGAAACCCGAAGACGCCCCCGCCGACCTGCCCAAGGCCCGCAAAGGTGACGACAGTTTACCGCCGGACCTTGACGCAATGCTGGCCGAGATCGGGTTGCGCTGAAACATGGCGGTCACAAGATGGAACCTGTTTTAGGCTTGTGGGCGACCTGCGCCGGAAACCTCAGCCGATCTGTGACAGCGCCGGGAAGGTTTCCAGCAGCCACCAGCTAAACCGGGTAAACGCACCCGTGACCATGGCAAGGCCAACCAGCAACAACAGCCCGCCCATGACCTTCTCTATCGTTCCCATATGACGCTTCAGATGGGTCATTAGTGTCATCGATCGCTGCACAAAGATCGCCGCCAGTAGAAACGGCAACCCCAGCCCCAAGGCATAAACCCCCAGCATCATTGTGCCACGGGCCGAATCGGCCTGAGTCGCGGCCATGGACAGGATCGCCCCCAGAACCGGGCCGATGCAGGGCGTCCAGCCAAAGGCAAAGGCCAGCCCCAGCACATAGGCGCCAAAGGCAGAGCCGCCCTTGTCACCCGCGTCAATCCGCGCTTCGCGCATCAGGAACGGAATGCGGAACACGCCCAGGAAATGCAGCCCAAACACGATGACCACAGCCCCCGCGATCTGGCCGAACAATTCGGCGTTGCGCAAGAAAAGGTTGCCCATGGTCGAGGCGGTGAACCCCAGGATCAGGAATACCGTGGACAGACCCATCACGAAGAACAGCGCGGGCACGATCGTGCGCCGTCGCTGTTCCCCCGAGGTCATTTCCTGCATCGACACGCCCCCCATATACGCAAGGTAAGGCGGCACAATAGGCAGCACACAGGGCGATAGAAAAGACAACACACCGCCTGCAAAGGCAATGAGCAGCGCGGGCATCAGGGCTGCATCGAATAAGTCAATTCCGAACATCGGGAGCCTTTGGTAACTGTCGTGTCGAACCTAATCCAACCGCAGGCAAAGATCACGCGCCTGCGCCGTCACTTTCCCGTGGCTTGGGAAAGTGACGGCGCAGGTCCAAGTTCTTAGCGCGACCACCACCCACGCCTGCGCGGCTTTTCCGCTGCCGGGGTGGGCGCTTCGGAGGTCGTAGGTTCAGGTGTTGCCGCTTCTGTAGATTCAGCCTCTGGCGCTTCGGCTTCGGCTTCGGCTTCGGCTTCGGATGCATCTGCTACGGTGTCTGCCGTGGCACGCAAGGGCGTATCCTCGACCGTAACGGGCGCTGCTGGCACTGGCTCCATAGGCGCGGGTGTGGGCTCTGCTGCAGGCTCTGCAACTGGTGCGTCTTGCACCGTGTCAGATGCCGGCGCTTCGGCCTCCGGCGCAAGCGCGGCCGGGGTCTCTGCCGGTTGGGCCGTGGCAGGCTCTGCGCTGCCCTCGACAGGCGCATCTGCTTCGGCCACCAGCTTGCGACGACTACGGGTCCGGCGCGCAGGCTTCTTTTCCGCCACAGCCTCGCTGCCATCACCGGCCGGGGGCTCGACACTATCGGTCTCTGCCGCGGCCTCGGTCACGGGTTTCTTGGCCCGTGACGCGCGCTTGCGTTTGGGTCTCTCCGCGGGGGCCGCTTCGGGTGCAGGCGCCTCAGTAGCATCTGCCGCGCTCCCCTCAGCCTCGGTCATAGTGCCGGAATCCGTTACGGATTCCGGACCGGATTCCGAATCGGAATCCGGTGTTGCATCCTCAGACCCGGTTTCGCCATCCTTACCGCCGCGCCGACGCCGCCGACGCCGACGCTTCTTGCGTGGCTGGTCGTCGGTGTCGTTCTTGGGATCGCTCGTGGTCTCCGCATCCTCTTCGGGCGCTTCGGGTTCCTCCAGCTCTTCTTCCAACTCCGGCATCAGCTTGCTGTCCATAGACACCACCGCCGCTTGCGGGGTTGGCACACGTGTCGCAGTCTTGAACTTCTCAATCACGAAATCAGGGCTGATCATGGACGGATCGGCCTCTAACCGCACCGCCATACCGAACCGCGCCTCAATCTGCGCCAGATGTTCCCGCTTGTAGTTGAACAGGAAGTTGATCACGGCGGCAGGCGCGCGCACCAGAACCTCAAGCGATTTGCCGCGCGTGCCCTCTTCCTCGATCTGGCGCAGCACGGTCAGCGCCATACTGTCATCCGAGCGGATCAGCCCGGTGCCATGGCAATGCGCACAAGGCTGCGTGGTTGCTTCCAACATGCCGGGGCGCAGGCGCTGACGGCTCATCTCCAGCAGGCCAAATCCCGAAATACGACCAACCTGAATCCGCGCGCGGTCGGACTTCAGCTTGTCTTTCAGCATCTTTTCGACAGCAGCGTTGTTCTTGCGCTCTTCCATGTCGATGAAGTCGATCACGATCAGCCCGGCCAAGTCGCGCAAGCGCAACTGGCGCGCAATCTCTGCCGCCGCTTCCAGGTTGGTCTTGACCGCCGTATCCTCAATCGACCCCTCTCGCGTGGCGCGTCCAGAGTTGATGTCGATGGCCACCAGCGCCTCGGTAATGCCGATCACGATATACCCACCCGATGGCAGTTGCACCGTGGGGTTGAACATGCCTGTCAGCGTGGTTTCGACCTGGTAGCGCGCGAAAAGCGGCAGGCCTTCATCATACAGCTTCACGTTCTTGGCGTGGGACGGCATGATCATTTTCATGAAGTCCTTGGCCACGCGATACCCGGCTTCACCTTCGACCAGAACCTCGTCGATATTCTTGCTATACAGATCGCGGATGGACCGCTTGATCAGGTTGCCTTCTTCATAAATCGGGGTGGGCGCGATGGATTTCAGCGTCAGATCGCGGATCTGCTCCCACAGGCGTAGCAGGTATTCATAGTCGCGCTTAATCTCTGCCCTGGTGCGGTTCGCGCCTGCGGTGCGAATAATCAGCCCCGCCCCTTCCGGCACAATGATCTCACCCGCGATGGCTTTCAGCTTTTGGCGGTCGGCGGCATTGGTAATCTTGCGGCTAATCCCGCCTCCGCGCGCGGTGTTGGGCATAAGCACGCAATACCGGCCCGCCAGCGACAGGTAGGTGGTCAGCGCCGCGCCCTTGTTGCCGCGCTCTTCCTTGACGACCTGCACCAGCATGATCTGGCGCACCTTGATGACTTCCTGAATCTTGTAGCGGCGCATGCGCGGCTTGCGGCGCGGGCGCGCCTCTTCGATCGGGTCGCCATCAGAGACGGATTCGATGCGGTCATCGAGGTCGCTTGCATGTTCGGCCGCGACATAGGCCTCTTCTGCCGCTTCCGAGTCAGTCTCGTCATCGGCAAATGTAGTGTCAACTTCTGTCGCCGCGGATTCTACCGTACCGACGGCGCTGTCGGACGCTTCCGCGTTATCGGCATCATCCTCAGAACCTTGCTGGTCTGCAACGGCGGCCGACGTGTCATCACCTTCGGCGCTACGCACATCGCCGTCGCCTGACGGCTCGACAATGTCCATCCCGGCAATTGCGCCAGTCTGGACCTGATCGTCAGCCTCGACCGTTTCGGCCTTGGCAGATTTGCGGCGATTGCTGGAACGGCGTGGCTTGCGGGCCGGTTTCTCGGCCTTGGGGGCGTCGTCATCCTCGGCATCGGCGGCCAGCGCGCGCTCTTCTTCCAGAAGTGCCGCGCGGTCGGCGGCGGGGATCTGGTAGTAATCGGGATGAATTTCGTTAAAGGCTAGGAAGCCATGACGGTTGCCACCGTAATCGACAAAAGCCGCCTGAAGCGACGGTTCGACCCGTGTAATCTTGGCTAGATAGATATTGCCGGCAAGCTGACGGCGGCTGGCGGTTTCAAAATCGAATTCCTCGACCTTGTGACCGTCGACCACGACAACGCGGGTTTCCTCCGCGTGGGTGGCATCGATGAGCATTTTCTGTGACATTGTGTTCCGTTGCATCCAGGGTCACGCGGGCGCACGGGCACAATGCCAGGCGGCGCATTTGGCGTGATGGGATGGCTTGTCAGAGCGCCAAACGAAACCGTATTCGCGCATCGTTCTATCGGCACCGCGGCAGACGCACTGCTGCGGGATAGATTCTGAATGCGCTTCGGTCCGTTCATCGCGGTTCCAAAAGTGCCACGTCAACGTGGCTGTTCAGGTTACGCCCGATCATTCGTGAAAACGAGGCGGGCTGTTCAAGCCTTTCGGCCTATCCATCTGCCAAGGGGACGCGGCGAATTCAGCGCGACCATCCACCAGAGCAGCGAAATCTGTCGGGGTTTGCAATTGGTTTGCAGACCTTAACATTGGTAGCATAGACCTCCAGTGCGATAAATGACAATGGCAATTCAACGTCCTGCGGAAAAACACAGGACATCAGACATAGTCAGACCGGACGAGCCCGTATTTCGCCATCTTTTCGTTCAGCGTTCGGCGTGGCAGGCACAGCTCTTCCATCACGGCCGCAATAGCACCCTTGTGCCGCCGCATAGTGTTGTCGATCAGGATGCGCTCAAACGCTTCCACATGCTCTTTCAGGGGCTTGCCCTCGGTCGTCAGCGCTTCGCCAGACGCCTCGTTATCGGCCATGACCAGCGACATGAGCGCCCCATCCTCGCGGCGGCTTTGCAATACGCAACGCTCGGCGATGGTCACAAGCTGGCGCACATTGCCGGGCCAGGGGGCCTGCAACAATTGCGCCGCGTCCGGCATGGACAATTCCGGCACCGGGCAACCGTATTCCTCCGCGAACCGGGCCAGATATTCATTGAACAGCGCGATGATGTCCTCACCCCGCGCGCGCAGAGGCGGCAGCACGATCTGATGCGCGCCAAGACGGAAAAACAGGTCCGGGCGCAAGGCGTCCTCCAGCGTCTGGTCCTGCTTGTGGCCATTGCACACGGCTATGATGCGGGTTTCGGGCGGGCTGCCCTGCGCATCGACATAGGCCAGCAACCGGGCCTGAACCGGCTCTGACACCGCCTCGATATCTTCCAGCACCAATGTGCCGCCGCGCGCGATGTCGGCCAATGGACGCTCGGCGCTGTCAGGGGCGGCGGGACCAAATAGCCGCGCGATCAGGGTCGCGTCGTCAAGGCCCGCGCAGTTGAGCGATACCAGCTTGCGGCCCGACCGGCTGCCAACCGCGTGCAGCGCATGAGCGACCAGCGTCTTGCCAGTGCCGGTTTCGCCGTCAATCAGCACATGCCCATCGGCCTGCCCGATATCCAGAATATCCTCACGCAGACGCTGCACAAGCGCCGAATCCCCGATCAGACGTTTCATCATTGTCGGGCCGTCGGCAAGTTCGGTGCGCAAGGCGCGCGCTTCCATCGCCTGCGCGCGCGCTTTCGCCGCGCGTTCGGCCAATGCCATCATCTTTTCCGGGTTGAATGGTTTTTCCAGGAAATCATAGGCTCCCAAGCGCATCGCCTCGACCGCCATAGGCACATCACCATGCCCGGTTATCAGGATGACCGGGATCGTGCTGTCCAAGGCGATCAGCCGTTTCAGCAAGCCCATTCCATCCAGCCCCGGCATACGGATATCGGTAATGACAACACCGGGAAAATCGCTATCGATGGCTGCGATTGCCTCTGCCCCATCGGCATAGGTTTCGGTCGTAAACCCGGACAATGCCAGCCATTGGCTAATGGATTGGCGCATATCCTGTTCATCATCGACAATGGCAACATGCATGGCGCGGCTCATGGGCGCGATCCTTTCATTTTCTGCCAGATGGCCCAAGCCCGACATGACAGGCAAGCGGTTTCAGGGCACATTCGCGTTACGCCCCGTCCTGAGTGGGGGCAATGTGGCGCGGAAATTCAACCTCGAACACAGCGCCGCCCTCGCCGGGGTTCAGGGCCGTCAGGCGCCCACCATGATCCTTTACGATCCCCGAGGAAATAGCCAGCCCAAGCCCCACGCCCTGCCCGGCGGGTTTGGTGGTATAGAAGGGCTCAAACAGGCTGTCGATATCGGCAATCCCTGCGCCATTGTCGCGCACCGTCAACTTGGCGGTATCACCTTGGCTGAGGATGATGTCGATCTGCGGGGCATTGGTGCCCTTGGTCGCATCCACAGCGTTGCGCACAAGGTTCAGGATCACCTGTTCGACCCGGACGCTGTCACCAAGGATCATGACCGGGTCGGGCGGCACGGTGCGCACCAGCAAAACCCGGCTGTCGCGCAAAAGCGGCTCCATCATCGTGAGGGCATCAGCGATGCAGGTGCGCAAATCAATCGGGGCGAAGGCTTCGCCGCCCTTGCGGGCAAAGGATTTCAGCGTCCGTGCAATCGCGCCCATGCGGTCGATCAGGTCATCAATCCGTTGGAAAGAGGCCAGTGCCTCTTCGGTGCGCTTGCGCCGCAACAGCAGGCGCGCCCCGGCAAGATAGGTCTTCATGGCCGCAAGGGGCTGGTTCAACTCGTGGCTGACCGACGCCGACATTTCGCCCAAAGACGCCAGTTTCGAGGATTGCGCCAAAGTTTGTTCGGCCACGGCCAGATCTTTTTGCATCCGAACCCGTGCCGCGATCTCACGTTGCAGGCGGGCGTTGAGCGCGCGCAATTCCTCAGATTCACGCTGGAACACGGCCGATTGCGTGTAAGCGCGGCGGCTGAGGATGTAGAAAGTCAGCGCAAGAAGCAGCGCAAAGCCTGTCAAAACCAGTGCCAGCGCCGCGTTTACCTGCTCGCGCACCGAATCATATCGGGTGAAGCTGACCAGACGCCAGCCCCGGAATGGCACCCGCACCTCTGACCGCAACACCGCCTCGCCTCGCAGGAATGCATCGGGCGACGGTTGCGTCCAGTCGGTGGTCGCACGAAAGGCGCGGGCGATTGCGGATGGCGCATCGCGGATCGCAAGGGCCTCTTCGACAGACCGCCCGCGCCAGCGCGGTTCGGTTGCCAACACGATTCGCCCAGAGGGTTCCAGAAGCGCCACGGCATCGGCAAAGCCGGCCCAACTGCGCTCGAATTTGGACAGGTCAGCAGAGACGACAACCACCCCCAGCACATCGCGCCCGTCACGCACAGCGCGCGAAAAAGTAAAACTAAACCCGCCGCTATCCAATTCGCGTGTCTGAAAGATAGTCTCGGGGGTGCGGCGCGCCTCGACAAAAGCAGCGTCAGAGGACCGCAACGTGCCCAGAATGTTGCGATCGGTCGCCCCTACGGTGCGCCCATTCTGGTCCAGCAATTCGATAGAGGCCGCACCGATCTCGTCTTGCAAGTCGATCAGGCGTTGCGAGATGGTCGCGAAATTCGCATCGCGTAACGCATCCCCAATGACAGGGTCACGCGCCAACAGCAGCGGCACGACCGAGTTACGTTGCAATTCGGACTGGATATTGCCGGAATACAGAACCAGCCGTAATTCGGCGCGGTTACGGGTCGCATCGGTAAAGCTGGTGGACAACCAGTCGTTCAGGAACCAAGTGCTGCCCGCCGCAATCAGCAATAGCGCCAAAACAGCCGCCCGCCCCCAAAGCGGTATGCCAAGGATGCTGGCACGGCGGGTGTCCAGGTCGGGCGGGCTGATCATGACCGCAAGAATATTGCGATTAGCCCGACCGCTCAAGCGAGGCGTTTTCAGCCGGGCACGAAAGCGCCGATTAACCCGGCGAAAACCGCGCGGCCATCGGCGCTTCCCTGCGCAACGTCCAATGCGCGTTCAGGATGTGGCATCATCCCAAGCACGCGACGGTTATCCGACAAGATGCCCGCAATGTCGCCATCCGATCCGTTGGGGTTCTGTGCATAGCTAAAAGCGACGCGCCCCTCGCCTTGCAGGCGCGCGACAGTGTCTGCGTCTGCGGTGAAATTGCCGTCATGATGTGCCACAGGAATGCTGATCTGCGCGCCTTCTGAATAGCCCGATGTAAAGGCACTGTCCGTCGTCACCACGTTCAACTCGACTGGTTTGCAAACGAATTTAAGCCCGGCATTGCGCAGCAAAGCCCCCGGCAGAAGCCCCATTTCTAAAAGCACCTGAAAGCCGTTGCAGATGCCCAGAACGTAGCCCCCGGCCTGTGCATGGGCCGCGATGGCGGTGCCGATGGGCGAACGCGCGGCAATCGCACCGCAGCGCAGGTAATCGCCATAGGAAAACCCACCGGGCAAACCGACCACGTCCACGCCAGCCGGCAGGGCGGTGTCCTTGTGCCACACGCGCACGACCTCTGAGCCTGCCTGCTCGAACGCGACGGCCAAGTCGCGGTCGCAATTCGACCCCGGAAATGTAATGACAGCGGCTTTCATCCGTTACCCTTCTAGAGGTTCCAGCGCGTAGCTTTCTATGACAGTATTCGCCAGCAGCTTTTCACACATGGCGCGGGCCTGTTCTTCGGCGCGGGCCGGATCTGTTTCGGCAAGATCGAGTTCGATCATCTTGCCTTGGCGAACCTTGTTGACCCCCTCAAAGCCAAGCGAGCCGAGCGCGTGGCGCACGGCCTCGCCCTGCGGATCCAGAACGCCGGGTTTCAGGGTGACGATGACACGCATTTTCATGGAACAAACTACCTTTTAATTCATCAACTTGGGTTTGGGCATGGGGGTCGCGTTGCGCGGCATCACACCAAGGCGGCGCGCGACTTCCGAATAAGCGTCGGTCAAGCTGCCAAGATCGCGGCGGAACACGTCCTTGTCCAGTTTCTGCCCGGTCTTGATGTCCCACAAGCGGCAGGAATCAGGGCTGATCTCATCAGCGATGACCAGACGTTGCATGTCGCCTTCGAACTGACGGCCAATTTCAATCTTGAAATCGACCAACGTGATCCCCACGGCCAGCATGATCCCCGACAGAAAATCATTCACCCGAACGGCCAATGCGACCATGTCGTCCAAGTCCTGATGGCTGGCCCAGTTGAAAGCAAGGATCTGATCCTCGCTCACCAGCGGGTCGCCCAGTTTGTCGTCCTTGTAATAGAACTCGATGATCGGGCGCGGCAGGCGCGTGCCTTCCTCTATTCCAAGACGCTTCGACATGGACCCGGCGGCGATATTGCGGATCACCACCTCCAGCGGGATGATCTCTACCGCGCGAATCAATTGCTCACGCATGTTGATGCGTTTGATGAAATGCGTGGGCACCCCGATCTGGTTCAACCCGGACATAACGAATTCCGACAGCATGTTGTTCAACACGCCCTTACCGTCGATCACGTCGCGCTTTTCGGCGTTGAAGGCGGTCGCGTCGTCTTTGAAATACTGCACCAGCGTGCCGGGCTCCGGCCCTTCATAGAGAATCTTGGCCTTACCTTCATAGACTTTGGTGCGGCGTGCCATCGGCAATCTCCAATAGGGGCGGCACCGCGAAACGCGGTGCTGTCTGGGGTGCCTATACTCTAGCACTGGCGCGGTCGCAAGCTAAGCCGTTCGCTTCATTTAACCCGGTTTGACCTTGCAGCAAAGCCGCCCAATGGGCATATGTTACCTAACATTACACAAACCGACGAGGGCCAGTCATGACCACCTTCAACGACCGCGAACGTGCCTTTGAAAACAAATACGCCCATGATGCGGAAATGCAGTTCAAGGCCGTCGCGCGCCGCAACAAAAAGCTGGGCATTTGGGCGGCGGGCATGCTGGGCAAGACCGGCGATGCGGTTGAGGCCTACGCGATGGAAGTCATCCGTGCTGATTTCGAAGAAGAAGGCCATGAAGACGTGTTCCGCAAGGTTGCCGCTGATTTGGATGGCAAAGCCGATGAAACCACGATCCGCGCCAAGATGGCTGAACTCCTGGCAGAGGCGAAAGCGGAACTTGCTGAGGGCTGAGGCCCGCGCGCAGTTTGCATTTGATCTGCTCCCCTGCTTTGCGCTAAGCGCGCCCCAACACCGGGGCGAGCCTGTCCCGTATTGAGTGGGACCATGCACATGACCGACGCGCTGACAGAGCTTCTTGCAACCCGTGACTGGCTTTTGGCCGATGGCGCGACCGGCACCAACCTGTTCAACATGGGTTTGCAATCGGGCGATGCGCCCGAATTGTGGAATGCCGATGAACCCGAGAAGATTCGCGCGCTCTATCGTGGCGCTGTGGATGCCGGGTCGGACCTGTTCCTGACAAACACCTTCGGCGGCAATGCCAGCCGGATGAGACTGCACGCAGCCGAATCGCGCGTGCATGAATTGAACCGCCTTGGCGCGGAGCTTGGCCGCGAGGTGGCGGATGCCAGCGGTCGCCGCGTAATCGTCGCGGGTTCAATGGGGCCAACGGGCGAAATCATGGCACCGATGGGCAGCCTGACACATGAACTGGCAGTCGAGATGTTCCACGAACAGGCCGAAGGTCTGAAAGCCGGCGGTGCCGATGTGCTGTGGGTCGAAACCATTTCAGCCCCCGAAGAATACAAAGCTGCCGCAGAGGCCGCCGCGCTGGCCAACATGCCATGGTGTGGCACCATGAGCTTTGACACCGCCGGGCGCACCATGATGGGGCTGACCTCTGCCGCGATGGTGCAAATGGTGGACAAACTGGCGCATAAACCGCTGGCATTTGGCGCAAATTGTGGTGTTGGCGCGTCGGACCTGCTGCGCACCGCGCTTGGCTTTGTCGAAGCGGGCGCCAGCCTGCCGATTATCGCCAAGGGCAACGCGGGCATTCCGAAATATGTCGACGGTCATATCCATTACGATGGCACGCCGGACCTGATGGCCGATTACGCCGTGTTGGCCCGCGATTGCGGCGCAAAAATTATCGGCGGGTGCTGCGGCACCATGCCAGAGCATCTGCGCGCCATGCGCGCGGCGCTGGAAACCCGCGCCCCCGGCCCGCGCCCGGACCTTGATACGATCAAGACGCGGATCGGCGGGTTCTCTTCCGCCGTCGATGGTACCGAGGCCGACAGCCCCGACACACCTGCCCGCCGGGGCAACCGTCGCCGCCGCGAGAGCTGAGATTTTGCGGCCTTTTGGTGGCGATCCGTCCGGTATGGTCGCCAAGCCCCGCGCCTAGGTCGCAAATGGACGTGTCCGGCGCGACAAAATGTCTGAAACCCTGATCAACAGTCCAGCCCGCGCGCCCGAAAGCGCGGCGTTTCAAGAGGTGCCTTCCATGTCTGATGAAGAAGAAATCATCCTGGCCGATCTGTCTGACGACGAACTTGTCGAGCAGATGATGGACGATCTTTACGACGGGTTGCGCGAAGAGATCGAGGAATCGGTCCGCATCTTGCTGGACCGCGGCTGGACGCCCTACGACATTCTGACCAAGGCGCTGGTCGCGGGCATGACCATCGTCGGCCACGATTTCCGCGATGGCATCCTGTTCGTGCCCGAAGTGTTGCTGGCCGCCAATGCGATGAAGGGCGGCATGGCAATCCTCAAGCCGCTGCTGGTGGAAACCGGCGCGCCGCGCATGGGCAAGATGGTGATCGGCACCGTCAAGGGCGATATCCATGACATTGGCAAGAACCTTGTCGCCATGATGATGGAAGGCGCCGGGTTTGAGGTGGTCGATATGGGGATCAACAACGCGGTCGAGGCGTATCTGGAGGCGCTGGAACGCGAACAACCGGATATTCTGGGCATGTCGGCCCTGCTGACCACCACGATGCCTTATATGAAGGTTGTCATTGACACGCTGGTCGCCAAAGGGCTGCGCGACGATTACATCGTGCTGGTGGGTGGTGCGCCCCTGAATGAGGAATTTGGCCGCGCCATCGGTGCAGACGCCTATTGCCGCGATGCCGCGGTTGCGGTCGAAACCGCGAAATCGCTGGTCGCGCGGAAGCATAACCAGATACCAGCCGGCTGACGCCGACCGGAAGTTTGCGCATTGCCCGTTCCGGGCAAGCGCGCCACGGGGGCGCGGGGCCATTCGGCCCTGCGCCTGTCTTTATTGCAATGCCGCGCATCAAGATTGGGGCCTTGCAAGATGATATGTCGTGTCATGAGTATTTTTGGCAAGATGAAGCGCAAGCCTCAGTCAGAACGGCACCGGGGCCGAAACGGTCAACCCGCGCCCACCATCGGGATGCCGCAACCGCAATTCGCGCGCATGTAACATAAGGCGCGGAAAGGTCGCGGCCGCATCAGTCGCGTAGAAAGGATCGCCAAGAATCGGATGGCCCATCGCCAGCATGTGCACACGCAACTGGTGGCTGCGCCCAGTCACGGGGCTGAGACGAAGGCGCGAGCCCTGCTCCTCGTGCCGTAAGAGCGCCCAGTCGGTTTGCGCCGGACGGCCAGTTTCATGACACACCATCTGGCGCGGGCGGTTCGGCCAGTCAACTGTCAGCGGCAGGTCAACCCGCCCCGCCTTTTCCGCCACCTGCCCCCAGACCCGCGCAATATATTGCTTGCGGATCTGGCGCTTCTCGAACTGCAACCCAAGGTGACGCTGCGCCATTGGACTGCGCGCGAAAACGATCACGCCCGATGTGTCCATATCCAACCGGTGCACCAGCAACGCTTCGGGAAACACGGCCTGCACGCGGGCCAACAGGCAATCGGCAAGATGCGCGCCACGCCCCGGCACTGACAAAACCCCGGCTGGCTTGTCGAGGAAGACAAGTTCATGATCTTCATGCAGGATAACCAAGTCATCCTGCGGCGGCTGGTAAATGAAATCCGTCATGGGCCGGGTGTGCCGGAAATGGCAGGGTCGCGCAAGTTCCTGCGCTCCGTGATTGCCAGAGACCACCATTGCGGTATGCTGGCGGTCTGAAATGGAGGGCTGCATGATCACTCACCGCACAATCCTTGCCATGGCGACCGTGGCGCTTGCGCCGGGTAGCCCAGGCGCTCAGACACTGATCGATGCAACCGATCCAGCCCGCATTGCCGAAATCGCGCGTGGCTATGGGGCGGTTGAGGTCACGACCGACGCCGTCGGCGATCCGATGCTACGGGGGCGCATGGACGGCACACAATACGCTGTGCTGTTCTATGGCTGCCAAAGCGGGCGCGACTGCACCAACATCCAGTTTCAGGCGGCCTGGATCAACACCGGGACAGCCACCGAAGGCAGAATGCAAGCATGGAATGCGGCAAACCGGTTCGGCAAAGCCATGCTGGATGCAGAAAACGACCCCGTCATCCAGTGGGACGTGAACCTGTTTGGCGGGGTAAGCCGGACCAATCTGGACGACACATTCGACTGGTGGCGAATCGTGCTGGAGAATTTCGAAAACTACCTGGACTAACCTGCCGAACCCGGACCGATCAGAGACGAGATTGTATCGCGTAAACTTCGGCATTGATGCTGGGAGCGTCGTAATGCAGTTCGCGCGTTATGACATTGGGCTTGGCTGCGATCTGTTCCATAAGCCGGTGCGGATAGTAGCCTGATCGCAAATCCTCGAAGCCGGGCAATTCGCGCAGGATGGCAATCGTCGAGACAGCGCAATGCGCAGGCGGAACCGGCCCGGCTTCGCTGGCAAGTTGCTTTGCGCGCAACGCAGTTTCCATCGAAACCGGGATGCGCTGCACCACGGTGTAATGCGTCTCGCGTGTATGGCTAAGGTAGAAGGAGGCGCCGATCCGCGGCGTGATGCCGTAGTGCAGATCGTTGCGCTCTGGCACGTTCGGGAGCGCCCAGCTACCGGCGGGGTCGAACAGCACACGCTCATCCGCATTGATGAACAGCGCCGTATGATCGCCACGCTTGGTGCGGTAATTCATGACCGTGACGATTGTTAATTCCGCCTGCCCGCCAGGGATATAGCGGGCCGCCTGAACATCGGCATCCGGGGCCCAGACCCGCTCACCCGCACAAGCGGAAAGCGCCACGAGGGCCAGCACCATGAGTGTGAGCGCGCGAAACTGCGTAACAACCCGCCCAGAGATGATAGCCTGCATGATGATGCCTTAAGCCCCGACAGGATCAGCCGTTTACCAGCCCGATGAAGATTAGCACGCCGATGCTGATTGCTGCCCCCCAAGTGACCATACGAATGAAACCATCGAAGGTCTTTTCCTGAGTGGTGGTGTCCATCTTGCCATGTTCATGCTCTGCCATGTCGCATACTCCGTGTTCGCGTTGTCGCCTTGCTGATTATCGCATTGCCGCGAAGCTGTCATCCCTTTTGCGCATTGGTGGCACCAGTGCGGCGGGACGCGCGAGAATTCCGTTGTATCGCGCTGGCTGCGGCCTCGACAGGGCGGCTGACGGCGTGAAAGCTGACGCCGGATCACACCCTTTGCCAAAGCCATGCGCCACATTCGGACTTTGAGCGCCCAACGCGGCCCAGCCGTTCCAAATGGTTCAGATGCGCCACGGCCTCGACCAGAGCCAGCCCGTAAGTGCCTTCGGTGATCTGCCGTTTGAAAAGCGGCGCGAAACACGCGCTGGCGCTGCGCGGTTCGGTCAGATGCTCCACCAGCCGTGCCAACGCGCCATGGTGGTTGTCGATCTTCTGGCGCAGCCGCATGGGCAACCCGGTGAAGGGAAGTTTGTGACCGGGCAGGACAAGGTGATCGTCGCGCGCCACGGTCTGGAACCGCGCGCAGCTTTCCAGCCATTCCGCCACCGGATCGGCATTCGGTTCGGTCGCATAAACCCCCAGATTGGGCGAGATCGAGGGCAAAAGCTGATCCGCCCCCAGCACAAGGTTGCAATCGCGCGACCACAGCGTGACCTGATCGGGGGCATGGCCTTGACCAAGCCGCACATCCCAATCGCGCCCGGCAGCACGCAGGCTGTCGCCCTCGGACAGTCGGTCAAACCCAAGCGGCAAGGGCGCAACCACATCGGCAAAGTTGAACGGGCGCTCAGCGGCACGTTTGGCCAGAATATCCGGGTCCATCCCTGCAGCGCGCCAGAACTCCAGCGTTGCCGGTGGCGGGCGATCCTGATCGTCCAGCGTTAACATACGCGCAAACAGCCACGCCGTGCGCGAGGTCGCCAGCCGCGCGCCCCCGGCCTGAAACCAGCCCGCCAGCCCGATATGGTCGGGGTGATGATGGCTGACGATTACACGGGTCACGGGCTTTCCGCTGAGCGGCCCCGCCAGCAGCTTCACCCACGCGCCGCGCGTGCGTTTGGTGTCGAAGCCGGTGTCGAACACGGTCCAGCCATCGCCATCATCCAGCGCGTAGACATTGACATGGTCCAAGGCCATCGGCAGCGGCATGCGCGCCCAGAACACACCGGGCGCGATTTCCAGCGCCGTGCCTTCCTCGGGCGGCATCTCAAACGGGTAGCGAATGCCGGCGGTCACGCGGTCATATCCTCTGGCGTCAGGTCCATATAGGCGGCAGGGTCCGCCCGCATGGCGGCCAGATGCGCAGCGTATTCCGGGAGCAGATGGTCAAGGTATACACGGGCCAAGGCCACGCGCGCGCCCTCTCCCGACGCGGCGGCCCTCAGGTGCATATCAGCCCCCAACACCCGCGCGAAGGCGCGCAGATAGGCGGTTGCACCTGCGGCACGCGCTTCCATCCCTTGCCCCAGCATCCATTCTGTCGCTGCGCGCAAGGCTTGCACGGCCTCTGCCACGGGCGCGCCCATACCGGACGCGCGGGCCACTTTCGCCATCTCATCCAACACCGCAAAAGCCGCCGCGCCACCATCGCTCAGCTTACGACCCACAAGATCCAGCGCCTGAATAGCGTTGGTCCCTTCGTAAATCGACGTCACACGCACATCGCGCAGGAATTGCGCGGCCCCCGTTTCCTCGACAAAACCCATGCCACCATGAATCTGGATGCCCATGTCGGACACGGTAATCCCGGTTTCGGTGCCATATACTTTGGTGATCGGCGTCAGCCAGCCTGCGCGCGCGGCCCAGTCTGCGCCACCGGTCGCGGTCGCCATATCGATCGCTACGCAATTGGCCATCGCTATCGCGCGCGCCGCGAATATCTCTGCCCGCATAATGGCCAGTTGGCGGCGAATATCCGGGTGGTCGATGATCGCGGTCGCGCCTTTCGGCGTTGGCCCTTGCTTGCGGTCCCGCGCATAGGCCAGCGCGTGCTGATACGCGCCTTCGGCCACGCCAATGCCCTGCACACCGACACCAACACGGGCGTTGTTCATCATGGTGAACATCGCGGCCAAGCCCTTATGCGGTGCGCCGACCAGCCAGCCCACAGCGCCTTCGTATTCCATGACGCAGGTGGGCGAGCCGTGGATGCCCAGCTTATGTTCAAGGCTTACCACGCGCAGGCTATTGGGCTGTCCAAGGCTGCCATCGGCGTTCGGGATGATTTTCGGCACCAGAAACAGGCTAATCCCTTTGGACCCAGGTGCTGCATCGGGCAGACGTGCCAGAACCAAGTGACAAACATTCTGCGTAAAATCACAATCCCCCCAAGAGATATAGATCTTCTGCCCGGTTACGCGGTAACTGCCGTCTGCCTGCGGTTCGGCCTTGCTGCGCAGCGCGCCCACATCGGTGCCGGCTTGCGGTTCGGTCAGGTTCATTGTGCCTGACCATTCGCCCGAAATCAGCTTCGGCAGAGATAGCGCCTTGAGTGCGTCAGAGGCGTGATGCTCCAGCGCCTCTATCTGGCCTTGGGTCAGAAGTGGATTCATCTGCAAGGACAGGCAGGCCGCCGCCATCATCTCATAAAACGCGGTAGAGACAGTTTGTGGCATCCCCATGCCACCAAATTCCGGGGCAGCGGATATCCCGATCCATCCCCCCTCTGCCAGCGCATGAAACCCCTCGGCATAGCCCGGCGGGCTGACGACCGCACCGTTTTCCAGACAGGAACGCGTCACGTCACCGGGACGGCGCAGAGGCGCGATAACTTCGGCGCAAAGCCTACCACCTTCAGACAGGATAGCCTGCACGGTGTCCGGCGTTGCCTCGGAAAAGCACTCGGTTTTCTGAACCCGCTCAAACCCCACGACATGATCGCAGATGAAGGCGAAATCGCGCAAAGGGGGCATGTAGGGCATGAGCCGCTCCATCAGGCTGGACAGGGTGTTGTGCTACTGATAGCGGGTCGCAGGACGCATAAGAACCCCAACGCCACGTCACACCATGGAAAAATCGCCCCAGACACAGCTTCTTGGCGCCGCAGAGGTCGCATACGCGGCACAACTTTTGCGTGAAGGGCAGCTTGTCGCCATGCCGACCGAAACTGTCTATGGGCTGGCAGGCGATGCGCGCAGTCCTGATTCTGTCGCTGCCATCTTTGCGGCCAAGGGCAGGCCCTCACACAATCCGCTGATCGTGCATCTGGACGGATTGGCGGCCGCAGAGCATTTGGCAGACCTGCCCGAAACTGCACGCCGCTTGGCCCACATCTTCTGGCCCGGCGCGCTTACGCTGGTTGCCCCCTTGCGCGCGGGACATGGGCTGGCAGACGCCGTCACGGCGGGCCTGCCCACGGTGGCGCTGCGGGTGCCCGCGCATCCGCTTGCCCGCGCGCTTCTGGCCGAATTCGGCGGGCCTGTGGCGGCCCCTTCGGCCAACCCGTCGGGGCGGATCAGCCCGACCGATGCGGCGCATGTCATGGCGGGGCTTGGCGGGCGGATTGCAGCGGTGCTGGATGGTGGCCCCTGCCCTGTTGGCGTGGAATCGACCATTCTGGGCTTTGAGGGCGATAAGGCCGTCATGCTGCGCGAAGGCGGCATCAGCGCCGAACAGATCGCCGCCGTTCTGGGCCAGCCACCCCGCCAACACGACAACGCCAAGATCACGGCGCCCGGCCAAATGCTGTCGCATTACGCACCTCAGGCGCGCGTGCGGTTGAACGTGTCCAAGCCCGACAAGAACGAGGTTTGGATCGGCTTTGGCCCCAACTGCGTGGGCGCTACCTTCTCGCTCTCAACATCGGCCGATTTGGGGGAAGCAGCGGCAAATCTATTTTCAACGCTGCACAAAGCCGATGCGATGGGGCGTCCGATCGCCATCGCACCGGTCCCTGACCATGACATTGGCGCTGCGATCAATGACCGCTTGCGCCGCGCCGCAGCCCCACGCGACTAGAGCGTTTCCGCCTCGAATGCGTCGATCACCTCAATCGCCTCTTCGGCAGTGTCGACCATGTGAAACAGGTTCAGGTCGTCGCGGCTGATCGTGCCTGCATCCGCTAACATTTCCCAGTTGACCACCTTTGACCAGAAATCCCGACCAAACAGGATGAAGGGCAGCTTCGCCATGCGCTTGGTCTGGATCAGGGTCAGCGCCTCGAATGTTTCATCCAGCGTGCCAAACCCGCCGGGAAAGATTGCGATTGCCTTGGCGCGCATCAGAAAATGCATCTTGCGAATGGCGAAATAGTGGAAGTTGAAGCATAGGTCGGGCGTTACATGTACATTCGGTGCCTGTTCATGCGGCAGCACAATATTCAACCCCATGGAAACCCCGCCCGCCTGTTCGGCCCCCAGATTGCCCGCTTCCATCACGCCCGGACCCCCGCCCGTAACGATCACATCCTCGCGGCCATATGCCTGCACCGAGCGCAGGGTCATCGCATATGCAAATTTGCGCGCCTCTTCGTAAAAGCGGGACAACTCGCCCAAAGCGGGTGTGCTGGCTTTCGCCGCATCCTCTGGCCGGGGAATACGCGCGCCGCCGAACAAAACAATGGTCGACTGAATACCGCGTTCAGCCATCAGCAATTCGGGTTTCAGCAATTCCAGTTGCAACCGAACGGGGCGTAATTCGTCGCGCAAAAGGAAATCCGGGTCGCCAAATGCCAGCCGATACGCCGGGTGCCGCGTTTGCGCGGTATCGGGCACATCATCCCATCGGTCGATATCCTGCTTCGCGTCGGGAAAAATGCGTTGAGTGTCGCGGTCTTTCAAAAGGCTCTCCGGGGGCTATGCGGGAATTGCGGTCAGCAGGTTGTAACGCTATAGGCGTTACAGTCTGATGACCAGAGCCATGGAGTGCCCCAATGACCGACAACGCCGCCCTAGAGTCCGCGATTGAAGCCGCGTGGGACGCCCGCGACACCATCACACCCGACACCAAGGGTGAGGCCCGTGACGCGATTGAGGCCACGCTGAACGCGCTCGACAGCGGCAAGCTGCGCGTGGCAGAGCGGCAGGAGAATGGCGACTGGCATGTAAACCAATGGGCCAAGAAAGCCGTGCTGCTGGGCTTCCGCCTGAAGGACATGGAAAAGCACGAAGGCGGCCCACAGGGTGGCACCTGGTGGGACAAGGTCGACAGCAAATTCGCGGATTGGAAGAAGAAGGAATGGAAAGACGCGGGCTTTCGCGCCGTTCCCAACTGCATCGTGCGCAAATCGGCCTATATCGCGCCGGGCGTGGTTCTGATGCCGTCCTTCGTGAACCTTGGCGCCTATGTCGATAGCGGCACCATGGTCGACACTTGGGCCACCGTGGGGTCATGCGCCCAAATCGGCAAGAACGTCCATCTGTCGGGCGGCGTTGGCATTGGCGGCGTGCTGGAACCGATGCAGGCCGGGCCGACCATTATTGAAGATAACTGCTTCATCGGCGCGCGGTCTGAAGTGGTCGAAGGCTGCATCGTGCGCGAAGGGTCCGTGCTGGGCATGGGCGTGTTCATCGGCAAATCCACCAAGATCGTCGACCGCGAAACCGGCGAGGTGATGTATGGTGAAGTGCCGCCCTATTCGGTGGTGGTGGCCGGGTCGATGCCCTCCAAAAACGGGATCAACCTGTATTGCGCGGTAATCGTGAAGCGGGTGGATGCGCAGACCCGTTCGAAAACCGGGATTAACGAATTGTTGCGCGACTAAACTTTGGGGGGGGTTACTGCCCCCTCGAACAACGCTTTCAACCTTTTGGCGCTGACATCCAGATCATGCCGCTGCTCTATTCGGGCGCGGGCGGTCCGGCCCATAAGCGCCAAACGCTCTGGCGGCGTCTCCAGACATTTGCGCAAGGTCTCGGCAAGGGCCGAAATATCGCCTGCCGGGACCAGCCACCCGGCCTCGCGGTCGACCAGTTCCGGGATACCCGCGATATAGGTCGAAATGACAGGTCGCCCCAGCGCGAAGGCTTCCATGATAACAATGGGCAGACCTTCGGCAAAACTGGGCAGCACCATCGCACGCCCACCGGCAAGCGCTGCTTTGACTGCGGCACCATCGGCCCAACCGCGTAACTCCACGCTGTCTTGCAATCCGTGCTGCGCGATCAGCGCCTCAATCTGAGGTCGGGTTTCGCCATCGCCAATCAACACAAGCCGCGCTTTTGGATGGGTTTTCACCAGTTCTGCCATGGCTTGCACCAGCAAAACCTGCGCCTTTTGCGGACATAGCCGACCCACGCACACAAATGGCGCATCAGACGGTGCAGGCGGGGCCGGCGTCATGTCACTCAGGTCCACCCCGCAATGCACGACATGCAGCTTGTCCCAAATGCCCGCCCCCCCAGCCAGCGCCAAACGGGTGCGGGCGAATTGCGTGATCGCCACGGCAAAGCGTGCCTCGGCCAGTTTCAGCGCCAGCGACGACGCCTTGGGGTCGTCAAATTCATCCGGGCCATGCGCGGTAAAGGAAAATCCCGGACCACCCAGCCGGTGGCACAGCAAGGCCACGGCAGCGGTATTCGTGGTGAAATGCGCATGGATATGGTCGCAGCCCCTGGACGCCCGTTTCAGGTGCACCGCTTCCAGCAGATAGGCCACATGGCGCACCAAGGCTCCATGACCCGCCGCGCGCGCCATGGTCCACATGGCACCCAAGGCACGCAGAACGCCGCTTGGATTGCGCAACGCTTCTGTCAGAAAGAACCCCAGCAGGCGTAAAGCACCGGGGGCTAACAGGTAATGGGTCCGCGCAGCTTCGTCCTTGTCAGCGGATTCGACCAAGGCTTCGTCCCAAGGCCGGATCGCGAAGCGCGCAATTTCAACGCCCAACGCCTCCAGAGCGCCAATTTCGCGGCGGATGAACGTGGCGCTCGTCACCGGGTAGGTGTTCATCAGATACCCGATGCGCATGGCCACCCTTTCCGGTCAGACTGTCAGTGTGTCCAGACCTGACGGCGCGTTGTTGCGAAATTCTCGGCGTAGCCGGTAGGGCGAAGATTCGGACGGCGGGTTTTGGGTTCGACCACGGTGTAGTCGATGCCGTGGGCCTTGGCATAAGCCTCGGCACTGTCGCGGTTGTCGAAACGCAGCGTAACCTGGCTGTCCATATCGCCCGAACTGGTCCACCCCATCAAAGGATCAATCTTGCGCGCCTGAGACGGGGCAAAGGACAAGACCCATTGTTTTGTCTTGGCGGTGCCCGATTGCATAGCATTGCGGGCGGGGCGGTAAATTCGTGCGCGCATGGTATGGACCCTATTCCGAACTTGGCCTGTTATCGTGCCAAAGCCTCGTATTTGCAAGCCTGTGCAATCGTGCAGACAGGAAGGCCCCGCCGAAAGGAGGGAACGAGGAGTAAGTCTTCCGAGACAGGGTTATCCCCCTGCCTGCATAACATAAGCTAAGGGCAGACAGCGCCTTGGGCAACAAAAATGTAAACAGGATACATGTTTAGGCAATCTCGCCAACTTGCCCGGCAAAGTGGCACGCAGCCTCTCCTGTCGGTGTGGCGCGGGGCATCGGCGTCTGGGCCTTGCAGATATCCTGCGCCAGCGGGCAGCGCGGATGAAACGCACAACCAGAGGGCGGGTCGATGGGGTTGGGGATTTCGCCCAGAACCGGCTTGCGCCGCCGCCCCGACAGCGCAAGGTCTGGCACGGCATCAAGCAACATGCGCGTATAGGGATGCTGCGGTTCGACAAACAGGCGCTTGGCATCGGCCACTTCGACCAGACGGCCTAGATAGAGCACCCCGATTCGGTTCGCCATGTGCCGAACCACCGACAAGTCATGCGAAATCAGCAGGTAAGTCAGGCCAAATTCGTCCTGCAAATCACGCATCAGGTTCAGGATTTGCGCCTGCACCGACACATCCAGCGCAGACGTGGGCTCGTCGCAAACAATGAACTCTGGCTTCGAGGACAGCGCCCGCGCAATCGCAATGCGCTGACGTTGCCCGCCGGAAAATTCATGCGGGAACTTGGCTGCATCGGCGGCGGACAGGCCCACCACGTCCAGCAAGCGATCAACCTCCCGCGTGATCTCTGGCCCTTTGAGCAGGCCAAACGTCACAATGGGTTCGGCCACGATATCACGCACCCGCCAACGCGGGTTCAGGCTGGCGAACGGGTCTTGAAAGATCATCTGGAAACGACGACGCAGCGCCCGCATATCGGCCCCGCTGGCGAAATCCATCTCCTGCCCGTCGAAACGAATATGCCCCGCAGACGGCGCCAGCAGCCCCACGATCATCTTGGCGATGGTCGATTTGCCCGACCCCGATTCGCCAACAAGAGCAAAGGTTTCGCCCTTGTTGATCTGGAAACTGACATCAGCATTCGCGGTCAGGAATTGCTTGCCCTCACGCTCTAGCACACGGTTCAACCATGGTTTGGAAATGTCGAAACGCCGTGTCAGCCCGCTGACCTCTACCAATGACGTCATGCCCCGCCCTCCTTTGTCAGCCAGCAGGCAACTTCGTGCTGTGGGGCCGCATGTCGCAACAGCGGTCGCTCGCGGTAGCAACGATCAAACACATGCGCGCAGCGCGGATTGAACGCGCAGCCCGCCGGGATCGCGTTCAGACGCGGCATGGCACCGGGGATTTGCACCAAGCGGTCGCTTGTCTGTTCCAGCGTCGGGATCGCCCCCATCAGCCCGGCGGTGTAGGGGTGGCGGGCGTGCTGGATCACGTCGCGCACCGGCCCAATCTCTGCCACGCGGCCTGCATACAGCACCGCGACACGGTCGGCGGTTTCGGCAATCACGCCCATATCATGCGTAATCAACATGACCGACGCGCCGCGTTCGGCACAGATTTCTTTTAGCACGTCGATGATCTGGGCCTGCACCGACACGTCCAAAGCGGTGGTCGGTTCATCCGCGATAACCAGTTCCGGCTCTGCCGCCAAGGCCAGCGCAATGACCACGCGCTGCCGCATCCCGCCAGAGAAATGGTGCGGGTAATCGTCGATCCGGCGCGCTGCGGCGGGAATGCCCACGCGGTCCAAAAGCGCCACGGCGCGCGCGCGGGCCTCTGATTCCGACACGTCCATATGCGTGCGGATGGTCTGGATAAGCTGTTGCGCCACCGTGTAAAGCGGGTTCAGGCTGGTCAGCGGATCTTGGAACACCATGCCAATGCGACGGCCCCGGATGCGGCGCATGGCCTCTGGGGCCAGATTGTCGATCCGTTCGCCCCGCAGCCGAATTTCACCGCCCGCAATGCGCCCCGGCGGCTCCAGCAGCCCGATGATCGCGGCCCCGGTCAGCGATTTGCCAGCGCCCGATTCGCCGACCATGCCCAGCACTTCGCCGGGTGCAATGTCGAACGACACCTGGTCCAGCGCGCGCAGGGTGCCGCGCCGCGTGGGAAACTCCACGACCAGGTCGCGGACGGTCAGAAGTGGCTCTTGCATGGTGCCCCCGGTCATCAGCGTAGCCTTGGGTTCAGCGCGTCGCGCAGCCAGTCGCCCAGCAGGTTGACCGACAAGGCCAGCGCCAGCAGGGCAATGGACGGGAACAGCAAGATCCACCACTCGCCCGAAAACAGATATTGCTGGCCAATGCGGATCAGCGTGCCAAGCGAGGGTTGCGTGGGCGGCACGCCGACCCCCAGGAAGGACAGCGTCGCCTCCGCAATGATCGCCAGCGCCAGCCCAATCGTGCCGATAACCAGCACCGGCCCCATCACGTTGGGCAGGATATGCCGGATCAGTATTTTCGCCGGATGCGCGCCGACCACGCGGGCAGCTTGCACATATTCTTTCGATTTTTCGACCATGGTCGCGCCGCGCACCACGCGCGCGAATTGCACCCAATCCGACAGGCCGATGGCCACGATCAGCACCCAGATCGCCATGGTCTCTCGGTAGGCAGGCGGGATCAGCCCGCGCGCGACCCCGAAAATCAGCAGCGCGATCAGGATGGACGGGAAGGACAGTTGCACATCGGCAATCCGCATCAGCAGCCCATCAACCCAGCCGCCGCGATAGCCCGCGATCAGCCCCAGCGTAATGCCCAGAACCATGGCGAACAGCACCGCCGACAAGCCCACGAACAAGGATATCCGCGTGCCGTAGAGGATGGTCGACAGCACGTCGCGGCCCTGGTTGTCGGTGCCAAGGATATAGCTGTTGCCAGTGAACGCATTGGGCTCCATCGGCGGCGTAAACCCGTCCATCAGGTTCAGCTGCGACGGGTCATATGGATTGGTCGGCGCCAACCAAGGAGCGAACAAAGCCGCCAGCGCGATCAGCGCCACCACGAACCCCGCGACAATCGCTACGGGCGAATGGCGGAAGGACCACATGATGTCGCTGTCCCAGACGCGGGCGAAGCGGGATTGGGTATTGGTTGTCATCATGCCCCCTTAATGCCCGGCGCCCGCGCGGTCCACGCGCAAGCGCGGGTCCACCGCGTAATACAGCAGGTCCACGACCAGGTTGATGACCACGAAGATAACCGCGATCATCATCAGGTAGGCTGCCATGACTGGCACATCGACAGAGCGAACCGAATTGATGAAGAGCGCCCCCACGCCGGGCCATTGAAACACGGTTTCGGTAATAATGGCGAATGCGATGATCGCGCCAAGCTGTAGCCCGGTGATGGTGATGACCGGCACCATCGTGTTTTTCAGCGCATGGCCAAAATGGATAGCGCGGTTCGAAAGCCCACGGGCGCGGGCGAATTTGATGTAATCGGTGCGCAGCACTTCCAGCATTTCAGCGCGCACAAGGCGCATAATGAGCGTCATCTGATACAGACCGAGCGTGATCGCGGGCAGGATCAGGGACGCGCGGCCCGATTCCGTCAAGAAGCCGGTGGACCAGCCACCAAGATCGACCACCTCGCCACGACCGAAACTGGGCAGCCATTGCAGTTCCACAGCAAACAGCCAGATCAACAGCACCCCTATCAGGAAGGTCGGCAGCGACACGCCGATCAGCGACACGCTCATGATGGTGCTCGACAGCCAGCCCCGGCGGTTGAGCGCGGTATAAACCCCGAACCCCACGCCGAACACGAAGGCCAGCACGCCCGAGACCAGCGCCAGTTCCAGCGTAGCGGGCAGGCGCGACAGGATCAGATCCATCACCGGCTGTTGCAGGCGATAGGAAATGCCGAAATCACCCTGAATGGCGCGGGTCACGAAACTGAAGAACTGCACCACGAACGGGTCGTTCAGGCCCAGCCGCTCACGCAAAGCCTCGCGGTCGGCAACGGTGGCTTCCTGCCCCATCATGGTCGAAATCGGGTCGCCGACATAACGAAACAGCGCAAAGGACACCAGCGCCACGACCAGCATGACGACCAAAGATTGCAAAATCCGGCGAAGGATGAAGGCCAGCATGATGTGCCCCTGTGAGCGAAAAAGAAAACGCGCGCGGGGCGATCAAGCTCCGCGCGCGCAAGATCCAGTCAATGATCAGTCAAAGGTGACATCGGCCATCGAAGGCTGGTTTTCCGGGTGGACCGGCAGGTTGATCCCCGAACGCATGGCATAGGCCAGCGTCTGGTTGTGGATCGGTAGGAATACGCGATCTTCCTGCAACTGCGCCCAGACCTGCGCGATCATCTCGTTGCGCGCGTTCAGATCAGTCTCAACCGCCATAGCCTGAATCAGCGCGTCAACCTCTGCGTTGGAATAGCGCGAGGCGTTCCAGCCACCGCGTGCGCCTTCGGTCGAGTGCACAAGAAAATCGAACACATACTGACTGTCGAATGTCGGAACACCCCAGCCCAGCAGGTAGAAATCGGTTTCCCGGTTCTGGATCAGGGGGAAGTGCATGGAACGGGTCTGCGACACAAGGTTCACATTGATCCCGATCCGCGCCAACATCCCGACCAGCGCCTGAGAGATCGCCTCGTCGTTCAGATAGCGGTCATTGGGCGTGTGCAAATCGACAGAGAAGCCATCCGCATAGCCCGCTTCCGCCATCAGCTCCTGTGCGCGGCCAAAATCTGGGACGCTGTAGGCGTCCAGCTCTTCGGTCCAGCCATTCACAAACGGGGGCATGGTAACACCCGTTGGCAGTGACTGGCCACGCATCACCACCTGCCGAATGGCATCACGGTCTGTTGCCAGATGCATCGCTTCGCGCACCAGTGGGTTGGCGAAAGGGTTGCCGTCGACGCTGGCGGTTTGCAGGTCTTCCGACCCCATGTCATAGGCAAAGAAGATGGTCCGGTTTTCCGGGCCGAATTCCACCTTCAGACCATCGGTCTGTTCCAGTCTTGCGATATCCTGCACCGGCACATCCTGCACGATGTCCACTTCGCCCGACAACAGCGCCGCGACACGCGTCGCAGCCTCGGCGATGGGGGTGTAGATGATTTCGGTCACTTGTGGAGCATCGTCCCAATGGCCCTCGAACACCTGCAACACGGTGCGCACTTCGGGGTCACGCTCGACCAGCGTGTAGGGGCCGGTGCCGTTGGCGTTGCGCACGGCGAAATTCTCTTCGCCAGCAGCGAAATCCTGCGCGGTCAGCGCGTCATTCGCTTCGGCCCAAGCCTTGGACATGATGAACGTGTTGGTCAGGTTCTGCACATAAAGCGGGGCCGGCCCTTCGGTCTTGATATGCACGGTCATCGCGTCTGGGGCCGTCACCTCGACCACACCGGCATGCAGACCTTTCATGTCCGACGTCTCGCCCCGCGCGCGGTTCAGCGAAAACACGACATCTTCGGCAGTCAGCGGTGTGCCGTCGTGGAAGGTTACGCCATCGCGCAGGGTGAACACCCACACGGTGCTGTCATCGGGGTGGATGCCCCAGTCCACGGCCAGACGCGGGGTCAGCGAGCCATCGGTCGCGCGGCCCACCAGCGTCTCGTAGATATGATGCGCAAGCGTATGCGTGGGGCCTTCGTTCTGGCTGTGCGGGTCCAGCGTCAGCGCGTCGCCAACGCGCGCCCAGCGGATCGTTTCAGCACTGGCCGCAGCCAGCCCAAGGCCCAGCGCAAGCGCGGAAACAGAGGCCATACGCAGCGCGCCGCTTAGCCCCGTGCGAAAGGAAATGGCAGTCATGTTCATTCTCCCATGTCGTTTTTGTTGTTGGTCCCTGTATAGCAAAGCGGTGCCCGGCCACACGGAATAAGCACAGGTTGCCAGCACATATGCCGCAAGTCGAGAGGGAAAGCCGCTTTCGCAGCGTAAACCCTTGATCGCTTAACCGTTATGCGCGGGGCGCAGCCCAAGCATCTGGCGCGCCTGCGCAGTTGTGGCGACGGGGCGGTCGTATTTCGCACATAGATCAACCGTGCGCGCGACCAGCGCAGCGTTTGACGGGGCCAGCGTAGTCCGGTCCAGCCGGACATTGTCCTCCAGCCCGGTGCGGGTATGCCCGCCGCGCGCAATGGCCCATTCATTGACCACAATTTGCCCGGCCCCAATGCCCGCAGCACACCACATCGCATCGGGGGCGTAGCGGTTCAGGGTTTCGATGTAGAAATCGAGCACCCGTTCATCGACCGGCATGGCGTTTTTCACGCCCATCACGAATTGCACATAAAGCGGCCGCACCAAACGCCCATCATCAGCCATGCGCGCGGCCTGGATGATATGCGACAGGTCGAACGCCTCTATTTCCGGCATCACGTCATGAGTGCGCATTTCCGATGCCAGCCAATCGACCAGATCGGGCGGGTTCTCATAAACGCGCGTGGGAAAGTTATTCGAGCCGACGGAAAGCGAGGCCATGTCGGGCCGCAGCGGCAACATCCCGCCCCGCTCTGCGCCCGCGCCAGATCGCCCGCCGGTGGAAAGCTGCACGATCATGCCGGGGCAGTGCTGCGCGATCCCCTCCATCAGCGCGGCAAAACGATCCGGGTCGGATGTCGGCGTGCCGTCATCCTTGCGAACGTGGCAATGGGCAATGGCTGCCCCCGCCTCGAACGCGGCATGGGTGCTTTCAACCTGTTCGGACACGGTGATCGGCACGGCGGGATTATCGGCCTTGCTTGGCACAGAACCGGTGATCGCCACGGCGATGATACAGGGTTGCGTCATATCTGCTGCTTTCTTGGTCATTTTGCGCAATCTGGGTCAGAACGCCGGCGGGATTCAAGCGATTTCGCGCTAGGGGTAAATCGCGCGGTAATGGTCATAGACAGCACGCAAATGCAAATCGCGTAGCCGCGCATCGCCCAAAAACCCGCATAGCGCCCGCGCCCGTGCGGCAATCGCCTTGCATTCGGCGGGGTTGGCCCGCGCCCAATCCAGCTTTTCGTCCAGATCGCTCAGCAAGGGGGCCAGCGGGATGTAATGTTCCCACGGTCGGATGGCGGCGGAATAGAACAGCTCCCACCCGTCCTCTTCGCGCAGCACCACCGAATTGCTGTCCAGCGCCGGAATGAAATTCGACCCGGTGTCATTGCCCCGCATGCTCAGGATATAGCGGAACTGGCGTTGCCACGACATCGGGCGCGAAGGTTTTACCAAATGGCCAACCCCGTGGCGGGCAAGACTGGCCGCGATACGGTCGTCGCAGGTCAGGCCAAGGTCGAAATCCGGGGCGGTCGCGCGATCGAACACCATCCCAAAGCGCAGGTTCTTGCGCAATTCCGCAAGAATTGGCGCTCCGTCCTTGGCCGTTGGGGCGGTTTCCAGCGCGGCAATCAGGTGCATGCAATTCCGTCCGCCGGGCCGCATGGGGCGGGTTCGACCCGACAGCGCGCCACGCCAGACGACAGCATCGCGCTTGTCGTCGAAAGCTAGCGTGTCGGGCGGGGTCTTGCCCAGAAACCGCTGCGTGCCAAGATCATGGTAGCGCGGCAGCGGCCAAAGCGCGACATTGCGCGCCTCTGGCCTGCGGCAATAGCACAGCACAGGGGCAGGCAGCGGGCGCGCGGGCAGGCCCAGATTGCGGGCATCCTGCATATCCATATGCACGGTCCCGCGCACGCCAATGTCGTGCATAGCGCGCAGCACCCCAAGGCTGCGCAAGGGTTTATGCGCCGCGCCGGTTTCCGCCCAACGCCCCCATTCGCGCCGAAACGGGCCGGGCGCGCCGTCGCGGTCAGCGGTTGTGCCGGTGCAAAAATCCGCGCTCAGGAACATAAGCGAACAGCCCTCGAACCCGCCTTGCCCGAACGGCCCAACACGCGCCACGGACCCTTGCACAAGCTGGTCCAAAACCGTGTTTTCACTGTCGGAAAGCCGCATCATGACATGCCTGTTGCCCAAGTTGCGTGGCGCAGAATGCCCCAAGGTGGCTTAGGTCTGACAGTCAACGGCTGCGTAGGTGGACCTATATATCGTATTGATGCTGGTGGGGATCACCCTACAACCGCTAAGCATTTCTATCGCTTTGATGTTACGAAGTTGAATTTGCGGATCACCGTAAGCGAATGGATTTGTAGACGTGACGGCTACCCAAGTTGTGGGTGAACTATTCGATTGTTGAACTCCGACTTTCAATCCATCGACCTCAAGTATACCGCGATGGACATAGGTTTCCCCCGAGCATGATGCTAGCGCCACGGCAGACGCGAAAATTACGGCATGGGATATTTTCATCTAAGCGTTTCGCTTCCTGTGTGTGCTTTTAGTGACTAAATACTGGCACAACGCTGGTCGCGGTGCCAAAGTTTGTCAACGAGCACCGAAACCAGCCTTCACTGGCTTTCAAAGCGTTTCATCACAGCAACACCATAAAGGCGGATTGCAAGGGCACCGAAAAAATGCACCGTTCATTTTTTCTAATGTTATCAAGCGCTAATCGGAAAAATTGGAGCGGGTAGCGGGAATCGAACCCGCACTTCAGGCTTGGGAAGCCGGCGCGCTACCACTACACCATACCCGCTCTGGCGCCGCAAATAGCACTACTTGCGCCAAGGCCACAAGCCGATTCTGGTGGCCACCGGGGAAAACGCGCTTAGGCCGCCAGTCCCTTGCTGCCCATGTCGATAAACTTGCGGCGGCGGTCGCGGCGCAGCTTGTCGGGGCTTTTGCCTTCCATTTCGGCCAGCATGGCGGAAATCGCGCTTCCCACCGAACGGATCGTGGCGTCGGGGTCGCGCTGCGCGCCGCCCATGGGTTCGGGGATGACCCGGTCGATCACAGCCAGCTTCAGCAGGTCTTGCGCGGTCAGGCGCAGGGCCTCGGCGGCTTCGCGCATCTTCTCGGCATCTTTCCACAGGATCGACGCGCAGCCCTCGGGGCTGATGACCGAATAGACCGAATGTTCCAGCATGGCGATACGGTTGGCCGTTGCCAGTGCCACCGCGCCGCCGGACCCGCCCTCGCCAATGATGACCGACACCATCGGCACCCCCAGCGACAGGCATTTCTGCGTGCAGCGCGCGATGGCTTCGGCCTGCCCGCGCTCTTCCGCGCCCTTGCCGGGGTAGGCGCCGGGTGTGTCAACCAACGCGATCACAGGCAGCCGGAACCGGTCGGCCATATCCATAAGCCGGATCGCCTTGCGATAGCCTTCGGGCCGGGCCATGCCGAAATTGCGGCGCAGGCGGCTTTGCGTGTCATGTCCCTTTTCCTGCCCGATCACCATGACAGGGCGGTCGTTCATCCGTGCAAGCCCGCCGATGATGGCCTCATCCTCTGCAAAGCCACGGTCGCCCGCAAGCGGCGTGAATTCATCAAACAACGACTCGATATAGCGTTTGCAATGCGGTCTGTCGGGATGGCGCGCGACCAGGCATTTGCGCCAAGGCGACAGCGATTTATACATGTCCACCAGCATCTTTTGCGCTTTCGCGTCCAATGCTGCGGCTTCTTTCTCGATCTGCACATCAGGGTTGGCGGCGGCCATGGCGCGCAGCTCTGTGGCTTTGCCTTCGATCTCGGCCAAGGGCTTTTCGAATTCGAGATAGTTCATCGACCCACTCCAACGCAGTTTGACAGGATATGCGGTATCGGGACGCAATTTGCAATGCACCAGACGCTCGACCGAAGTTCGGGAATGGTCTAGAACAAAAAAAGAACATCTGGAATCGCCATGCCCACCCAACGCCGTATCATTGTGATCTGGCTGCCCCGCCTGCAATCAGACCTGGCCTTGCGCCGGTTGGCGCTGGATACGCCATTCGCGGTGATCGAGCGACAGCGCGGGGCCGAACGGCTGGTTTGCATCAGCGCGCAGGCCCAGACACTGGGGCTGGCGTGCGGCATGGGGCTGGCCGATGCGCGCGCGCTCTGCCCCGACCTTCTGACCCGCCCCGCAGACCCGCACCGCACCGCGCAGGCGTTGGAAACCCTGCGCCGCTGGGCGCTGCGCTACTGCCCTTGGGCAGCATGTGACGGCACGGATGGGCTGGCGCTGGACATCACCGGCGCGGCGCATCTGATGGGGGGAGAGGAGGCGCTGCTTGATGACCTGTTGGCGCGGCTGGCGCGTATGGGGTTCACCGCGCGCGCCGGGCTGGCCGATACACGCGGCGCGGCTTGGGCCATGGCGCATGTCGGGCGCGGCGGAATTGTCCCCACCGGCGGCATGCGCGCCGCCCTTGGGCCGCTGCCGCTGGCGGCGCTGCGGCTGGACCCGAAAACGCTGACGGCGCTGGAACGGCTGGGCTTGCGCCGGGTGCGTGATCTGGCGCAGATGCCGCGCGCGCCTCTGGCCCGCCGGTTCGGCGCAGGGCTGCTGGGGCGGCTGGATCAGGCGATGGGCGACCTGCCCGAACCCATAGCCCCCCCGCCCACGCCGCCGGTCATGGCGGTGCGCATGTCCTTGCCAGACCCCATTGGCCTGCTGGGCGATCTGCAAGCGGGGCTGGCGCGGTTGCTGGAACGGCTTTGCCAGCATCTGCACCGCGCCGAGCTTGGTGCGCGGCGGCTGGTGCTGGACCTGTCGCGCGTCGATGGGCAGTCCGTTCGGCTGGAAATCCGGCTGGCGCGCGCCATGCGCGACGCATCCGCCATCGCGCCGCTGTTCGACCGCGCGCTGGATGGGGTGGATGCGGGTTTCGGAATTGACGGGATGCGGCTAAGCGCGCCAGAATTGGACGCGCTTCCCTTGCAACAAGTCACCACCGGCGGCGCACAGGCGCAAGACGATCTGTCCGATCTCGTATCGCGGCTGAGCAACCGGCTGGGGTTTGACCATGTGCAGCGATTGCTACCCGCCGACAGCCACATTCCCGAAAAGGCGTTCACCGTAGCCGCAGCCGCCTACAGCACCGCCGCCCCGAACTGGCCGCGCACAACGCCGCCCCGCCCATTGACCCTGTTTCCCCCCGAACCCATCGCGGGCAGCGGGCGCGCAGTGCCGCGCCGGTTCAAGTGGCGGGGGCAGTCGTGGCAGGTGGTCGCGGCCAGCGGTCCCGAACGCATCACCCCCGAATGGTGGCTGGACGATCCGAACTGGCGCTCTGGCATGCGCGACTACTGGAAGGTGCAGACCGACCGCGGCGCGCGTTTGTGGCTGTTTCACACGCCACAGCGCGACGGCTGGTGCGTTCAGGGCGAATTCGCCTGATCCGCTTCTCCGAACTGGATCGCATAGAGCCGCGCATAGGCCCCGCCCCGCGTCAGCAATTCGTCATGCGTGCCCTGCTCCACCACACGGCCACGGTCCATGACCACGATCTTGTCGGCCCCGCGAACTGTGGATAGCCGGTGCGCAATGACCAGCGTCGTGCGGCCATGTGCAAGCCGGTCCAGCGCATCTTGAACCAGCGCTTCTGATTTCGCGTCCAGCGCGCTTGTTGCTTCGTCCAGCAACAGGATCGGTGCATTGCGCAACAACGCCCGCGCAATCGCCACGCGCTGGCGCTGCCCGCCAGACAGCGACGACCCGCGCGGGCCTGCCAGCGTGTCCAGACCCTGCGGCAGGTTGGGCAGGAAATCGGCAACATGCGCGTCCTGCAAAGCAGCCTGCAACGCGGTGTCAGACACCTCTCCCGCGCCCAAGGTCACGTTGTCGCGGATGGTTTCATCGAACAGCGCCGAGTCCTGGCTGACCACGGAAAACAGCCCCCGCAAGGCCGCCAGATCATAATCACGCACATCCTGCCCGCCGATCAAGACCTTGCCGGATTGCCCATCGGCAAGCCGCGTCAGAAGCGTGAAGATGGTTGTCTTCCCCGCCCCCGACGGCCCGACAATGGCGGTCGTCTGCCCGGCCTCTGCCACCAGCGACAGGTTGCGCAGCACAGGCGTCTCATCATACCCGAAGCTGACATCACGCAGTTCAACCCCTGCGGTGTCGCGCGCGGGCAATGTCGCATGCGGCGGCGGTGGGCTGACCACCTTGGGCGCAACCTGCAAGAGCGCATGCGTGCGATCCAGCGAAGCAAGGATATTCTGCCATTCAGCCGACAAGGCCGACAAGCGGCGCATCGGGTCGAAAAGCAGACCCAAGGCGGTGAAGAAGGACATGAACTCCCCCACCGTGCGCGTGCCGTCAATGATCTGGAAGCCACCGACCACCAGCACTAAAGCAAAGCCAATCGCCGCGCCAAAATCCATTACCGTGCTGACAGAGGCTTGCCCAATGGCCGCGCGCGTGGCCATACGCGCGAAGCGATCCATGATCTTGCGGAAGCGGCCAAGTTCCTGCGCCTCTGTGCCGGTCAACTGGATGGTGGCAATCCCGTGAAACGCCTCGTCAAGCCGGTTGGAACTGTCCGCCGCCGCCAGCCGCGCCTCGCGTGAGCGGCGGCGGATCAGCCGTTGAATGGCCAAAATCGGCAGCACGATCAGCGGAATCGCAATGATGGCAGCCAAGGTCCATTGCCACGCCGTCCACAGCGCGACCCCGAGCAACACCACCACAGAGGCACCATCACGCCCCAGCCCGGTGATAAACCCTTTGAACAGGCGGCGCATGGCTTCTGAATCGCCGCGCACCCGCTCTATCAGAACACCGGGCGCATTGCGCTTGAAAAACGCCTGATCCAGCGTCGCCAGATGCGCAAGCAACACGCCTTGCAGTTCCGCCGTGGCCTTTTCCGACAATCCGGCCATGATGGATTTATGCGCAAGCCGCGCCAAGCCACGCCCGAAGAACACCAAGGCCATGGCAAGCGCCACAAAGACAACCCGCGCCCGGTCGCCCGCGACCAAGACATCGTCAAACATGGGCTGCACCAGGTAGCTGAAGGCCCCTAGCATTGCCGCTTCCAGCACCATGAACACCACGGCCAGCCCGATCAGCGGCAACCGTTTGCGGATGAACCTGTCCCACAGCCAATGTGCGACGACACGGTCCATAAGCGACTGGGCTTTGCGACTGGGGGCGGGGTTGTCGGACAAGGGACACTCGGCTTGGACAGTAATGCGCGTAGCCTTATCGGGTTTATACCCTTGGAAACAAGCCCGCTTGTCATTGGCTGAATTGCAGCAAAATTCCCGCCTGCCCACCATTCTGGGCAACATTCGCATGGGCACCCTTGCCGAATTGCAAAATGACCTGCCCGTTATGGCCACCGCTCTGCGTCAGATTGGCCGTGTGGTTCCGCCCCCGCTGGTGGATGATCGCGCGGTTGTTCCCGCCAGATTGCGAGAGGCCCGCCGCATGGTTGCGCCCAACCTGCCGTATATCCGCACCAGATTTGATATCGCGATGCAGCGCATATAACGCAATGGCGGTATTGAGCGCGCGGGCCTCTTGTGCATTGCGGGCATTCAGCGACAGCGACAAGTTGCCCGCCTGCGCCGATATGGGCGCGAAAGTGGTCAGGCTGGCAACAAGTGCAAGTGCGACTTTGGCAGATGAGGTCTTCATGGGTTTCGTCCTTTCATGCAATTCGTCACAGGGTCAGGGCAGAGCATGCCGTGCTCTGTCCATTGGCATTCAGGGTCAACTCGGCGCTCAGGTCACGGGCACGGGCCGCAAAGCTGGCTTGGCTCAACACGCCGCGCTCTCCGGCTTTCAGATCAAACTCGCCGCCTTGGCGCATGGTGGATCGCCCGCCCGCGCTACGATGGTCCACCGTCAGGCTATAGACGCCGCGTGTGGCATGATGCGTCTGCGCTTCAGCGGTCAGGGTCACGGTGCCGCGATGCTCTGACAGGTGCAATTCACACACCAAAGCATCGGGTGTCGGATGCGCTTGCAGCGTTGCAAGACCCGCCGCGCATGTGGTCCCGGTGATGACAAGTGCCGCAACAGCGTAGGGAATGGCAGACATGGTTGGTCTCCTTTCAAGGGAAAGCAGCCCGCGCCGAAGGTCGCCCCGGCGCGGTGCGGATCATTCCTGAATGACAAGCACAACGTTGCCGCTGCCATGTTGTGTCGTGTTAGCGCTGTTGCCGGTCCCGGTCTGGATAACACCCACGGCGTTGCGGTTGCCCGACTGGGTGACAGTCGCGTCATTGTAGCGGCCCATCTGCGCGATTCCGACAATGTTGCGCCGCCCGTTCTGCAAGGTATCGGCCACGTTGTTGCGCCCAGACTGCCCCACCACAACCCGGTTGCGCGCGCCGTCCTGCGTATGCAGCGAAAGGTTGCCGCGCCCGCTCTGCGTGATGGTCACGCGCTGATGACGCCCGGTTTGCGCAATGGCGCCGGAATTATCGCGGCCCCATTGGTCGATCAGAACACGGTTGGACCCGGCGCTTGCGGGCAAGCTGGACAGCGCGACAACAAGGGCGCAAGCGGCGGTAGAAAACTTCAGGATGGTCATTGCGGATACTCCGTCTGGAAAGGGTCTGAACTGGCCCGGACATGGGCTGCGATCTGGTCGCAAACCCAATCTGGGGTCAGACGTGAGAAACGCGCGAAAGTTGGTGATGCCCTGAGGGGCGGCATATCATGGCGGTGTCGAGTCGCCGTCAATTCTCTGCTGAGAAAGGGATATGCCACATGTCAGAGACTACCATCACCCAACTGACCGATCCATCGGGTTTTTCATCCGACCCATTTACCGACATCTTGCGCGATGGCGCGCGCAAGCTGATCGAACAGGCG
>Ga0208623_100070_pt1 | contig 146085 bp, 136 predicted proteins | sample HotLakConsUCCL28_FD_184737 | JGI IMG/M metagenome (GOLD analysis project Ga0208623, IMG submission 184737) | Hypersaline microbial mat communities from Hot Lake, Washington, USA - Hot Lake Consortium UCC-L28 (SPAdes) (version 2) ...
GCCGGCATTGGAGCTTAGCGGAAAGTTCTGGCCGCTTTGCTCTAATAGTCTTCGGGAAACGCCCTGTGCGGACCCGCATGCAGGGTGTTGTGGGGAGGGCGGGCTAGACACCCGCCCTTACCCGATTGGACAAATGTGCTTTGCGGCCCGGGTGCTATGGACATTGTACGATCCGATTCCTCGGTTGGCTTCGCCGCCTGGGCTAGAATCTCGGCGCCACATTGCTTGCATCGGGCCAGTTTACCGAGGCCTTTTTGCTGAAGCCACTCCTGCCAGGAGGGGCGGGGTGGCGGGGCAGGTTCAGGCCGTTGTCGCAGGAGTCGGCGACAGTGCTCACGGTTAAGCTTTTCCTGCGGCCGGTATAGGCCGTAGTAGCGGGTGGTGTGCTTGCCACGGACCGGGACGTGCCAGAAAACGCGCTGGATGAATTCTTCCCGCGTCAAGGTCATCGATTTCTTGTGCTGGTCACGATGGTCACTATAGGAAAACGACACACCGCTCGAATCGACATGCCGAAGCTGCTGATTCTTGATCGGTCCGCCTCGGACATAACGGGCCAGGTATTGCATCACACCACGCCCGTGAGAGTATTTTGTCTGAATCCGGATATTCCAGGTCTTCCGACTCACTTCCTTGAGCAGTGCCTGGGCTTGTGAGACGCTCATCCCGTTCGGCAATTGCAGTTGGCCGTTGGAAAGCGCTTGTTCCATCGAGTTGAGAAACTTGCCCCGATAGACTGGCTTGAGTGCTTGGATCGGAACCAGGTAATCGGGCCGGCAAGATCGCCACTGTCCCGATGCATCCAGACCGCCTGCACTGACCAAGGCATGAACGTGCGGATGACGAGACAGCGTTCGGCCCCAGGTATGCAGCGACAAGAGCATGCCGGGTCGCGCGCCGAGAAAACGAGGATCAGACAGCAGCTCATTCATGGCCTGTGAGGCAGCCGCAAACAGCATGTCCATCATTAAAGAGCGGTTCCATGACCACAGCTCATTGAACTCGTGCGGCAGGGTGAAAATGACATGGTAGTGATCACAGGCCAGAAGCCGACCGGCTTGAAGTTCGCTCCAGCGTGACTGATCCCGATGACTGCACTGAGGACAGCTTCGATGGCGGCAGGAGTTGTAATGCACCCCGACCACGTGGCCATTGCGGCAACATTGAACATGGCCCCCCAGTTCCGAAGTACGGCACTTCATCATCAATCTAGCAGCCCGGTGAACGCGCAACGGTAGGCCCTGAGATCGAGCGAGTCGATCGAAGTCTTCCCTCAGAATCTGGCCCAGGCTACATCCGGTCATCGGCTACTCTGAGATGTTCAGGCTAGTGACAGAACCATAGTCATGCTCAATCATCTTCCGCGAAGCGGATTTGTTCAACTAATAAGTTGAACTGAAAAGTGACGCATATCGAATACCCGATCAAAAACGAAGACTAATATGCGCCACGGGCTGCTCTTGCCGCGCAAATGCCTGCTTTCCCGAGCAAATCTCGATTCCCTGCCAAAAGGTAGGGTTCAAACCCGACGCATATGTCCACGAACTCCCCAATCAAACTGAACAAGATATTGCCGCCCCGAGGGCCATGCCTACCCCAGATCATGCCCCGATCAAGCACCAATTTCAAGCAAGGCGGATGCGGCCTGCTACGAGGTTTGTCTGGCTCAGAACAGCACAAGCTGCCCCACCGGCCCAAAACTCCGCCGATGCACCTCACAAGCCCCCCACCGCTCCAGTGCCTCCAGATGCCCCTTCGTCGGATACCCCTTATGCCGATCAAACCCGTACTCCGGGTACTTCTGATGCAATTCCAGCATGATCCCGTCCCGCCGAGTCTTGGCAATAATGCTCGCCGCCGAAATCGCCTGATCCAGCGCATCCCCTCCAACCAGCGTCCGCGTCGGCAGACCCAGTCCAGGTGCCCGATTGCCGTCGACCCACACTTCGTCAGGCAGCGGATAGAGCCGCTGGACGGCCTGCTGCATCGCCAGCATGGTCGCCTGCAGGATATTGATCCGGTCGATGGTGTCGGGCTCGACGATGCCCACGCCAACCGCCAGGGCCCTTTCGAGGATCTGTCCGGCAAGCAATTCTCTGCGCTTCGCACTCAGGGCCTTGGAATCGGCCAGCCCGGCGATCGGGCGACGCGGGTCGAGGATCACTGCGGCGGCGACGACCGGGCCGGCGAGCGGGCCGCGTCCGGCTTCGTCGACGCCGGCGATTCGTATTCTCGATCGGGTCACGTCGGCCGTCCCGCATGGATGAAGTCGATGATGGTCCGCGCCGCCGTGGACCCGGCGTCGATGGCCAGCTTGTCGAGCCATTCTCCGGACAATTCGACGTAGTCGCGCCGCCGCTCGGGCTGATCGAGCCAGGCCAGGGTGTCGTCGATCAGTCGAGCGCCGGTCGCGTTGGCCTGCAGTCGCTCGGGGACCAGCTCGCGGCCGGTCAGGATGTTGGGCAGGGATACGTGGCGGGTCTTGACCAGGCGCAGGCCTCTGGCCAGCCAGTAGGTCGGGGCGGGCAGGCGGTAGTAGACGACCAGCGGACAGCCGAGCAGGAAGGCTTCGAGGGTCACGGTGCCGGACGCGGCGACGGCCACGTCGGCGGCGATCAGGCCGGATTCGGTTCGGTCGATCAGGCGGGTTGCGTTGACCTTGTCGAGCCGCAGGCCGCAGATTTCGGTGATTCGATCGGCGTTGCGCTGGCTGGCGGCCAGGACGACGAGGCGGGCATCGGGCTGGCGCTGGCGCAGGCCTTCGGCGGTCTCGGCCAGCAGTTCGGCGTGGCGCTGGATTTCGCCGTCGCGGCTGCCGGGCAGGAGGGCGATGACGGTTTCGTCGGCGGCCCAGCCGAGTTCCGCTCGAACGCTTGCGCGGTCCGGTGCGGCGGCGAGGCGGTCGGCGAGCGGGTGGCCGACGAATCTCGCGCTCAGGCCGTGCGGGCGGTAGAGCTCCGGCTCGAACGGGAACAGGGTCAGCAGCAGGTCGAGGGAGCGCGCGATCTTCGCGACTCGTCCGGCGCGCCAGGCCCAGACCGAGGGGGAGACGTAGTGGATTGATCGGGTGCCGCGCCGCCGAAGCTGGCGGGCGAGGCCGAGGTTGAAGTCGGGTGCGTCGATGCCGACGAAGGCATCGGGTCGCCAGTCTAGAATCCGTTCGCGAAAACCGCGCCGCAGCCGGACCAGGCGCGGCAGGTGGGCGATGACTTCGGTCAGGCCCATGATGTTGAGTTCGTCGAGCTGGTTCCAGGGCGCGACGCCGGCGGCCCGCATTTTCGGCCCGGCGATGCCGGCCAGCTCGATGTCGGGGTGAAGTGCCTTGAGCGCGCGGGCGAGATCGGCACCGATCTGATCGCCCGAGGTTTCGCCGGCGCTCAGGACCAGGCGCATAGCGTTATCTGAGCAGACCGCGTTCGCTGGCGGCGGCCGAGTCGATCATCGGTGCCAGCTCCGGCTGCTCCGGCAGGCGTTCGCGCAGACGATCCAGGGCCTCGTCGCGCTTCAGGCCGCTGCGGTAGATCGTCCGGTAGGCCTCGCGGATGTTGCGGATCTGGGTCTCGCTGAAGCCTCGGCGCTTGAGGCCTTCGCTGTTGACCCCTCGTGGTCTTGGCGGCTGATCGGAAACCATGACGTAGGCCGGGACGTCCTGGCTGACCCCGCCGTACATGCCGAGGAAGGCGTGGTCGCCGATGCGGCAGAACTGGTGCGCGCCGGAGTAGCCGGCGAAGATCACGTGGTCGCCGACGATCACGTGCCCGGCCAGCGTCGCGCCGTTGGCCATGACGTTGTGCGAGCCGACCTGGCAGTCGTGCGCGATATGGCAGTAGGCCATCAGCCAGTTGTCGTCGCCGAGGCGCGTGACGCCGCCGCCGTCGGCGGTGCCGCGGTTGATCGTGACGTACTCGCGGATCGTGTTGCCGACGCCGATTTCCAGCGCGGAGTCCTCGCCGCCGTATTTCTTGTCCTGCGGCTCCCCGCCGATCGAGGCGAAGGAGTAGATGTGGTTATCGCGCCCGATCCGGGTGCGCCCGCTGATGACGACGTGCGAGTCGATCCGGCAGCCGGCTTCGATCTCCACTTCGCTGCCGATGACGCAGAACGGGCCGACCTCGACGTCGTCGGCCAGCTTTGCCCCTGGCTCGACGATGGCCTGAGGATGGATCACTGCGCTTTGGCGGGTCGGGCAGCGCAGAGCAATTCTGCGCTGGAGACTACCTTGCCGTCGACCGCGGCTGAGGCACTGTAAAGGCCCATGCCGCGGACCAGGCGCTTCTGCTCGATCTCGAAGATGAGCTGGTCGCCGGGGACCACGATGCGGCTGAAGCGCGCCTTGTCGATCTTGACCAGGTAGTAGAGCTTCGCTTCTTCGTTCGGGTCGCGCGCGAGGTGGGCGAGGCAGCCGGCGGCCTGGGCCATCGCCTCGAGGATCAGCACGCCGGGCATGACCGGATGACCCGGGAAATGGCCCTGGAAGAACGGCTCGTTCATCGTCACGTTCTTCAGCGCGCGGATGCGCGGCGGGGCCTCGAGGCTGTATTCCAGCACCCGATCGACGAGCAGGAAGGGGTAACGATGGGGGAGGAGTTCGAGGATGGCTTCGATATCGATCGGTGCCTTGTCGCTCATGGAATGTCCTGATCGGTTGTTGATTTCTTTTCTACGCGGCGCAGGCGTCCGAACCAGTCTTCGAGCTGGCCGAGGCGGACCAGCAGGCGCTTCCACTGGCCGTGCGGCCGCGCGGGAATGCCGGAGCCGTAGTGGCCGGGCTGGTCGATCGAGTCGAGCACGGTGCTCATCGCCGTGATCACGACGCGATCGCCGATGACGAGATGGCCGGCGATGCCGCAGGCCCCGGCAATCATACAATAGCGGCCGATCTTCGTGGAGCCGGCCACGCCGCTGCAGCCGGCGATCGCGGTGTGCGCGCCGATGTGCACGTTGTGGGCGATCTGGACCTGGTTGTCGAGACGGACGTCTTCTTCGAGCACGGTGTCTTCGACCGCACCCCGATCGATCGTGGTGTTGGCACCGATCTCGCAGTCGTCGCCGATGACGACGCGGCCGAGCTGCGGCACCTTGAGCCAGCGGTCCTTGTCGAAAGCCAGGCCGAAGCCGTCGGCGCCGATGACCGCGCCCGGGTGGATGATCACGCGTTCGCCGATGCGACAGTCGTGGCCGACGAAGACCCGCGCCACCAGGCGGCTGTCGCGGTCGATCTCGACCCCGTCTTCGAGCACGCAGCCGGCCCCGACCACGGCACGCTCGCCGATCGAAACGCCGGCACCGATGCTGACGTTGGCGCCGATCGCCGCGGTCGGGTGTATGCGGGAATCAGGCCCGATGCTGGCGCTGGCGTGAATGCCGGCCGCCTGCCGGGTCGGCGGATGCAGCAGGTCAGCGGCCCGGGCCCAGTCGGCGTAGGGGTTGGAACTGATCAGGCAGTTGCCGGCAAAGCGCTCGGCGTCGTCGGCCAAGAGAATCACGGCCGCCGCGCGACAGTCGGCGAGCTGGTCGGCGTAGGCGCGGTTGGCGAGGAAGCCGAGCTGATCAGGCCGGGCCGAGGCGAGCGTGCCGAGGCCGCGAACGGGCGTGTCGGGATCGCCGCGAAGCTCGAGCCCGAAGCGTTCGACAAGCGTTCCGAGGCGCAGGCTGCCGGTTCGTTCCCGGGTCAAGGCCGATCCTGGCTACCGTTGCGCGCGAAATCGTCCTCCAGCCACTGGAGAATCCGGTCGGTGATGTCGATCGACGGGGCGGCGTAGGCCACCGGGCTGTTCAGGACCAGGTCGAAGCCTTCGGCCTCGGCGACCTGCTGCACGGCCAGGTCGATCGTGGCTTCGATCTCCTGCTTGCGGGCGTTGGTGCGGAAGCGCAGTTCCTCGCTCAGGTCCTCGCGGCGCCGCTCGATCGAGCGGCTCAGGTTGCGCATTTCGCGCTCCATTTCGAAGCGCGCTTCGGCGTCCAGATCCTCGGCGTCGACCAGACGCTGGCGCATCCGCTCGAGACGGGCATCGTCGGCGATCAGCGCTTCGTCGCGCGGCCGAAACTCCTGGTCCAGGGCCTCGCGGGCGGCGACGAGCTGGGGTGCATTGTCGAGCAGACGCTTCATGTCGACGTAGCCGATGCGGGTGCCGTTCTGGGCCAGCGCCGGAACGGTCAGGGCGCCGAGGATCGCCGCCAGCCAGACCAGCGCGATCGACCGCCCGATGATCGAGCGGGACCGGCGGCGGTGCTTCGGCGAAGCCAGCTTGGACATCGAGACCCCGTTGCTTAGAAGACCTGTCCGAACGTGAACTGCAGCGGTTGTTCGTCGTCGCCATCCTCGGATTTGATGGCCTGGGACAGGCTGATGATAATCGGGCCGACCGGGGCCTGCCAAGTCAGGGAGATACCGGCCGCGGCGCGCAGCGTGTCGGCGTCGAAGGTATCGAGGTTCTGGTAGACGTTGCCGACGTCGACGAACAGCGCCAGGCGGGTGCCACTGGCTTCGATGAAAGGAATCGGGAAGGCCAGCTCGATGCCACCGGTCACCTTGAGGTCACCACCGACCGAGCGGCAGAACGAATCCTTTGGCCCGAGGGTGTTGTCGTCGAAGCCGCGCACGTCGGCCACGCCGCCGGCGAAGAAGTGCTCGTAGAACGGCAGCCCGGTGTCGATGGTCACGATCTCGTCGATCTCACACTCGCCGTTGAGACGTTCAGGCTCGATCTCGCGATCGGCGATGCCGATGTCGCTGTCCCAGCTGTCGTAGGCATCGCCGTAGGACAGGTCCCCGCGCAGCCCGATGGCCATGTTGTTGAAAACCGGCCAGTACTTGCGGAAGCGATAGCTGATCTTGAAGAACTCGCGGGTGCTGCCGGGAAGCGATACTTCGGCGTTGAGCCGGTTGAGCGAGCCGCGGGTCGGGTTGAGAATCCCGTTCCGGCTGTCGCGCTGCCAGGTTCCGTCGATCCGGAAGGTCGTGACGCGCCGCTCGCTGCTCGACAGGAAGCCGTCGTTGTCTTCGTCCAGCGAGATACCGAGCGGACGCGACGCGGGGGTCCGGATCACGATCGGGCTGTCCGGGTCCTCGGGATCGATCGGGACGCGCGCCATCGGCAGGTTGATGTCGACGCGCTGACCCGACAGGCCGAAGCGCAGGAAATCGAGCTCGGTGACCGGGAAGCCGACGTTGACGCCGGCCGCGGCCTGGCTGGTCGAAAACGCCGATACGTTGGAACTGCGGCCGACGGTGTCGAACTCCGAGTAGCGCAGGAAGAACCCGCGCGACACGCCGTCGTCGGTCCAGTACGGATTGGTGTAGTTGACGCCGGCCTGGGTCAGGATGCTGCTGCGCTGGACGCTGACGCCGACGCGTCGGCCGGAGCCGAGGAAATTGTCCTGTTCGACCTGGATGCCGGCGATGAGGCCCTGGAACTGGGAAAACCCGAGGCTGACCTGAAAGCTGCCCGAGGGCTGTTCTTCGACGCTGACCATGATGTCGACCTGATCGTCGGTGCCGGGTACCGGCTCGGTTTCGATCGTGACGTTGTCGACATAGCCCAGACGCTGCAGACGCAGGCGCGAGCGATCGAGCGCGAGCTGCGAGAACCAGGCACCCTCGAACTGGCGCATCTCGCGCCGCAGCACCTCGTCCTTGGTCTGGTTGTTGCCGCTGAATTCGATGCGCCGGACATAGACCCGCTTGCCGGGCTCGACGAAAAACGTGATTTCGACTTCGCGCGTTTCGCGGTCGACCCGTGGAATCGGATTGACGTTGGCGAAAGCGTAGCCGACGTTGGCCATCAGGCTGGTGATGTTGTCCATGCTCTGCTCGAGCTGCCGGCGCGAGAAGCGATCGCCGGTCTGGAGCTCGATCAGGCGGCGGATGACTTCCTCGGGCAGGATCAGCTCGCCGGTGAGCTGGATGTCGCGCACGGTGTAGACCTCACCCTCGCGGACGTTGGCGGTGATGAAGATGTCGCGCTTGTCCGGGCTGATGGAGACCTGCGTCGACTCGATCGCGAAGTCGACATAGCCGCGATCGAGGTAATACGAGCGCAGGGTCTCGAGATCGCCGGAAATCTTTTCGCGCGTGTACTGGTCGCGGCCCTGCCAGAACATCAGGCCGCGGCGGTCGCGCGATTCGAACTCGTCGAGCAGCTCCTCGCTGCTGAAGCTCTCGTTGCCGACGATGTTGATGTGGCGGATACGGGCCTGCTTGCCCTCGCTGATCAGAATCGACAGCGCGACGCGGTTGCGCTCCAGTTCATTGACGCGCGCGTCGACGTCGACGTTGTAATGCCCGCGACTGTAGTACTGGCGCACCAGTTCCTGCTGGACGCGATCGAGCTCGAGCCGGTTGAAGATCTCGCCTTCGGCGATGCCGATACCGGCCAGCGCGGGCATCAGGTCGTCGGTCTCGATCTGCCGGTTGCCGGCGATGTTGATCGACGAGATCGCGGGACGCTCTTCGACGGTGATGATCAGCAGGTCGCCGGAACGGCTCAGGCGGATATCGTCGAAGAAGCCGGTCTGGTGCAGATCCCGGATCGTGCTCCGTCCGAGGGCCGGAGTCAGAAAGTCGCCGACTTCGATCGGAATGAAGCTGAAGACATTGCCTTCGGAAATCCGCTGCAGACCATCGACCCGGATGTCGCCGATGCGAAAATCATAGGCGCTGACCGGGCTCCAGCCGACGATCAATATGAGCAGCAAGCAGAACTTTTTCATTGGAAAACCTGGATGGCGTTTTTTTTGCGTCGACCGGCCGGAATATAGTGTAACCCGTCGTTAATCCTGTAACTTTCAGCCGGTCGGAGAGCGCTTGGCTGCAAGGCAGCGCTCGCCTGGAAGGCTGGTTGCCTTTCCAAGAGCGCCAACGCCGCAGATGAGCGCGCTCCGGCTCGCCCTTCGGGAGTGTGGCTGAGTCGACCACTCAGGGCAGGCGAAGCCGCATGGCGATTTTCGCGCAGCGAATAAAGCCTTGCGTGCGTAGCCGCAGCCCGTGTTGCAAACCCTGCAAAGGGCGCGCCATTCACTGCGGTTCGCGCCTTGATTGGTCGGCTCAGTCACACTCTGAATGTCACAGGATCAACGACGGGGTACACTGGGCGTCGGAGTTTAGGTGATCAATCGTAATATATCGTTAAATATCGCGAGGCTCATCAGGGCACCGACCATCAGCAGCCCGATGTACTGGCCGACGAGCTGGGTCTGTTCCGAAACCGGCGAGCCCTTGATTATTTCGACGAAGTAGTACAGCAGATGGCCGCCGTCGAGCAGCGGAATCGGCAGCAGGTTGATGATCGCCAGCGACAGGCTGATCAAGCCGAGGAAGAACAGGAAGCGCGAAAAGCCGAGGCGCGCCGATGAATGCGCCATCTGGGCGATGGTGACCGGTCCGGACAGATTGCTCAGCGATGCCGTGCCGGTGATCATGCGCCCGAGCATGCCGAGCGTGGCCGTCGTCAGCCGCCAGGTTTCCTGGCCCGCCTGGCCGAGCGCATCGATCGGGCCGTAGCGCAGAATCGTGTGCATGCGATCGAAATCGGCCTGCAGTTCCGGCCGGGGCGGCGGTGCCTGGATGCCGATGATCGGACGGCCCTCGAACAGTTCCGGGACCAGCTGGATCTCGAGGCGTCGACCGTCCCGTTCGATGTCGACATCGAGCGCCTGGATCGTGCCCTGGTCGCCGAACGCGAGTGCCGGCACCTGGTCGGCGATCGCCTGCCAGCCGCTGATCGGATTGCCGTTGATCGCGATGATCCGGTCGTTCGCGCGCAGCCCGGCGCGCTCGGCCGGGGAGGCCGCGGTCACCTGTCCGACGATGGCCGGCAGGTCGGGGCTCCAGGCCTGAAGACCCAGGTATTCGAGCGTGTTTTCCTCGTTGAAGTCCGGCCCGACCCGGTCCAGCGGCAGTCGGATCTCGCGCCGCTCGCCGGAGCGGTCTTCGACCTCCAGGGTCACCGGCTCGCGATCGAGGGCCGGTGGAATCAGGCCCAGGAGGGCGTGGGTCCAGGTCTCGGTATCCTGCTCACCGATGCGCAGGATCCGATCGTTCTCACGCAGCCCGGCTTCGGCCGCCAGCCCGGTCGTCGGGCCGATGACCGGGCGCGTTTCGGCAATGCCGACGACGAACATCAGCCAGAACGCGGCCAGCGCGAAGATCAGGTTGAAGATCGGTCCCGCGGCGACGATGGCGATCCGCTGTCCGACCGGTTTGCGGTTGAAGGCCAGGTGCTGCTCGGCGGCCGGGACCGGTGCTTCGCGCTCGTCGAGCATCTTGACGTAGCCGCCGAGCGGGATGGCCGCCACCTGATACTGAGTGCCGTCCCGGCCGGTGCGCGACCACAGGGCGTGGCCGAAGCCGACCGAAAAGCGCAACACGCGGACGCCGCAGCGGCGCGCGACCCAGTAATGCCCGTACTCGTGGAAGGTCACGAGCAGGCCCAGGGCCACGATCAGCCAGAGTATGGGTCCGAAAAATTCCATCATGCGCGAGTGCTCGGAAAAAAGGCTTGTGGATTGGCGCGGCCGGGTTGCAGTATCCGGTCAGCGCTCCATTGTATCGACAACGTGTCGGGCGTTTGGCTCGATCAATTTCCCCAGATCGCCACGGCCAGGGCGAAGAACGGCAGGCCGGCGCCGACGCTGTCGAAGCGGTCGAGGATGCCGCCGTGTCCGGGCAGGATGTTCGATGTGTCCTTCAGGCCTCGCTGGCGTTTGAGCAGGCTGATCGACAGATCGCCACCGATCGACACCGCCGCCAGCGCGAGCGCGACGAGGCTCGCCTGCATATGGCCGAAGGGCGCGACCGGCAGAACGAGGGTGGCCAGGGCCGCGACCAGCATCGCGCAGATCAGCCCGCCAACGGCACCCGATCGGGTCTTGCCCGGGCTGATGCGGGTGGCCAGCTTGGGCCCGCCGATCGCCCGGCCGCTGAAATAGGCGCCGATGTCGGCACCGGCGATGATCAGCATCAGCAGCACCACGTACCAGCCCGAGCCGGCCTGGAGCCAGACCACCGAGACCCAGGCGGTCAGCAGCACGACGGCCAGCACGATGAGCTTGACGGCGATATGCCCGGGGCTGGCCTCTTGGCCGAGGTCCGGACGCGTCAGCCAGACCGACAGCAACAGCCAGCACAGGCAGCCCGGGAGCAGGAGCGTCATGGACCAGTTCGGGTGGTAGTACGCGAACAGTCCGGCACCGGCCAGACAGATCGCCAGCACGAAGCCCGCCCGTGCCGCGTTCGAATTCAGACCGGACAGCAACCCGGCCTCCCAGCCGCCGAGAACCAGCAGAATGATCGCGGCGAGCAGGGCGAAGGTGACCGGGCCGAGGCTGAAAACCGCGGTCAGTCCGATTGCCGTGATGATGATTGAGGTGACGACCCGCGTTCTAAGCACTTTGCACCTTGCCCAGGCCGCCGAATCGACGGTCGCGCCTGGCGAAGTCTTCGAGGGCCCGGGCGACGTCATCGGCACCGAAGTCCGGCCACAGCACGTCGGTGAAATGCAGTTCGGTGTAGGCAAGCTGCCAGAGCAGAAAATTCGACAGGCGCTTTTCGCCCCCGGTCCGGATCAGCAGGTCGGGCTCGGGAACGTCGTCGAGCGACAGGAAACGGCCGAGCTGCCGATCGTCGATGTCTTCGGGATCGAGCTGTCCGGCCTGAACGGCCTGCACCAGCTGGCGGGCGGCCTGGGTGATGTCGGCGCGACCGCCGTAGTTGACCGCCACGTTGAGCAGCAGGGTCTGGTTGTTCCGGGTCAGCTGCTCCGCCCTTCGCATGCCGTTGCGCAGCGCCTTGTTGAACACCCGGCGATCGCCGATAAAGCGGATGCGGACATCGTTTTCGTTGAGCTTGCGGACTTCGCGGGTCAGGGCCCGCATGAACAGATCGAGCAGTTGCTTGACTTCGACGGTCGGCCGCGACCAGTTTTCGCTGGAAAAGGCAAACACCGTGAGGTAGCGAACGCCCTGCTTCATGATCGCTTCGACCGCGCGCTCGAGCGCGTCACTACCGGCCTGGTGGCCGTGGCCGCGTGGTTTGCCCTTGCGCGAGGCCCAGCGGCCATTGCCGTCCATGACAATGGCCACGTGCTGTGGAAGCGGGGAAATCACTAGACTTCCATCAATTCCCGTTCCTTGGTCGCCACGAGTTCATCGACCTGGGCGACGTGCTGATCGGTCAGCTGCTGGATCAGACCCTCGCCCTTGCGGACGTCGTCTTCGGTCAGCTCTCTCTCGTGGAGATAATCACGCAGCTGGTGATTGGCGTCACGCCGGATATTGCGGATGGCGACCTTGGCGTGCTCGCCCTCCCGATGGACCACCTTGCTCAGCTCGGCCCGGCGCTCCTCGGTCAGCGCCGGCAGCGGAACGCGAATATTCGTGCCCGCGGTCGACGGGTTCAGGCCCAGATCCGACTGCAGAATCGCCTTCTCGATCTTGCCGACCATGGACCGGTCGAAAGGCACCACGCTGAGCGTCCGCGCTTCTTCGATCGTGATGTTGGCCGCCTGCGACAGCGGAACCTCGGCACCGTAGTAATCTACCGTGATGTGCTCGAGAAGGCTCGGGTGAGCCCGACCGGTGCGAATCTTGGCGAGTTCAGCCTTCAGAGCGCCAATGCTCTTTCCCATGCGGGCATCGGCGTCCTTCTTGATGTCGTTGAGCATGAAGCACCTCTAGTTTGGATCGAATGGCGCGTGACGAGTCTCGCGAATTGTAGCGTCGCGAACGCTTGCCCGCACCCTGTCAGTACCGCGGCATCAGTCGACCAGCGTCCCGATGTCTTCGCCGCGGATCAGGCGGTCGAGATCGCCGGCCCGATTGAGATCGAATATCCGGATCGGCATGGACTGGTCGCGGCACAGCACGATCGCGTTGGTGTCCATGACCGCAAGCTTGCGTTCGATGACTTCGTCGTAGCTGATCCGGTCATAGCGCTCCGCGGAGGGGTCGAGCTTGGGGTCGGATGAATAGATGCCATCGACCTTCGTCGCCTTGATCATCAGATCGGCACCGATCTCGATCGCGCGCAGGCTGGCGGCGGTATCGGTCGTGAAGAACGGGTTGCCCGTGCCGGCGGCGAAAATGACGGCGCGATGCTTCTGCAGATGCCGGATGGCTCGGCGCCGGATGTAGTCCTCGCAGACCTCACGCACGGAAATGGCCGACATGACGCGCGTGGTCACGCCGGCCCGCTCGAGCGCGTCCTGAAGACCGAGCGCGTTCATGACCGTCGCCAGCATGCCCATGTGGTCTCCGGTGATACGGTCGATGCCGGAGGCCGCCAGCCCCTTGCCGCGGAAGATGTTGCCACCGCCGATGACGATGCCGATCTGGACGCCGGCCTCGACGACCCCGGCTACCTCGCGTGCGATGCGCGAGCTGATCTTGGGGTCGATGCCGTAATCCAGTTCGCCGAGCAGCGCTTCACCGCTGATCTTGAGCAGGATGCGCTTGAAAGTCGGCTGGCTCATCGGCTGGCTCTCGTCGGGCGAATGGCGTGCTCGCGAATGCCTCAGCCTCCGCGGGCCTGCTGCATCACCTCTGCGGCGAAATCGCTTTCTTCTTTCTCGATGCCTTCACCGACCTCGAGGCGAACGAACTCGATCACCTCGGCGCCCCGGCTCTTGAGCAGTTTGCCGACCGTGACGTCTCCATCCTTGACGAACGGCTGGCCGGTCAGGGTGATTTCGGCCAGACGCTTGTTGAGCCGGCCGGTGACCATCTTCTCGACGATCTCCGCGGGCTTGCCGCTGGCGGCGGCCTGGGCGATTAGGATTTCCTTCTCCTTGGCCAGCACATCCGCGGGTACGTCGGCGCTGTCACGGTAGGCGGGGTTCAGGGCGGCCACGTGCATCGCGATGTCGCGAGCCAGTTCCTCGTCACCGCCCTTCAGCGCGACCATCACACCGATGCGACCACCGTGGATGTAGGTCCCGACGGCGCCGTCGTCGACCGCGAGCCTGGCCATGCGGCGGACCTGGACGTTCTCACCGATCTTGGCGACGAGCTGCTGGCGGGCGACTTCAACCGTGTCTCCGCTGGCCATCGTGGCGTCATTGACGGCAGCGATATCGGCCGCCGCGAGCGCGAGGGTCGCGACTTCGTCGGCAAAGGCGCGGAAGTTGGCGTCCTTGGCCACGAAGTCGGTTTCGCAGTTGATTTCGACCAACACCGCCCGATGGTCGGCTTCGGCGTGGGTGATCGCGCCTTCGGCCGCGACCCGGCCGGCCTTCTTGTCGGCCTTCGCGAGGCCGGACTTGCGCAGGTGCTCGATGGCCACCTCGATATCGCCACCCGTTTCGACCAGGGCCTTCTTGCACTCCATCATGCCGGCGCCCGTGCGTTCGCGAAGTTCCTTGACTTGTGCTGCGGAAATGCTCATTGAATCAGTGTTCCTTGAAAAAAGTTTGGGCTCTTGGGGAATCGTGCGGACGCCCCCTTCAGGGCGCGTCGTCCTCGTCGTCGCTGGGCACCGCCGTCTTGACAGCCGTTTTCTTCGCCGCTTTCTTCTTGCTGGTCTTGGGAGCAGCCGCCCTGGTTTCGGTTTCGCTCGCTTCGCTGACCTGCCCGGCCTCCTCGGCCGATGCATCCGCCGCTTCGGGCTCGTCTTCCGCCTTCTCCGGCGTTTCGTCCGCGTCGGCGGCGGCCGGCTTCCTGGCCGTCTTCTTCTTGGCCGTCTTCTTGGTCACGCGGGCTGCGGTCTTCTTCTTCGGTGCCTCGCGGGTTTCGGAGCTTTCAACCGGGTTGCCTTCGGCGTCGAGCTCGACGAATTCGTCGGCATCGCCCTGGGCCACCGGTGCCGAAGCCCGGCCCTCGAGAATCGCATCGGCGGCCAGCTGGGCGTAGAGGCGAATCGAGCGAATGGCATCGTCGTTGCCGGGGATCACGTAGTCGATGTTCTCCGGCGAGTGATTGGTGTCGACGACGGCCACGACCGGAATATTGAGTTTGCGAGCCTCGGCGACAGCGATCGACTCATGACCGACGTCGATCACGAAGATGGCATCGGGCAGACCGTTCATGTCCTTGATGCCGCCCAGGCTGCGCTCGAGCTTGTCGCGCTCGCGGGTCAGCTGCAGCACTTCCTTCTTGACGAGTTTGGCGAAGGTGCCGTCCTCGTCCATCTGCTGCAGTTCCTTGAGACGATTGATCGACTGGCGAACGGTCCGGAAATTGGTCAGCATGCCGCCGAGCCAGCGGTGCGAGACGAAGGGGCTGCCGCAGCGCTCGGCTTCTTCCCGGATCGACTGGCTGGCCGCGCGTTTCGTGCCGACGAAAAGCACGGTGCCGCGACGGCTGGCCATGCGGCTGAGAAAATCAAGCGCGTCCTTGAGCAGCGGGACCGACTTTTCGAGGTTGATGATGTGGATCTTGCCGCGAGCCCCGAAGATGAAGGGCTCCATCTTGGGGTTCCAGTAACGGGTCTGGTGACCGAAGTGCACGCCGGCTTCGAGCATCTGGCGCATGGTGAAATTGGGCATTGCGATAATCCTTTTTCGCGGTGGACGCGACATCGGCGCAACAGGCAATTCAAGTGGAGGGGCCTGTCGTGAGTCGATGATGTCTTGTCCGGGGTTTGGGCCTCCACCGATCCCATGACTGCGAACCCTTGAGGCGACCGAGCCCGGGGCTTTGCCCTTGAGCCGGCCACTTCGCAGGCAACCCCGCGCCATGTGACGATCGATGTGTGTCGTTGTATTTGCCGGAACAACCCGCCCGACATATCCGCGCAATTATAGGGCGTTTTTCGTGACTGCGGCAAGCGCTTCGTTAAAATGATGTGGAGTCACCGGCCGCTGCGACCCGTCCATGCCTGAATTATTGAGCGCTTACCGATTCGTCGAACTGCACGATCTCGCGCTGCGCCGCGAACGCATCCGCGCCCGGGCGGAAACCCTGGGCCTGCTCGGGACTGTCCTGCTCGCGGACGAGGGCATGAACTTCAGTCTGGGCGGCGAGGCCGATGCGCTCGATGCCTGGGTCGAGTGGCTGGCCGCCAATCAGGGCATCGACGGCCTGACGTCGAACCGTCAGACCGTCGATCGGGTCCCGTTCCTGCGTCTCAAGGTCCGGCTGCGTCCCGAAATCGTCACCTTCGATCCCGAGCTGCGCCCGGGGAGAGCCGCGACCGGCGAAGCGCTGGCCCCGACCGACTGGCAGCTTCTGATCAGCGACGAAGCGGTGCAGGTCGTGGACGCGCGCAACCACTATGAAGTCGCGCTGGGCAGTTTCGCCCGTGCGCTGGACCCGAAGACCGAGCGCTTCACCGACTTTCGCGACTGGACGCTCGAGCATCTCGATGCGCATCGGCCCGTGGCGATGTTCTGCACCGGCGGCGTGCGCTGCGAAAAGGCCAGTGCCTGGCTGCTGGCCAACGGGTTCGAACAGGTCTACCAGCTCGAGGGCGGCATCCTGAGCTATCTCCGCGAAATCCCCGAGCAGCAGTCCCTGTGGCAGGGCGAATGCTTTGTCTTCGACGATCGCGTCAGCGTCGATGCCCGCCTTCGGCCGACCGGTCGTCCGGTGTGCGCGGGTTGCCGCCGCCCGGTTGACGGCCTCGCCGATGACGGCATGCCGCCGGTCGATGAACTCGGGAACTGCGGACTGTGCGATGAGCACTTCAGGCCGGAGCGACTGGCCGGCGTGCGCGAGCGGGTCCGTCAGATCGCGCTGGCCCGCGCCCGGGGTGACGACCATCTCGGCCCGCAGGCGACGTCCGGGAACGCCCGGGCGGACGAGGCCGAGGCGTCCCGCTGAGCCCGCTTTCGATGGAGGAGTGCGCATGAACGGAAGGAGTCGGCACGACCTCGCTCGCCCCGGTCGAATGACTGCCGCCGGTGCTGGCGCTGGCGGTCGTCGTGATCGGGATCGGTGCCGTGATCCTCGGGCCGGCCCGCGTGCTCGCCATCCGGATGCTCGGGCTGCCGCAGCGGGTCGAGCGACCAGTCGAACGCGCCAGGGTCAGCCACGAGCTCTACATGAAGGTCTACAAGGAGCTCGGTCGAGCCGGAATCGAGATACCGTTTCCGCAGCGTGATGTCTGGATGCGCCGGACCGATCCGGTGCCCGCCGGCGGCGACGAGCCGCGGGCGGACTGACCCGGGCTCAGGCGCGCCCTTGGGTCAATTTTCCGACGACCTCGTCGATCGCGAGCTCACCCTCGTCGCCCCCGCGGCGCCGGTATTCGACGATGCCCTTGTCGAGTCCGCGGTCGCCGATCACGATCTGATACGGGATGCCGATCAGCTCGGCGTCGGCGAACATGACGCCCGGACGCAGCGGCCGGTCGTCGAGCAGCACGTCCAGCCCGGCCGCCCCGAGCTCCTGGTAGAGACGGTCGGCCATGTCCCGAACGCGGTGGGACTTCTTGGCGTTGAGCGGCAGGATGACGACATCGAACGGGGCCATCGGCTGCGGCCAGATGATGCCCCTGTCGTCGTGGTTCTGCTCGATGGCGGCGGCCACGATGCGCGATACACCGACGCCGTAGCAGCCCATCAGGGGGTGCACGCCGCGACCCGATTCGTCCATGACGATGGCGTTCATCGACTCGGAGTACTTGGTGCCGAGCTGGAAGATGTGGCCAACCTCGATGCCGCGAATCGTCTCCAGCGTGCCGGACCCGTCGGGTGCCGGGTCGCCCGCCCTGACCTTGCGCAGATCGGCGACCTCGGGAAGTGGCAGGTCGCGCTCCCAGTTGATGCCGAAGAAGTGCTGATCGTCGGTGTTCGCGCCCGCGCCGAAATCGCTCATCAGTGCGACCTGGCGGTCGGCGATGCAGGGGATCGGCAGATTGATGGGGCCGAGGCTGCCCGGTCCGGCGCCGACGGCGGCCCGGATTTCCTCCTCGGTGGCCATGCGCAGGGGTGATTGGACCTGATCGAGTTTTTCGGCCTTGACGCCGTTGAGTTCGTGATCGCCGCGAATCAGCAGGGCGACAAGGCCGGCCTCGCACTGTTCGCTGGCTTCGACCACCAGCGTCTTGATCGTACGCTCGATCGGCAGGTCGAAGCCTTCGACCAGATCGGCGATGGTCCGCAGGCCCGGTGTGCCGACCCGCCGCAGAGACTCGCTCGGCTCGGCCCGTTCGCCGACCGCAACCGCTTCGGCCAGCTCGACGTTGGCCGCATAGGTGCCGCCGGGGACGTAGGCGATCTCGTCCTCGCCGGAATCGGCCATCACGTGGAATTCGTGGCTGACCGCGCCGCCGATCGCGCCCGAGTCGGCAGTGACGGCCTTGAACGTCAGGTTCAGACGCTCGAAGATCCGGCTGTAGGTCGCGAACATGACTTCGTAGAAGCGCCCTAGGCAGTCGGCGTCGACGTGAAACGAGTAGCCGTCCTTCATCAGGAACTCGCGCGCCCGCATGACGCCGAAGCGCGGCCGGATCTCGTCACGGAATTTGGTCTGGATCTGGTAGAAGCAGACCGGGAGCTGCTTGTACGAGCGGAGTTCGGCGCGCGCGTACTCGGTGATCACCTCCTCGTGGGTCGGACCGAACGCGAATTCGCGCCCGGCCCGATCGGTGATCTTCAGCAGCTGATCACCAAAATCCTTCCAGCGGCCGGTTTCCTGCCACAGCTCGGCCGGCTGTACGGAGGGCATCAGCATCTCGAGACAGCCGGCCGCGTCCATTTCCTCGCGCACGACCGCTTCGACCCTGCGCAGGACTTTCAGTCCGAGGGGTGTCCAGGAGTAGATGCCGGAAGTCAGCTTGCGGATCATGCCGGCCCGCAGCATCAGACGGTGGGAGGCGATCTCGGCCTCGGCCGGCACTTCGCGCTGGGTGGCAAGGTGGAACTCGCTGCTCTTCATGAAGTGTTCGGTGCCCTTGAAAAAGGCACCGATGATAGCAGCATGACGGGAGCTCCGACCGCTATTGCAGCGGCACCAGCAACGGAATGTCGTCGTCTCTCCTCAACCGCAAACCGGAACCCGTAAAACGTAAACCCTAAACTGTCGCCTCTCAGCACCATTCCTCGATGAAGGCTTCGGTTTCCTCGATCGTGCGCTGACGGCCTTCCTCGTCGAGCAACTGCTCCGTTCCGTCTTCCTCGCGCAGAATGATCCGGGTGCTCTGGTTGAGCTCGGCCAGGTTCTGGCGGGCCTGTTCGCAGCGCTCGGCCACGACTTCCGGATCCGGACCCGTTTGCCCGCGCTCTACCGGTGGCATTTCGGGCATCGCGCGCGGAGAGACCTCGGCCGACGTGGTGGACGCTTGATCAGCGGCGCGGGTCGGTTTCCCGGCCGGCGTCAGGCGCTCGAAAGCCTGCCCTTCCGGCGGATAGGCGGAATAGTGAGTGACCCCCTCGGCATCGACCCATTTGTAAATGGCATCATCGGCGATGGCCGCGGCCGCGAACACCGACAGCCCACCGGCCAGAGCGAAAATCAGACGTCGTTTCATCGTGGGAAGCGCTCCTTGAATACATTGACCAAACCAACAGACAGGGTGACTGTGCCCCAAATCTTGGTTCGGAACAAGTGTCCCCGGGGCAATGCTATGCTCTCGACCGTCGTCGAAATCACCGTCAGGGGATTCCAAGGTGCCTCAAGACAATCCGCCGCACAAACCGGTCCGGGGCGCATTTCTGCTGCCCAACGCACTGACCACAGCAGCGCTGATGGCGGGTTTTTATGCCATCGTCGCGGCGATCGGTGATCAGCCGGTGGCCGCCTGCATCGCCGTGGTGATCGCCGCCTTGCTCGATGGGGTCGATGGGCGAGTGGCCCGCCTTACCAATACCCAGTCGGAGTTCGGGGTGCAGTACGATAGCCTCTCGGACATGGTTTCGTTCGGAGTCGCGCCGGCCGTGATCGTATTTGCCTGGGCGCTGAACGGCCTCGGCGAACCGGATACGGTCGCGGCCAAGCTGGGCTGGCTCGGTGCCTTCTTCTACGCGGCCTGCGCGGCACTGCGGCTTGCCCGCTTCAATACCCAGGCGGGCGTGGCCGAGAAGGCGTACTTCCAGGGCCTGGCCAGTCCGGCCGCCGCGGGCACGATGGTTTCGACGATCTGGTTCTGCGTCAGTCGTGAGGTCGATCCCGACCGGATCGCCTGGCTGATGCTCATTCTGACCGTGGCGCTCGGGACCCTGATGGTTTCGCGAGTGCGTTATTTCAGTTTCAAGTCCTGGGCGGTCAGTGATCGCGTCCCGTTCGCATCGATTTTCCTGCTGCTGGTGGTGATTGTCCTGCTGGCGGTGGACACGCCGGCGGTCCTGTTCACGATCGGCATCGTCTACGTGGTGTCGGGGCTTCTGCTGACCGTGCGCGGGCGCTATGCACAGCGTCGCCGCCGGCGGCGGGAGGGGCGCGATGGCGCGGCTTGACCCGGCTTCGCGCCGGCGCCTCGCGGCCATCGGCATCGACGTCTGGAGCGTGCGTTCCGGGCCGCCGGCGAGTCGTCCGGAGCCGAGCGGGGCGGCGCTGTCCGGAACAGAATCGGCGCGCATTCGTCTGTCGTCCGGCAGTGGCGACTGGCTTTTCGTGCAGAAGGCGCCGTGGCGCGGAGCGCACGAATCCCTGCTCGCCGACATGACCGCGACGATCGGTCCCGAGCGCGTGCGCTTCGGCCAGTGGGCGATCGGGTCAGGGGCCGGCGAAACTCTCGAAGAGCTGGCCTCGCGCGGCATCCGGCGCGTCCTGAGTCTGGGTCCGATACCGGGTGAGGCCGGCGACGAGCGCGTGATCGTCGCCCCGACCCTCGACGAGCTGGCGAGTGAAGGGTCCGCGCGCAAGGCGCTGTGGCAAGCCCTGGCACCGTATCTGGAGCGCTGACTTGGCTGCGGTCCTCGAACCGGCACTCGAAGTCCGCGCCATGCGTCGCTCGGATCTGACTGCGGTCGCCGATCTCGAGGCGCAGAGCTATCCATTTCCGTGGTCGCGCGGGATTTTCGCCGACTGTCTCAGAGTGGGCTACCGCTGCCATGTCTTGTGCGAGCGAGAAGCCATTGTCGGCTACGGGATCGTATCGATGGCGCTCGACGAGGCACATTTACTCAATCTGTGCATCTCCCCGGAGCGGCGGCGGCACGGTTATGCCCGGATCATGCTGGGCCACCTGGTCGACGAAGTGCGAATCGCCGGGATGGACCGGTTCTTTCTCGAGGTTCGACCCAGCAATCGGGCCGCTGTCGGGCTCTACCGGTCCCACGGTTTTCGCGTGATCGGACGTCGGCCCGGCTACTACCCGGCAGCGGACGGGCGCGAGGACGCGGCGATCATGGTCCAGCATCTTGATCCGGCGTCATCGTGAGCCGGCGTCTGCGCGTGGCCATCGGCCAGATTGCCCCCGTCTGGCTCGATCGCGCCGCCACCCTCGATCGCGTGATCCAGACCATCGACCAGGCGGCGGTTTCCGGGGCCGAATTGATCGCATTCGGTGAATGTCTCGTCCCGGGCTATCCGTTCTGGGTCGAACGCCTCGATGGCGCGCGCTTCGACAACCGCCGGCACAAGGATCTGTTCGCGCGCTACGTCGATCAGGCCGTCATCATCGAGGACGGGCATCTCGACGCCGTCTGCGAGGCCGCCCGGCGCAACGCCATGGCCATCGTTCTCGGCATTCTCGAGCGACCGCCCGAGCGCGGTGAAAGCGTTTACGCCAGCGCCGTGAGCATCGCGGCCAGCGGGGCCATTGTCGCGGTGCAACGCAAGCTGATGCCGACCCACGAAGAGCGCCTGGTGTGGGCGATCGGCGATGGCTACGGACTGCGCACCCACCGGGTAGGGTCCTTCACGGTCGGCGCGCTCAACTGCTGGGAGAACTGGATGCCGTTGGCGCGCTCGGCGCTCCAGGCCCAGGGTGAGGATCTTCACGTTGCGATCTGGCCCGGCAATCCTCGCAACACCCGCGAAATCACCCGTTTCATGGCCATCGAGGGCCGCAGCTATGTGCTCTCGGCTGCCGGTCTCATGGGGCGCGACGATCTGCCCGTGAACCTGCCGCATGCCGCTTCGCTCAAAAGGGCGGCCGCCGACATGCCCTGGGCGTCCGGCGGTTCCTGCCTGGCCGGGCCGAACGGGCGCTGGCTGATCGAGCCCAGCGAGCAATCCGGTGTCCTGATGGCCGAAATCGACCCGGCCGAGGTCGCCCGGGCGCGCCAGAACTTCGACCCGACCGGTCACTATTCTCGACCCGACGTATTCGAACTGCGGGTCGACCGCCGTCGTCAGAGTATCGCCTCGTTCAGCGACACCAACCCGTCGCACGAGGCCTGAACCGTCGGCCCGCTCGGGCGGCGTCGATCCTCTTCCAGCGGTGCATTGCAACCGAACCCCGGATCGGCTTCGAGGTCGGATCCGTGACTTCTGACACGGGGCGATCCAGACCCATGCTGTTATACTTCACCAACACACCTGACTGCTCTCCGGGATCTCGCCGATGCACACCCGATCCGGTCCGATGATGCTCGCACTGATCCTGTCGATGGTGGCCGCGCTGGCCGGCTGCGGTGGCGGGGACCCGGTTCCGACTTCGAGCGAAACGCCCGAGGATGCGCCGATCCCGGTCGAGGTCGCGCTGGCTCGTCTGGGTTCGATTTCGGCGGTCTATACCGCCTCGGCGACCCTCGAAGCCGATGCTGAAGCACAGGTCGTGCCGCGCATCGGCGGGCAGATCGTCGAACTGCTGGTCGAGGAGGGCGATCGGGTGCGGACCGGCGACGTGCTGGCGCGCATCGACGGCGATCGCCTTCGCCTCGAACTGGCCCGGGCCGAGGCGGAATTGAGCCGACTGCGTCAGGATCTGAACCGCCAGCGCGAAATGCACGAACGCGACATGATCGCTACCGAGGTCTTCGAGCGGCTGCGCTTCGAAGTCGAAGCCCAGGAGGCCCAGGTCGAGCTGGCCCGGCTCGAACTGTCCTATGCCGACATCAGCGCCCCGATCGACGGCGTCGTCTCCGAGCGGATGGTCAGGGTCGGGAATCGGGTCAACAGCAGTGAGCCGGCCTTCGTCGTCACGGCCCTCGAGCCGCTGATCGCGACCCTCAATGTCCCGGAGCGCGAACTGTCCCGACTGCAGACCGACCAGACCGCGACCGTCTCCGTCGACGCGCTGCCGGGTGAGGCCTTTTCCGGGCGGATCGAGCGGATCAGTCCGGTGGTCGACGCGTCCTCCGGGACGTTTCGGGTCACCGTGGAATTGAACGAGCATGGCCAGCGGCTGCGCCCGGGGATGTTCGGACGCTTCCAGATCGTCTATGACCGGCGCGACGACGTGGTCCTCGTTCCCGTGGCCGCGGTAACGAGTGAAGACGCGCGCGAGTCGGTCTTCGTGATCGACAACGGCGAGGCTCAGCGCCGCGCCGTGACCGTCGGCTACCGCAACAACGGCGACTTCGAAATCCTCAGCGGCCTCGAGGCGGGCGAGCAGGTCGTGGTCACCGGCCAGGCCAGCCTCGCCACCGGCACCCAGGTCCAGGTTCTCGATAAGGCGGGTCAGGCCATGCCCGAGGACCGCGAGCTCGTCGCTGGTGACGTGCAGGGCGACGGCGCGTGAAACTGATTCGCCTGGCGACCCGGCGCCGGGTCAGCATCGCCATGTTCACTCTGGGCGTGCTGCTCTTCGGGATGGTTTCGCTGTCCCGACTCGACATCAGTCTGCTGCCCGAGCTGGCCTATCCCACCCTGACCGTCAGAACCGGCTTCACCGGCGCGGCTCCGGCCGAGATCGAGAACCTGATCACGCGTCCGGTCGAAGAAGCGGTCGGCCTGGTCCGCGGGGTGCGACGGGTCGCCTCGGTCTCGCGCGCCGGGCAGTCCGATGTCACCCTGGAGTTCGTCTGGGGCAGCAATATGGATCTGGCCGCGATCGATGTCCGCGAGCGCCTGGAGCGCCTCGAGCTGCCGCTGCAGGCCGAGCGACCGCTGCTGCTGCGTTTCGATCCGTCGACCGAGCCTGTGCTGCGTTTCGCGCTGGCGCGCGATACGAGTGCCGAACCGGCCGGTCGCAAGGCGCTGCTGCCGCCGGTCAACGATCCGGACCCCAATCTCGCGCTGAGGCTGCTGCGCCGTCACGCCGAGGAGCGGCTCAAGAAAGACATGGAGTCGATCCCCGGCGTGGCCGCCATTACCGTTTCCGGCGGCCTGGAAGACGAAATCCAGGTGCTCGTCGACCAGAATCGCCTGGCCCAGCTTGGCCTGAGCATGGAGCAGGTCAGTCAGCGTTTGCGAGCCGAGAACGTCAACCTGTCGGGCGGTCGGCTGCAGGAGGCTACGCGCCAGTTTCTGGTGCGTACGATCAACGAATTCCGCAGCGTCGACGAAATCTCCGGCGTCATTCTGGCCACGCGCGATGCCTCTCCGGTCTACCTGCGCGATGTCGCCGAAATCCGCCAGGGCTGGAGCGAGCGCGAAGCGATCACCCGGGTCGACGGTGAGGAGATGGTCGAGCTGGCCGTCTATGGTGAAGGCGACGCCAACGTGGTGACGGTGGCGCGGGCGGTCGAACGCCGGCTGGCCAGGCTGCGGGCCGATCTGCCGCCCGACCTGGCGCTGATCCGGATCTACGATCAATCGGAATTCATCCGCAGTGCGATCTCCGAAGTCATTCAGGCCGCCATTATCGGTGGTCTGCTCGCGATCGGCGTTCTTTATCTGTTCCTGAAGAACGCGCGCGCCACGCTGATCATCGGCGTTGCCATACCGGTCTCGGTCATCGCGACCTTCGCGGCGATGTACGGCGGCGGCATCTCGCTCAACATCATGTCGCTGGGCGGCATCGCCCTGGCGACCGGTCTGCTGGTCGACAACGCCATCGTCGTGCTGGAAAACATCGCCGCCAAGCGCGAGCGCGGCGCGGGACTGATCGAGGCGGCTCGCGAGGGCGCTGGCGAAGTCTCGGGCGCGGTCATTGCGGCGACGCTGACGACGATCGCGGTGTTCGTGCCGCTGGTGTTCGTCGACGGAATCGCCGGTTAGCTTTTCCGCGACCAGGCCCTGACCGTCACCTTCGCCCTGCTGGTTTCACTGGCCGTCGCGCTGACCCTGATCCCGATGCTGGCCTCGCTCGGTGAAAAGCCGGGTGCGCGAGCCAGCGGTGATCTGCCCTCGGGTCCGGGTCGGGATACGCCGGAGGTGAGCGCTCGCGGCCTGGCCCGGTTGCGCGGCGGTCTGCTCAGGCTGGTCACCGGTGGCGCGGTGCTGTCGGCCCGCCTGTTCGGCGGCGCGTTCCGGGGGCTGGCGTGGCTGGCCGGTCGGGCGGTTCGGCCGCTGGTCGCGATTTTCGAGCGCGGCTTCGGGATCGTGGCGCGGGCTTACCCGGACATACTCGGCAAGGCTCTCGAGCGGCGCGGCACTGTCGTGACGGTGGCGTTTGCCCTGTTCATCGGCGCGCTGGCGCTGGTTCCGAGGCTCGGCATGGAGCTGGTGCCGACCCTGGCCCAGGGTGAATTCCAGATCGAGCTCGAGCTGTTGCCGGGCTCGCCGCTGACCACAACCGACCAGACGCTCGCCGGGCTGGACCGCATCGCTCGGGCCCAGCCCGGGGTCGAGAGGACCGATGTGGTGGCTGGCACCGGCGCGCGCATGGACACGAATCCGGAGGAGGCCGGTGAGCACTCCGGCACGCTCAACGTCGTGCTGCGGCCCGGCGCCGACGAGGCGGTCGTGATCGCGGCTCTGCGCGATCACCTGGCGCGCATGCCCGGCGTGCGCTTCGCGATCGGGCGGGCCGAGCTGTTCAGCATCGCCACGCCGCTCGAGATCGAGGTTACCGGTTTCGACCTTCAGGCCCTGCAGCGCGTTTCCGACCGGATCGCCGCCCGACTGGCCGATTCGCCGCGCTTCGCCGATGTCCGGACCGGCATGGAGCAGGGCCACCCCGAGATCCAGATTCATTTCGATCATGAGCGCGCCTCGCGGCTCGGGCTGCGTGCCGACCAGATCGCCGACACGGTCATTCGCCAGGTCCGCGGCGAGGTCGCGACCCGCTATACGTGGCGCGATCGGCGCATCGATGTCCTGGTGCGGGCGCGCGACGAGCAGCGCGAATCGCTCGAGCGCCTGGCCGAGCTGGTGATCAACCCGGGCGCCGAGCGTCCGGTGCCGCTGGCGGCGGTGGCTGATCTGAGTCTGGCCATCGGGCCGTCGGAAATTCGCCGGGTGGCGCAACAACGGGTGGCGCTGATCACCGCGAATCCGGGCTTCGGCGACCTCGGGCGCGCGGCCGATGAAGCGCGCGCGATCCTCGCTGAAACGCCGTTGCCCGCCGACCTGAGCGCGCGCGTGGCCGGCCAGAGTGAAGAAATGCAGCGCGCCTTCTCGTCGCTGATGATGGCGCTGGCCCTGGCCGTCTTTCTGGTCTACCTGGTCATGGCCTCGCAGTTCGAGTCGCTCCTGCATCCGTTCGTCATCCTGCTGTCCATCCCGCTCGCGCTGAGCGGCGCCGTGTTCGCGCTTTGGCTGACCGGGTCGAGTCTGTCGGTCGTCGTGTTCATCGGGCTGATCATGCTGGCCGGAATCGTCGTCAACAACGCGATCGTGCTGATCACGCGCATCAACCAGCTCCGCATCGAGGGTCTGGCGCGCACCGAGGCGATCATCGAAGGCGGCAAGGCCCGCCTGCGGCCGATCATCATGACGACACTGACCACGATTCTCGGCCTGCTGCCGCTCGCGCTCGGCCTCGGCGAGGGATCCGAAATGCGAGCGCCGATGGCGATCACGGTGATCGGCGGGCTGCTGCTGGCCACGCTGCTGACCCTGGTCGTCATCCCGGTGGTGTACAGCCTGCTCGACCGCCGCCAGACCGAAGCCGATGGCGCGGCGAGTGTGTCCGGAATGGCCACCGCAGCGCGCCTGGCCATTCGCCGGCCGGTCACGACCGGCATGATCCTGGTCAGCCTGGTCCTGCTCGGTCTGGTGTCGGCGCGTCTGTTGCCGCTCGAGTTCTTCCCCGAGTTCGAGTTTCCGGGCCTGCTGATTCAGGTGCCCTACCAGGCCAGTACGCCCGAGGAAGTCGAACGCCTGATCACGCGGCCGATCGAGGACGTGCTGGCCACGATGTCGGGCATTCAGCGCATGAACTCCAGTTCCAGCCAGGACAACGCGAGCGTGTTCGTCTTTTTCGGCTGGGATGCGGATATGGCGGCCAAGGGAGTCGAGGCGCGCGACAAGATCGACGGGGTTCGCGCCTTGCTGCCCGAGGATCTGGATCGGGTGTTCGTGCGCAAGTTCACCTCCGTCGACGAGCCGATTCTCGGCCTGCGCATCGGATCGAGCCGCGATCTGTCGGCGTCCTACGAGCTGCTCGACCGTAACGTTCGGCGACGTCTCGAGCGTCTCGACGGCGTCGCCCAGGTGTCGCTCGATGGTGTCGAGCCGCGCGCGGTCCGGATCCTGCTTCACGCCGACCGTGTCGCGGCCCACCAGATCGATCTCAATGACCTGAGCGAGCGCCTGCGCCGGGCCAATTTTTCGGTCTCGGCCGGCTACATCGACGATGCCGATGCCGGAATGCGCGTGCGCGTGTCGCCGCAGGGGGAGTTTCGCAGTCTCGACGACATCCGGACCCTGCCGGTCAACCAGACGGGCCTGCGCCTGGACGACATCGCCGACGTCGTGCTGGAGTCTCCGCCGCTGCGCTACGCGCGCCTGCTCGACGGTGAATCATCGGTTGCGCTCGACGTCTTCGCCGAGGCCGGTGCCAACGTGGTCGACGTCAGCCGGCGGGTGCTGGCCGAAATCGAGGCGATCAATCAGTCCCCGGAAATGGAAGGCCTCGGGCTGTTCGTGCTGTTCAGCCAGGCCGAGGGCATCGTGACCTCGCTCAAGGACCTGGCCATGGCCGGCCTGCTCGGTGCCGTCATGTCGATGGTGGTGCTCTACGCATTCCTGCGCCAGTGGGCCACGACCGTGATCGTGATGCTGTCGGTGCCTGTCGCGATCCTGATGACGCTGGGCGCGATGTATCTGCTGGGGTTGTCCCTGAATATCCTGACCATGATGGGCCTGATGCTCGCGATCGGGATGCTGGTCGACAACGCCGTCGTGGTCACCGAGAGCATTTACCGCAAGAAGGAGCAGTTTCCGGACCAGCCGGGTCGCGCCACGCTGCTCGGCGTGCGTGAAGTCGCGCTCGCGATCAGCGCCGGCACGCTGACCACGATCATCGTTTTCCTGCCGAATATCTTCGGTGCTCAGAATCAGGTCACTCTGTTCCTGTCGCACGTTTCGTACACCATCACCGTGGCCCTGCTGGCCTCGTTGCTGATCGCCCAGACGGTCATTCCGATGCTCGCGCTGAAAGTGCGCCCGCCGGCCGATGCGGAGCACGGCCGCTGGCTCGAAAAGCTGACCTCGGGCTATGCATGGGTGCTGCGATTCGGTCTGAGGCATCGCTGGACGACCGGCGCGCTGGTGCTGGTGCTGCTGGTGTCGGTCGTGATTCCGCTGGGTCAGGTCGGTCAGGCCATGTTCGACGAGACCGATGCCGACCGCCTGATCTTGCGCTACAACGTGGAGGGCAGCTACACTCTGGAAAAGGTGCGTGAAGCGGTCGACCGGATCGAAGACGCGCTGCGCGAGCGCCAGGACGAACTCGGTTTCGAGTCGCTCTATACCTATTACAACGACAGCCGGGCCGAGACCACTCTGATCCTCGCGCCGGACCGCCGCTTGTCCAACGAAGAAATCCGGCACCGGATTCGCGATCATCTGCCGCCGATCGCCATCGGCCGCCCGTCTTTCGAAGTCCAGCGCAACGACGGTGCCGACGGCCTGAGCCTGCGCCTGCACGGTGAATCCACCGAGGGCCTTTTCGAATTGAGCGATGAAGTCGTCCGGGTACTCTCGACTGTCGACGGCCTGATCGACGTGCGCTCGGACGCCCGGGCCGGCGGCCAGGAAGTGCGCGTTCAGGTCGACCCCGAGCGCGCTCAGCGCGCCGGCCTGTCGACATCGGAGGTGGCCCAGGCGATCAGCGTGGCCATGCGGGGCCAGACCCTGAACGAGTTTCGCGGCCCGGAAGGTGAGCTGGTCGTGCAGCTCGAGTTCCACGGGGCCGACCGCCAGAACCTCGCGCAGTTGGCCAATCTGCCCCTGTTCAACCGCGCCGGCGAACGCGTGACCCTGTCCGCGGTGGCCGAGCTGGGCACGGTGCCCGGTCCGAACGCCATTTCACGTCAGGACCGACGCACCAGCCTCGATGTGCAGGCGGACCTGAATGGCATCGATATGACCGAGGCGCGCGAGCGGATGAGCGCGATGATGGATCGGATCAGTCTGCCGGCCGGTTATTCCTGGAGCTTCGGGCAGGCCTTCCAGCAGGACGAGGAGGCGATGCAGCAGATGGTCTTCAACATGCTGCTGGCGCTTGCGCTGATCTTCATCGTCATGGCCGCGCTGTTCGAGTCGACCCTGTTCCCGATTTCGATCATCACTTCGATCCTGTTTTCCTTTGTCGGCGTTTACTGGTTCTTCTTCATCACCGGAACCGAAATGTCGATCATGGCGCTGATCGGCATGCTCGTGCTGATGGGCATCGTGGTCAACAACGGCATCGTTCTGATCGACCACGTCAACAACCTCCGCCGAAAGGGCATGGCGCGCGACCGGGCGGTGATCCAGGGCGGTCGCGATCGCCTGCGGCCGATCCTGATGACCGCGGCGACCACGATCCTGGCGATGATTCCACTGGCCATCGGCAACACGCGGATCGGCGGCGGTGGACCGCCCTACTATCCGATGGCGCGCGCGATCATCGGGGGTCTGGCCTTTTCAACCATCATCAGCCTGGTCGTCGTGCCCTTCGTCTATGTCCTGCTCGACAGCCTCCGGCAATGGACCGCGATGGTGCTCCGACGGGCCTCGGGGTCCTCTGTCAGTTCCCGTTGATCCGGCAGGCACGCCACGACCCTCCACAGCCAGCGGCCGATCATCGGTCGTCGGCCCTCCGGGAAATTCCGGACCATGAGCGTTAGACTCGAGGCTCCGTCCGTTCCCGGGTTCTGTAGGCCGATGCGATGAAAGACTTTTCCGAGGTATTTGCCCGTCTGCGCGACACCCTGCGTCCGTACGCCGAGTCGCTCGATTGTACGGTCGACAGCGACGAACAGCTTTCGCTCGATACCCGCCACATGCAGAAGAACAAGCAGCCGCTCTGGTTCGGTGGCGTCCAGATCAAGAAGCGCTACGTCAGCTATCACCTGATGCCGGTGTACGTGAACCCGGATCTGCTCGCCGACCTGTCGCCGGAACTCAGGAAGCGGATGCAGGGCAAATCCTGCTTCAACTTCACGACCGTCGACGAGGGTCTGTTCAGCGAGCTGGCCGACCTGACCGAAGCCGCTTTCGCGGACTACCGCCGACAGGGGTTCGTCTGACCGGACCTATGCCGGTAGCAGCAAGATGGTCATCCCGGACCTGATCCGGGATCCCGGAAGCTCCATTGGCTGGCCCGTCGGCAAGCGCCACGGTGCAGGCGGCACCTTGGAAATCCCGGCTCTGCGCTGCGCTTCGGCCGGGATCACAGGGACAGCCTGCGCGACCCGCTTCCTGCGGCCGGGCCCGAACGATCGAGATCGCTGAAAAGAGGCTCCAAGCAGAAACCAGCGGCGCGGTCAACTTCGCTGATGCGGGCGCATCCAGACCGCGTAGAGCGCCGGGACGAACAGCAGGGTGATCGCGGTGCCGACGGCGACGCCGCCGATCAGGACGTAGGCCAGCGGGCCCCAGAAGCTGTCCAGGGTTAGCGGAACGAAAGCCAGGGCGGCGGCCAGCGCGGTCAGTAGCACCGGTCGCGCGCGCCGCACGGCTGCTTCGACGATCGCCGCGCGAGGTGCCATTCCTTCGGTCAGATTGTCGGCCACCTGCTGGGTCAGGATCAGCGTGTTGCGCATCAGGATTCCGGCCAGTCCGATCAATCCGAGCAGGGCGACGAAACCGAAGGGCTGGCCGAAGACCAGGAGCGCGATGACCGCGCCGATCAGGCCCAGAGGAGCGGTCGCCAGAACCATGAACATGCCCGAAAAGGATCGCATCTGGAGCATGATGAAGATCAGCATCAGGGCCACCATCAGCGGCATCAGGGCCTGGATCGACGCGTCGGCCTTGCCCGATTGTTCCATCGAACCGCCGATGTCGATACGGTAGTTCGGCGGCAGGCGCTCGCGCAGCTCGGCCAGTTCGGCCCATATCGCGTTGGTGACATCGTTCGGCTGGGCTCCGAGGACGTCGGATTGCACGGCGATGGAAAGCTGGCGGTTGTAGCGCTTGATGACCGGCGCTTCGAAGTCGATCCGCAGCCGCCCGAGCTGGGCCAGCGAGACCTTGCGCCCGTCCTCGGTCTTGAGTTCCAGCCCCATCGGATCAACCGGACCCTGCTCGTTGAGCCCGCGAAAGCGCACCTGGACCGTCCGGATGTCCTGCCGCAGGGCGTCGATGGCCAGGCCGTGACTCTGGAACTCGAGCTGCTCGGCCACCTCGCGCGGGGTCAGGCCGATCAGGCGGAGGCGCTCGAGGTCCATGTCGAGCCGGGCGACCGGAACACGCTCGTCCCATTCAAGATGCGGATCGACGGTGTACCGGTTGCTCTGCATGATGTCGCGAACCTCGTAGGCGAGCTCGCGCAACTCGGCCTGATCGTCGCCGACCACGCGGAAGACCACGGGCCAGATGACCGGCGGACCGTACAGCAATTGCGAGACCCGTATGCGGGCCTCGGGAAATTCGCCGCCGGCGACGTGCCGCCTGATTTCGCGCATGATCCGGTCGCGCGCCGCGACGCCGTCGGTCACGGCAACGATCTTGGCGAAGGCCGGGTCGGGCTGCTCGGGGTTGGCCGAGATGAAGAAGCGTGGCGCGCCCGCGCCGATGAAGGCCGACAGGGAGCGTACACCGTCCATCTGCTCGATGAGCGCCTCCACCCTGCGCGCCGTCGCGTCGGTCGTGGTAACGGAGCTGCCGGGCGGCATGAAAACGCTGACGATGACTTCGGGACGGTCCGAGCCCGGGAAGAACTGCTTGGCGACCGGCCCGGCCATGCCGATGACGGCCAGGACGAGCAGGGCGACGGTGCCGGCCACGACCGTCAGCCGATGATCGACGCAGGTTTCGATCCAGGCTCTCAGGTGCCGGTAGGCCGGGCTGTCGTACTGGCTCCCGGCGCTGCGTCCGACATGATCCGGCCCGCGCTCCGGCAGGAGTATCGCGCCGAGGCAGGGCGTGAACGTCACCGCGACGATCCATGAAACGAGCAGCGCGAACGCGAGCACCCAGAAGATGTTGCCGGCGTATTCGCCGACCCCGGATCGGGCGAAGCCGATCGGCACGAAGCCGGCCACGGTGACCAGCGTGCCGAACAACATCGGCGCGGCGGTCGCACGCCAGGCGAACGCGGCCGCGTCGATGCGCTTCAGCCCCTCTTCCATCTTGACCAGCATCATTTCGATGGCGATGATCGCGTCGTCGACGAGCAGTCCGAGGCCGATGATCAGGGCGCCGAGCGTGATCCTGTCGAGATTCATCCCGGCGGCCTGCATCAGCATGAAGGTCAGGCCCAGCGTGACCGGGATCGCGATGCCGACGATCAGTCCGGCGCGCCAGCCGATGGCCAGGAAGCTGACCGCCATGACGACGAGCACGGCGATCAGGAACTTGATCTGGAAAAGATTGACGGCCTGGGCGATCGCATTCGCCTGATTGGTCAGCACCGAGAGCGCCATTCCGGCCGGCAGTTGACGGCGCTCCGATTCGATGAACTCCGACAAGCGCTCGCCGAGTTCGAGGCCGTTGGTTCCTTCGGCCATGACGACGCCGAGCAGGATCGCGTCATCGCCGTCGGCCCGGATCAGAAACGACGGTGGGTCCTCGTAGCCATGGCTGATGCGGGCGATATCGCCGAGACGCAGCAGGCGCTCACCGACGCGAATCGGCACCGCTCCGAGCTCTTCGAGATCCGAGAGCTCGCTGTCGACGCGCAGGTAGACTCGGGGGCCCGAAGTTTCGACCTGGCCGGCCGGGCCGAGGCGGTTGTGGGCATCGACTGCATCGACGATCTGCTCGGGTGCGATGCCGAGATTGACCAGGCGCGCATTGTCGAACTCGATCAACACGCGCTGCGGGCGCTCGCCGATGATCAGCGCCTTGTGGACGCCCTCGATGCGCTGCAGTCGATCGCGGATCGGTTCGGCGGCCCGGGTCAGTTCGCGCATCGGCAGGCCCGGTGCGGTCAACGCGATCAGGCTGAAATAGACGTCGGAGAAGTCGTCGTTGACGATCGGCCCGATCACGCCGGCCGGCAGCAGGGGCTGCTCGTCACGCATGCGTTTTCGGACCTCGTAGAACAGCTCGGGCAGCTCGTCGCTGGGTGTGTAGTCGTGGAACTCGACCTGCAGGTCGGCCCGTCCCGGTCGGATCGAGGTCTCGATCCGGTAGAGATTGCGGACTTCCTGGATCCGTTTTTCCAGCCGGTCGACAACCTGGTCCTGCATTTCCTCGACGGTTGCGCCGGGCCACTGGGCCGATACGACCATGAGACGAACCGTGAACGACGGGTCTTCCGCGCGGCCCAGGGCAACGAAAGCGTAGACGCCGCCCAGCACGGCCAGCAACAGGAAGAAGAGTGTGATCGAGCGCTCACTGACCGCCAGGCGCGACAGGTTCGGAATGGCCATGCGTCGATGCCCCTCAGTCGCCGAGCGGGCGCACCGCCATGCCGGCTTCCAGCAGGTGCGTGCCCAGCGCGATGACCTCGGCGTCGGCCGGCAGTTCGCCCGTGATCCGGGCCGACTCGGTGTCGAGATCGAGCAAGGTGACCGGTACCGGCTCGGCGCGACCGTCGAAGATCATCCAGACCTGCGGGCCCTGGCCGCGCTCGTTGATGGCGCCGATCGGTACTTCGAAAACGGCCGGGCTGTCCGCTGCGATGTCCAGTGCGACCCGGACGATCGAGCCGAGTCGAAGCGCTGGCGCGGGCTCGGCCAGCACATAGCGTGCGGTCCAGGTCCGGGTCAACGGGTCGGCGGCACCGGCGATCTCGCGCAGGAACAACGCGGGCTGGCCGTCGGCTCCGCGCACAATGCGGCCGGTTCGGGGTTCACCGTAGGCGGCCGGCAGGAACACTTCGATTTCGCGCGCACCGTCGAGCGCCAGGGTCGCAACCGTCTGCCCCGCGGCCACGACCTGGCCCGGCTCGGCGGTCACCTCGATCAGGGTGCCGGCGGCCGGCGCGTCGAGAGTGGCGTAATCGAGCGCGTTTTCTGCCTGCTCGAGGCGCGCGCGGGCCGCGTCGACGCGCTCGCGGGCGCTGTTCTCGGCCAGCTGCACGCGCTCGAATACCTGGTCGCTGATGAATTCCCGCTCGAGCAGGCCGCGATTTCTGCGCGTTTCGGCCCGCGCCGTTTCGAGTTCCGCGACGGCGGCATCGAGGTCCGCCCGCGCAACCCGCGCCGCCTGTTCCAGATCGCGCGGGTCGAGTTCGAGCAGCGCCTGTCCGCCGCTGACGACCTGACCGGCGTCGACCCGGCGCTCGGCAATGCGTCCGCCGACCCGGAAGGCCAGGGGGGATTCCGAGCGCGCTCGCACGATGCCCGACAGCTGCACCGCCCTCGGTTCGAGGGGCTCGACCTTGGCGGTCCGAACCCAGCGCGGCTGTTCTTCGCCGCCCGATGACGACGGGTCGCTGCAGGCCGGTGCCCCGGCCAGGACGCCGAGCGCGAGCAGGAGAATGGGCGGATTCCATTTCATTGACAATCGCCTTGCGAAGTCGCAAGCTATTTGTGAACGGTTGCGTATCGTAAAGGAAATCGGATGTCCGTGTCGAGAATCGGCCCCGGTCGGCCGGCGGATCCCGCCAAGGATCGGGACATTCTGTCGGCCGGCAGGCAATTGCTGTTCGGAAAGGGGCCGCAGGCGGTGACGATGGAAGCGGTCGCTCGCGTCGCCGGCGTATCGAAGCCGACGCTGTACCGGCGCTATGCCAATCGTGACCGGCTGATCGAGGCGGTTGTCGAAAACGAGGCCGAGCGCATGGCGGGGCGGTTCCGGGTGGCACCGGGCAGTGCCGATGATTTCCGTCAGTCACTCCAGGCGTTCGGTATCGATCTGGCGCGGTTTCTCTCGAGCTCCGAACACGTCGGTTTCATTCACGCGCTCGGCGCCTCGACCGGTATGCCGCAGGCGTTGCGCGATACGATCTTCCGCCACGGACCGCTGAACACCCGCAATCGACTCGCCGCCTGGCTCGAAAAGGCCGACAAAGCGGGTCTCATGCGCTGCGCTCGGCCCGAATCCAGCGCGGAGCGCTTTCTCGGCATGCTCATGGGGCTGGACCTCGTGCGGACGCTCTATCATGTCGCGGGCGAGCCGGACCCGGATGAGCTCGAAGCCCGCGTCGAGTCGATCGTCGACGACTTCGTGCAGCTCCACGCACCGTGAAACTCGATGCTCAGCCGCGCAGGGAATCCATCTCGATGACGAAGCGGTAGCGGACATCCCCTTTCTGCATGCGCGCGTAGGCCGCGTTGATGTTGGCGATGTCGAGCCTTTCGATATCGCAGTGGATGCGGTGCTCGGCGCAGAAGTCGAGCATTTCCTGGGTTTCGGGCAGGCCCCCGATCAGCGACCCGGCCAGCTTGAGGCGCTTGAACAGCAGGGCACCGGGATCCAGCGGCGGTTCGATCGGGTTGACCAGGCCGACCAGGATCATCGTTCCGTCGCGCTTGAGGGTGTTCATGTAAGGGTTGAGGTCGTGCGGGACGGGCACGGTATTGAGCAGGAAATCGAAGCGGTTGGCCGCCGCGTTCATCTGGTCCGTGTCGGTCGACACGATCACGTGGTGGGCGCCCTGGCGCTCGGCCTCGGCGGCCTTGGTCGCCGACCGTGTGAACAGCGTGACCTCGGCGTCGAAAGCGCGCGCGAACTTGATGCCCATGTGGCCGAGTCCGCCCATGCCGATGACGCCGATGCGATGCCCGGAACCGACGCCGAAATGCTTCAGCGGTGAATAGGTGGTGATCCCCGCGCACAGCAGGGGCGCGGCCGCCGCCGGGTCAAGGGCTTCAGGCAAGCGCAGAACGAAGCGGTCGCTGACCACGATGTTCTCGGAGTAGCCGCCGTAGGTGCGTGAGCCGTCGTGCCGGTCTTCGCCGTTGTAGGTCGCGACCCAGCCGTTCTCGCAGTATTGCTCCAGTCCTTCATCGCAGGATGCGCATTGCCGACAGGAGTCGACCAGACAGCCGACGCCGACGCGGTCGCCGGGTTGGAAACGGCCGACCTGCGAACCGACCGCGGTGACGGTACCGACGATTTCGTGGCCGGGGACCACCGGATAGAAGGTCATCCCCCAGTCGTTATGGACAAAATGCACATCGGTATGGCAGATGCCGCAGTAGTCGATCCGGATTGCGACGTCGTCCGGGCGCGGGACGCGGCGTTCGATGGTCATCGGTGCCAGTCCGGATTGCGGCGATCGGGCGGCAAAGGCTCGGATCATGGGGATCTCCTTCGGGGTCGGATGGCGGGCATTATAGGTCGTCGTCGGCCGAGGCACGGGTCGCCTGCCAGACAAAGGCGCGCCACTGATCGTTCTCAAGTCGGAAAACGCCGGTGTTGAAGTAAGTCGTTCGATCATCGCCCGGGCCGACAGCAACCAGGCGAAAGGTGGCGACAGCAAAGTCGTCAACGCGCTGAATGGTCAGCGCTTCGGCGTGGTACGAGGGCGTGCCGGCTCCGGGCTCGGCGTCGGCCAGGCCGTCGAGAATGGGCTGCTTGCCGAAGCGTTCACCGGACGAACTGGTGTAGATCAGATCGTCACTCCAGAACCGCTCGTGCATCGCCCTCTCGTTGAGCGAGGCGGCGGCGAGGAACTCGTGGATCAGCGATTCCAGCGCGGCTGGATGCGATCTGAATGGTTGCCGGGTTGATAAGGTTGAGGATTGAATTCCAGGAATCCTTCGGCGGCCGTGAATGAAACCGGAGACGAGCGTCTTGATGGCGCTCGCATCGTATCGAATCGGACAACCCGGGAGTACTTCTTCCGCGAGGGCTGCCACATCATCGAATGGCTGAACGACCCGGAAAGCGAGGCGCTGTCGATCGCTCGCGCGCGGGTCGAACCCGGCGTGACGACCCGACGCCACCGGCTTGACGGCGTCACCGAACGGTACGTCGTGCTTTCGGGTCGCGGCCGCGTGCAGGTGGGAGAGCTGGCGCCGAAGGACGTCGAGCCCGGCGATGTCGTGATCATCGCGCCGGGTCAGCCGCAGCAGATCACGAATACCGGGCGTGAGGATCTGGTCTTTCTGGCGCTTTGCACGCCGCGCTTTCGGCCCCACGCCTACGTCGACCTGTCGGACTGAAGCTCGCCCCGCCGGTTGCTGATCATCGGGATCGTGAGCATCGTGCTCGCGGCGGCCATCATCACCAGGGCGGTGAAGATGCCGGCGCTGATGATGCCCTGGTCGAGCAGGATGTTGGCGAAGATGATCATGATCAGGGCCTTGGTCTGCAGCAGCCAGCCGATGATCCGGGCCTCTCCGGGCGGCCAGCCCAGCAGGCGACCGGCCAGGTGGACGCCGACCCGTTTCCCCGCGACGCCGGCGACCAGCAGCGCCGCCGCGATCACGAGCATGGCCAGACCACCCATGGACCATTCGGTGCGCAGGCCGGTGGACAGGAAGAACACCGGCATCAGGGTGAGGAGCAGGTAATGGCGCAGGCGATCGAGGCGGTCCTGTCCGAACCAGTCGCTGTTGGTCACCGCACCGGCCAGGAAGGCACCGACCATGTAGTGCAGCCCGGCCCAGTCGGCGGCCATCGCGCAACCGGCCAGCCAGACCAGACCGATGAACCAGCGATCGGACTCCGGTAATCGGGGCAGGGCGCGGCGGATCGCCAGCGCAGCCAGGATGAAGGCCAGCGCGAACAGGATCTGCCGGCCGAGGCGTTCGAGGTCCAGCACGATCAGCGCCAGAACAGCCCATATCGCGATGTCGTCGAGACTCGCGTAGCGCAGTACGCGCTGTCCGAGCGGCGTCCTGAGAATGTCGATCTTCTCCATCAGCAGGATCAGGATCGGCAGAGCGGTGACCGCACAGGCCATTCCGAGCCCGGCGACAAACTGCCACGGTCGAGCGGTTTCGCCCATCCACGCCGGATCGTGCAGAAGCAGCCCGAGTCCGACCAGGCTGCCGAAGACGACCGGCATGACCATCGCGAAGCCGGCCGTGACGAAGCTGTCGCGGCGATCGACCCAGGCCTGGTCCAGATCGAGCTCGAGGCCGGCGATCCAGACAAACAGGATCACTCCCCAGGTCGCGATACCGCTGAGCATCAGAATGACCTCGGCAGTGAACAGATTGTCGTGCATTGCCGGGAATATCGCCCCCAGCAGACCGGGACCCAGCAAGATGCCGGTCAGGATCTGGATGACGACCAGCGGGGCCCAGCGCTCGGTCCGGCCCAGACGCCAGATCAGATAGGGCAGGCCGAGCACGATCATCAGTGCCAGAAGCAGCTTGACGGTGGGGGTCATGGGCCTGGTTCAGACCTTCTCGACTTCGGTCAGATCGGCGGGTCCGAGATCGCAAGGGCCGAGTAGCGTTCGGTCACGCGCATTTCGCTGGAGGGAAACGCGACGGTCTGCCGTCTGTGGATCGGACGTCCGTCCGGGTCCAGGATCAGCGATGCCGAGCCCGAAGGCTGACCCGCGACGGTGATGTCGAAGGACACCGATCGACCCGCCTCCGAGGCGGTCGCCAGGCCGGCGACGGTGACCCATTCGCGTACGCCGCCGTCGGCGTGGTCGGGGGGCAGGTTACCGGCCAGACGGGCCAGGTTGTGCAGCAGTCCCATGCGGGTCAGGCCGATCACCAGGGCCTCGTTCAGGTATTTCGGCCTGGCGACGTTCGACCGCTCGACCTTGTTGTCCAGCAGCAGCTGATCGCCTTCGGTCCAGAGCGCGAGATCGAGCACTTGTCCGGCAAAGTCACCGGCGGCCGACAATCGATAACCGTCACTCGGTGTCATCCGGTACGTCCCGCGAAGGTCGACGCTGATCGCTCCTTCGGCCGTGATGTGAAAATCGAAGGACAGGGCTTCGGCCTCCAGTAGCCGCTGTTCTACCGCGTCGAAGCGCGCTGACGGGTCGGCGTCGAGCGGCGCGTTCGTGGCGCAAGCGCCCAAAAGTGCGGCCGCCAGAACCAGTCCTGTCGTCGACGCAGAGCGCTTCATCGAGCGACTTCTTGTCATGACGTTTCCGACCGTGATTTCTGTGCCGCCGTCGGGTCGGCGCCGGCCGGTACCGCATCGGACCAGGTATCGAGGCCGGCTTCTTCCGGCAGTTCGATGCCGAGCTTGCGCGCCCGCTTGATCCAGCGATCGCGGGCCGCCCGGCGCAGATCCTCGGTGGTGTCGCTCTCGTCGACGATTTCGAGGCCCAGAAGGGTCTCGATCACGTCTTCCATCGTGACGATGCCGGAAAAGCCGCCGTACTCGTCGACGACCACGGCAAAGTGTTCCTGATCGGCGAGGATCTGTCCGAACAGGCTGCGCAGCGAAATGAACTCGGGCACGAACAGGACTTCACGCTTGATGTCACGCAAGGGCATCTGGCCGTTGCCGCGGGCCACTTCGAGCATGATCTTCGTCTTCAGTACGTAGCCCTGGATGTCTTCGTCGGAATCGCCGTAGACCGGGATACGAGAAAACGTCGGGTCGGGATGCTCGGCGATCACATCCTCGAGGCTGCGATCCTGCTGCAGTTTCATGACCACGACCCGCGGCGTCATGATGTCGTGGACCCGGATCGCGGTAAAGCGCATCAGGTTGAGGAAGATGTTGGACTCCTCTTCCTCGAAAATGCCTTCCTTACGGCCGGTTTGAGCCATGATCCGGAATTCTTCGCGGCTGATGCTGGGCTTCTTTTCGTGCGATCCGAGCAGGCTCGTCAGATACTGCGACAGCTTTACCAGCGGCCAGGTCAGAATGATCAGTACCTGGCAGCCATGGGCGGTGAAGCCGGCCAGGGCCCGCGCGTGCCGCGCGCCGAGGGTCTTCGGAATGATTTCGGAGAAGACCAGGATCAACAGCGTCACCACGGCCGAGGTCGCCGCGACCCAGGCCTGCCCGAAGATCACCAGCGACTGGGCACCGACGCCGGCGGCCCCGAAGGTATGCGAAACCGTGTTGAGACTCAGGATCGCGGCCAGGGGCCGATCGATGTCGCGCTTGAGACGCGCCAGTTTCTTGCCGGCCGGGCTACCGGTTTCGCACAGGACGGCGATATTGGCGGGTGTGATCGACAGCAGGGCCGCCTCCAGGATCGAACAGAGAAAGGAAACGCCGATGGCGAGGATCAGATAGAAGAGCAGCAGCAGCATAGGGCGGGTCGGGTTCTGGTAGGCGGATGGCTAACGGTCTCTTGACTGAGCAGACACTCGGAACTACGGACGCCATTATGGCAAGCCTGGCGGGTCGATACCAGCCGGCCGATGCGCTGGACTCGCCGCATTCAGCAGCGCCCTGGCCACCTCATCGCCGAGGATGGTGCAGCTGTCCTCGGACGGATGGTAACCGTCCGGCGCGAAAGCGTCCGCCTGGATCGAGTCGTCGAACGGCACGTAGGTCGCGACATCGCCTGGCTCGAGCAGGGCTCGCGCGGCCTGATCGAAGCCCCTGGCGCGCAGCCCGAAGATCTGGCGCAACGGCTGCGGCAGGCGGGGAAAACGATGCAGAGGCGGGATGCCGAGCAGGGCGATGCGGGCATCGGGCGAGTGCTGTCGAAGCGCCAGGAGCAGCGACTTCAGGTCTTGTTTCCATTGTGGCAGAGTCTTCAAACCGGTGATGTCGTTGACGCCGGCCGAGACGATGATGAAGTCGGCCCGAGCGTCCGGCAGGCGCGGGACCAGTGAGCCGAGAATCCGGCGGGTGGTCGCCCCGGTCCTGCCGATCGCCTCCCATGCGATGCCGCTTCCGAGATGGCGTGCCAGGCTGGCTGCAGTCTGTCCGACGCAGGCCCGCTCAAGAGTGCGACAGCCGACCCCGGCGATGATCGAGTCGCCGATCGCGATGAGCCGGCGAGTGCCTGTACCGGCGATGGTGCCGTTTTGCTCGCCCGCGGCATCCTCGAAGCGAATGGCGCGGCGGCGGACCCAGAGGGCCTGGGGCAGCACCAGCGCGAAGCCGCTCCAGAAGAGTAATTGACGCATGATGACTGGCGAGGCCGATGAATCAGGCCGACATTATCGCCTGGACCCTGGACGATCGCGCCCCGACAGAGGGCTACCCGATCTGTCTGAGGCGATCGCTCTGGGCTTCCAGCTCGGCCAGGCGCTTGCGGTGGTCGGATTCGCGAGCGCGCTCCTTGTCGACCACGTCGGCCGGCGCATTGGCGATGAAGCGTTCGTTGGCGAGCTTTTTCTCGACTCCTGCCAGGCCCTTGCGTTCGCGCTCCATCTGCTTGTCGAGCCGCGCCAGTTCTTCGCCGATATCGACCAGGCCGGCAAGCGGGATCAGCAGGCGCAGATGACCGGCCAGTGCCACGGCGGCGCCGGCCGCGTGATCTTCGTCATCCGGAGCGATCTCGATCCGCTCCAGGCGCGCCAGACGACGGATCAACTCGTCGAAGCGCGCGACACGCTCGCGATCGTCTGCCTGCGCCTGCTGGATGATCAGCGGCATCGGCTTGCCGGGAGCGAGATTGAGTTCGGTGCGGGCCGAGCGGATCACCGAGATCACGGTTTTGAGCCATTCGACGTCGGCTTCGGCCGCTTCGTCCCGGGCACCGGCTTCAGGCCAGGGCGCGGTGGCGATGAAGGCGCCCTCGATGCCCGCTGGAATTCGCACCCGCTGCCAGATTTCTTCGGTCAGGAACGGCACGAAGGGGTGCAGCAGGCGGAGCGTGTGGTCGAGGACCGAGGCCAGGGTGTGGCGGGTGGCCAGAGCGCTAGCGGGGTCGCGCGCTTCGGCTTCTTCGAACAGCGCGGGCTTGGACAGCTCGAGGTACCAGTCGCAGAACTCGTGCCAGACGAACTCGTACAGCGCCCTGGCGGCCAGGTCGAAGCGGTAGTCGGCCAGGGCCTGCTCGACTTCGGTCACGGTCTGGCTCAGGCGCGATCGGATCCAGCGCGACAGGGTGTCGAGCTGCTGATCGGCAGGAGCCGGCAGCGCTTCGTCGCCGACGTTCATCATCACGAAGCGCGACGCGTTCCAGAGCTTGTTCAGAAAGTTCCTGTAGCCCTCGCATCGGCTAAGGTCGAACTTGATATCGCGACCGTGACCGGCCAGGGCGGCGAAGGTGAAACGCAGGGCGTCGGCACCGAAGGCCGGAATGCCGTCGGGGAATTCGTCGCGGGTGTGGCGCTCGATGTCGGCTTTCATCTGCGGCTGCATCAGGCCGCGGGTGCGCTTGGCGACCAGCGCGTCCAGATCGATGCCGTCGATGAGGTCGATCGGGTCGAGCACGTTGCCCTTTGACTTGGACATCTTCTGACCGTCGCGATCGCGGATCAGTCCGGTGATGTAGACCTGCTCGAACGGCACCCTGCCGGTGAAGTGCTTCGTCATCATCACCATGCGTGCGACCCAGAAGAAGATGATGTCGAAGCCGGTGACGAGCACCGAAGTCGGCAGGTAGCGGTCGAAGCCCTCGCTCTGCATCCGCTCCGGGTCCGGCCAGCCCAGGGTCGAATGGGCCCAGAGCGCGGACGAGAACCAGGTTTCCAGAACGTCGTCGTCCTGCTTCAGCGCCACATCATCGGCGAGTCCGTGCCGGTGCCGGACCTCGGCCTCGCTGCGGCCGACGTAGACCGCGCCCTGTTCGTCGTACCAGGCCGGGATGCGATGACCCCACCAGAGCTGCCGGCTGATGCACCAGTCCTGCAGGTTTTCCATCCAGTGGCGGTAGGTGTTGATCCAGTTTTCGGGCACGAACTCGATCTCGCCCGACTCGAAGGCCTCGAGACCGACGGCGCCGAGCTTGCCCATCTGGACGAACCATTGATCGGTCAGGTAGGGCTCGATGATCTGGCCCGAGCGGTCGCCGCGCGGGACGACCATCGGGTGCGGCTTTTCCTCGACCAGGAGGCCAGCGGCTTCCAGATCCTCGATGATCCGCCGGCGCGCCTCGAACCGGTCCAGACCTCGATAGGCCTCGGGTGCCTGCTCGTTGATGCCGGCCTCGGCGGTGAAGATGTTGATCGGCTCGAACCCGTGCCGCTGTCCGACCTCCCAGTCGTTGAAGTCATGGGCCGGCGTGATCTTGACGCAGCCGGTGCCGAACTCCGGGTCGACGTAGTCGTCGGCGACGACCGGAATCCGGCGGTCGGTCAGCGGCAGCTCGACGGTCTGTCCGACCAGATCGCGGTAGCGTTCATCGTCCGGGTGAACGGCCACGCAGACGTCGCCGAGCAGGGTTTCCGGCCGGGTCGTCGCGACGACCACGTCGCCCTGTCCGTCGCTGCGCGGGTAGCGGATCGACCAGAGCTTGCCCTGCTCGTCGCTGTTGACCACTTCGAGGTCGGAGATCGCGGTCTTGAGCACCGGGTCCCAGTTGACCAGGCGCGGCCCCCGATAGATCAGGCCCTCTTCATGGAGCCGGACAAAGGTCTCGGTCACGGCCTCGCTGAGGTCGGGATTCATCGTGAAGCGTTCGCGCGACCAGTCGCCCGACGCGCCCAGACGCCGCATCTGCGAAGTGATCGTGGAGCCGGATTCGTGCTTCCACTGCCAGACCCGCTCGATGAAAGCATCGCGGCAGTAATCGTCGCGCTTTCCGCCCTCCGCTTCGATCTGACGCGTGACGACCATCTCGGTGGCGATGCCGGCGTGGTCGACCCCGACCTGCCACAGGGTGTCGCGGCCCTTCATGCGGTGATAGCGGATCAGCGCGTCCATCAGGGTGTGCTGGAACGCGTGACCCATGTGCAGCGTGCCGGTCACGTTGGGTGGCGGCAGCAGGATCGCGTAGGGCTCGCCCTGTCCGGTCGGCTCGAAGCAGCCCTCGGTATCCCAGCGCTCGTACCAGCGCTGTTCCAGGTCTTCGGGGTTGTAGTGCTTGTCCATCTTGGTGGTTATGCAGGTTTCGGCGATCGGGTTTCGGGATTCCGGTTTCCGGTTTCCGGTTTACGGTTGGGAGGGCGCGGTCGGTGTCATTGCTGCCCGGTCATCTTCGCGCGGGTCATTTCAGGATGTGGTGGTTCACTTCGGCGCCGCGACCTTTCCAGGCGCGCCAGCGCTCGCGCAGGAGCGACCGCGTTTGCTCGTCCGAGGGCACCAGCTCCAGAACCCGCTCGAACTGCCCGTCGGGTATCGGGGCGCCGGGATCCAGATTGATCAGCACCTCGGCCTGCTCGGGCGCGGTATCGGACAGCAGGATCGGGGCGTTGTCCTGGTCGATCCCGTGCGGCAGGAATCGGTCCTTCGGCTCTGTCCACAGCCGCGAATCCAGCTCCATCAGTTGCGCGCGCCCGGCAACGATCGCGACGCGCTGCGCACCGGGCCAGGCCCGACCAACCAGCACCGCCGCGACGAACAACGGATCGGTGAAGCGGCCGGACATTTCGTAGAAATCAACGCGCATGGGGGACAGGTTCAAGGTTCAAGGAGCAAGGAGCAAGGAGCAAGGAGCAAGGAGCAAGGAGCAAGGAGCAAGGAGCAAGGAGCAAGGAGCAAGGAGCAAGGAAGACGGCTCTGACCGCGGAAACCGGAAACCGGAAACCGGAAACCGGAAACCGGAAACCGGAAACCGATCCGTCACTCCCTGAACCCGACCCCTCATCCCAGCGCTTCCCATCCTCCGGCGTGGCCGACCAGCCATTCGACGAGCAGGCCGACCGGTCGGCCGGTGGCTGATTCCGGTTTGCCCCATTGCCAGGCCGAGCCGGCGATATCGATATGGGCCCAGCGTTGACCGTCGGCGAAACGGGACAGGAAGCAGCCGGCCGTGATCGAACCGGCGGGCATGCCGCCGATGTTCTTCATGTCGGCGAACGGTGTGTCGATCTGTTCCTGATACTCATCCCAGAGCGGCAGACGCCAGCCGCGATCGGTGGACTGGTTCCCGGCGGTAAGCAATTCGCCGGCCAGTTCCTCGTCCTGGGTCATGATGCCGCTGGCGTGGTGGCCGAGGGCGACCACGCAGGCACCGGTCAGGGTGGCGATATCCACCGTCCGGGCCGGCTTGACGGTCTGGCCGGTCCAGTAGATCGCGTCGGCCAGAATCATGCGGCCTTCGGCGTCGGTATTGTGGATTTCGATGGTCTTGCCGTTCATCGCGGTGATCACGTCACCGGGCCGGTAGGCATTGCCGTCGGGCATGTTTTCGACCGCCGCGACGACGCCCTCGACGTTGACCGGCAGCTTGAGTCGAGCGACTGCTTCCATCACGCCCAGTACCGAGGCGGCACCGCCCATGTCGAATTTCATCTGCTCCATCAGGTCGCGCGGCTTGAGCGAGATACCGCCGGTATCGAAGGTCACGCCCTTGCCGACCAGAGCCAGCGGCGCCTCGCCGTCCCGTCCACCCTGCCAGCTCAAGCGGATCAGGCGCGACGGATTGGCGCTGCCCTGGCCGACGGCCAGCAGGGCGTTCATGCCGAGGGCTTCCATCTGCGCTTCATCGAGCACCTCGACACTCAGTCCTTCGTGCTCGCTGGCCAGCCGCTCAGCGGTTTCGGCCAGATAGACGGGCGTGCAGACGTTCGGCGGCGCGTCGGCCAGATCGCGACAGAGCTGAACGCCTTTCGCGAGGCGCTCGGCCGCCCGCAGTCCGGCCTCATCGACGCCTGCCGGGAAGCTCACGGTCTCGGTCGGCGGCGCGGCATCGTCGGCCGGCTTCTTCGTGGCCGAGTAGACGTAATCGCTGTGGGCCAGCGCGAGGGCGGTATGCCGCGTCGTCCAGGCGCGGTCGCGATCCTTGACGGTATGTCCGGCGAGGAGGCAGTGTGCGCTGCGCGCCTGCGACTGGCGCAGTGCCTTCCCGCCCGCGCTGACGCATTTCACGAATGCCGTGGCGACGAGGTCATCGGCGCTGCCCATCCCGACCAGCAGCACCCGGTCGGCGGCAATGCCATTGACCGCGTGAAGCATCAGCGACTTGCCGGACTTGCGCGGAAGCTCGCCGCTGTCGGCCAGACGCTTCAGAAGTCCACCGCTGCCTGCATCGAGTGCCGCGACGGTATCGTCGAAAGCATCCTCGTTCAACACGCCGACGATCAGGCAGTCGGTCTTGATCGCGGTCGGGTCTTCGCTGCGGGTTGTAAACTGCATCGTCTTGATCATCCTTGTGGGTAAATTCGGTCAATGAGCTCGCCGCCAGTTCCTGATGCCCATGCAGAGCGGAACCCCCCGGGTCCCCGGTCGACGGCCAGCCTGACCGGTCATTGTACCCATCGGGGGTCGGAAAGGTGATTCTCCAGCGTTACGTGCTGCGCGAGAGCCTGTTGTCCAGCATCCTGAGCCTGCTGGTGTTTCTCGGCGTGATCCAGGCCTTGTTCCTGGCCGATCTTCTCGGCGACGCGGCCCGGGGCGAGCTGCCGACGGCCAGCGTTGTGATTCTGATGCTGCTGCGTCTGCCCGAAGCCGTGTTGATGGTCGGGCCGCTGGCGCTGATGGTCGGTCTGCTTCTGACCCTGGGGCGGCTGGGCGAAAACAACGAGCTGGCGATCGTGCGCAGCGGCGGTGCGGGGTATCTGCGTTTCCTGGCACCGGTCCTCGGCCTGGTGCTGGCCTGGTCAGCGGCTCTGTTGAGCGTGTCGGGCTGGCTCGCCCCGATGGCCGTCGAGCGAACGACGCAGTTGATGGCCGATGCGGCCAGACACGCGCTGGTGGCCGGTCTGCAGCCCGGGCAATTCGACAGCATGGACCAGGGTCGGCTGACGCTGTATGTCGGCAGCGTCGACAAGGACACCGGCGAGTTGACGGATGTCTTTGTCCAGTACGACGCGCCTGGAGCTCCGGAGATCCTGACGGCCGCCCGCGGCCGGCTGTGGACGCGCGCCGAGGACGAGAGCCGCTTTCTGTCGCTGTTCGACGGGCACCAGTTGCGTCATCCCGGCAAGCTTGGCGATGCGAGTCTGCGCGAGATGAGCTTTGCGCGCAATGACATTCTCCTGCCGATGCCGCGGATCGATGCGGGCATCGAGGGCGAGCTGAACCGGACCCTGCCTGAACTGTGGCCACCGGCGACGCCGGTCGAGCGGCGTGAATGGCACTGGCGCTGGGCGGCGCCGATTGCCGCCGTCCTGCTGGGCATGCTGGCCGTCCCGCTCTCGCGGCGCGGACCGCGAGGCGGCCGTTTCGGGGCTCTGGTGCTGGCGCTGGGTCTTTATCTGTTCTACAGCAACGGCATCCACGCCGGGCTGATCCTGATGGAGCAGCGGGCCAGCATGAGCGGCCCGGCGCTGTGGCCGCTGCACGGTGCCCTGGCCGGTCTGACCGGATGGCTGCTGTGGCGTTACTGGCGACGCTGGTGATGGTCGGCGTCCTGAGTCGCTACGTCATGAGCCGTGCCCTGCTGGCGATGCTGCTGGTCGGTACCGTGCTCGTCTCGATCCATACCCTGATCGATCTGATCCGCGAGGCGCGCTCGCTCACTGGCGGCTACGGGCTGAGCGAAATGCTGGTCTATCTGGCCCGGACCATGCCCCGGCGGCTTTACGATCTATTCCCCTTCATTGCCTTGATCGGCAGTCTGACGGGCCTGGGTGCGCTGGCTGCGGGAAACGAACTCGTTGCGATGCGGGCGGCGGGTTTCGATCGTCGACACCTCGCCGCTCGAGTGCTCGCGGCGATCCTGTTGTGCCTCGTGCTGCTCGGAATTCTGTCCGAGTGGGTGATTCCCGAGCTCGAGAAGACCGCGCGCGCGGAACGTCAGCAGGCGCGTACCGGGCAATTGCACCTCGGGTCCTTCGGCTCGCTCTGGCTGCGGGATGGCCAGCGCATCGTCCGCATCGGTCGCTCCGCCTGGGCCGATGATGATGCGCTCGAGTTCGGTGACCTGACCTTCTACGAGCTCGGAGCCGGCATGCGTCCGCGTCTGGTCATGGTGGCCGAGCGGGGGCGTCACGTCGACGGCCGCTGGGCGTTGTTCAACGCATCCGGCCGCTATCTCGACCCGGTCACGACGGTGGAACAGGCTGGCCGGGTCGGGCTGGACTCGGTGCTCAACCCCGATGTCTTCGCGGCCGCTGTCAGCCGGCCGCGCATGTTGTCGCTGCGCGATCTCATCGCCATGCAGGAATTTCTAAGGAGCAATGGACTGCGCGCGGAGCCTTATGCGCAGGCGATGTGGGAGCGCCTGTTATATCCCGTCAATACCCTGGCCATCGTGCTGGTCGGGCTGCTTTTCCTGTTCTCCAGACCGCGCCAGGCAGGCGGCGGTATCAACCTGTTCGCGGGTGTTGCGCTGGGTCTGGTGTTCTTCGTACTGACTCGCCTGACCCAGGGCATATCGGCGCTTCTGCCGATCCCGCTCTGGCTCTCGTCACTGTTTCCGGCCCTCGCAATCTTCCTGCTCGCGATCTGGCTCCTGCGTCGACCATGACTGCCATCACCGGTTCTTGCGTTTTGCCCGTGGCGCTTCGACCACAAGCGCGGTGCCCGAGGCCAGATCATGCCAGGTCGCCCGACGCGGATGACCGAGGGACCACAGGAAGCCGAGCGCGAACACGAGCCATGACGCGATCGCTACGCTGAACCGCATCAGCGTCGCCAGCCAGGCGACCGGTTGCTCGGGCGCGACCAGACGGATGCGCCAGGCTTTCATGCCGAGAGTGTGGCCGCCGCGCCATGACAGCGCGAAGTACAGCCAGGATACGACCAGGAGATAAAGCTGAAACCAGCCGCTCGCCGGATCGACGCTGTCGTCGAGAGCGATCACGACGGCGGCAGCCGCGATCATCCAGAGCCCGACCAGGAGCAGGCCGTCGTAGACGATCGCGGCCAGTCGCCGGGGCAGGGGACAGGGTACGACATCCGCCTGATTCTGCGCCTGCCGTCCGGGCTTTTTCATCATTTGGGTTTGACCTTGAGCCATGTTCCGGTTAGCTTTCGCATCTTGACCGAGGGTTTCCGCTGTTTCGCCCGACGCCTTTCAATCGCCTGCGCGCCGGGTTATTCTAAAGCTCGCACCGGGCGGCTTGACGCGCCAGCGATTCACTCTTGATACGAAACGCCATGTACAACGGACGATCAAAAATGTCACAACACTTGAAACGAACAACGCGATTGTGGGTGCTGGGAACGTTGCTTCTCATCGTCGCGACCGGCCTGTCGGCTCAGGTTCTTGAGCGCTCCATCGAAACCGAGAACCGCATATCGCGCCAGGCTGCTGAAGCGCAGGAGCAGATCAACCAGATCGATGAAGAAACGCAACAGCTCATCGATGAGTACCGGCGTGTCATTGCCGAATCGGAAAGTCTGCGACTGTACAACGACCAGATGCAAGCGATCGTCAACAACCAGGAAGAGGAAAAGGCGTCGATCAACGAGCAGCTCGATGGGCTCGAGGAGACCAACCGTGATGTCGTGCCCTTGATGATCGAGATGGCCGAGCGCCTCGGGCAGCTGGTCCGGGCGGACCTTCCTTTCCGTCTTGACGAGCGCACGGGGCGTGCCGATAACCTGGTCGATCTGCTCGACCAGTCCGATATCACCAATGCAGAAAAGTACCGCCTGATCATCGAGGCCTATCAGGGCGAGATCGAATACGGGCGAACCACGGAAGCCTATCGCGGAGCACTCCCCGACGGTCAGCAGGTCGAATTTCTGCGGATCGGACGAACGCTGCTGTACTGGCAGTCGCTCGACGGTAACGACACCGGATGGTGGAACCCGAACGAGCGGCGCTTCGAGCGCTTGAGTGATGAGTATCGTCTGCCGGTCAGCGATGGTCTGGCCATCGCCAAGAACCAGGTCGCGCCTGACCTGATCCGACTGCCCGTGCCCGCCCCAGTCCAGGGGGAGATTGAATAATGAAGCGAATTCTATTGATCTTGATCGCGGCCTTTGTGGTCGCACCCGTCGGTGCTCAGGCCCAGGAAACCCTTGAAGATCTGTTGCGTGCCGTCGAAGAGGCTGCGTCCGAAGAAGCGCGCATCGACCAGCAGCGACTGCAGACTTTCATCCGCGAGCGGGCCAACCAGCGCCAGCTGCTGCAGGAGGCGCGCGCCGAGCTGCAGCGCCAGGAGCAGCGCTCGGAGCAGCTGCGGGTGGCCTTCGAAAACAACGAAGCCGAGCTGATCGAGCTTGAAACCCTGCTCGATGAGCGCATGGGGAACCTCGGTGAGCTGTTCGGTGTGGTCCGTCAGGTCGCCGGCGATATGCGCGGAACGATCGAAGAGTCGATGACGAGCGCACAGCTGCCCGGTCGGGCCGAGTTCTTCGGAGACCTCGCCGAGCGGCGCGAACTGCCGAAGGTTGCGGAGTTGAGCCGCATGTGGGTCGAAATGGTCCGTGAGATCTATCAGTCGGGTCGTGTCGTCAAGTTCAACTCCGAGCTGATCAACGCCGATGGTGATCTCGAACAGAACCGTGAGGTCGTCCGCATTGGCGTGTTCAACGTCCTTTCCGACGGCCAGTTCCTGCAGTGGGATGGCGGTCAGGGGCTCCTGGTCGAACTGCCGCGCCAGCCAGCGGCCCGTTTTCAGGCCATGGCTCAGGATCTTCAGAATGCCAGTCCGGGCGAAGTCGAGGATATGGCGATCGACGGAACCAGTGGCGCCATTCTGGCCCAGGTGGTGCGCGCACCGACTCTGGCAGAGCGTCGCCGGCAGGGTGGGCCCGTGGGTAATGTCATCATCGCTCTTGGCGTCTTCGGGGTGCTGTTCTCGCTCTGGCGCGGCATTGTCCTGTTCGTGCGTGGCAACGCCATCAAGCGTCAGCTCAAGCGGGATGAAGCAAGTGAATCGAATGCGCTTGGGCGCGTTATGAAGGTCTATCAGGACGACCCGGATCAGGATGTCGAAACCCTCGAGCTCAAGCTCGATGAAGCGATCCTGCGCGAGACCGCGCCGCTGGAGTCAGGCCTGCCCCTGATCAAGGTGCTGTACGTGGTCGCGCCTCTGATCGGTCTGCTCGGTACGGTCGTGGGTATGATCGTGACCTTCCAGCAGATCACGCTGTTCGGAACCGGTGACCCGCGCATGATGGCCAGCGGTATCTCGATGGCCCTGATCACGACGGTTCTGGGTCTGGTGGTCGCCATTCCGCTGACCATCATCCACAGCCTGCTCCATAGCCGTGCTCGCTCGCTGATCCAGATTCTCGAGGAACAGTCGGCAGGGATCATCGCCCGTCTGGCGGAAGATCGTCATGGTCGCCCTAGCTAATTTTCTCGAAGCCATTCGTGGCTTCGTCGAACTGGGCGGCAACGTCCTGTGGGCGATCATGGCCGTGCTTCTGGTGATGTGGACGCTGATTCTCGAGCGGTTCTGGTATTTCTTCCGCGTGCTGCCTGCGCAGCGCAACAAGATTCTGGCCGAGTGGCGTGATCGGGAAGATAATCGCTCGTGGTACGCTGGTCGCATCAAGGAAGAAATGGTCAGCCGGCTCGGGCTCGAGATGAAGCACAACGTCCGCACGATCCAGACGCTGATCGCCGTATGCCCGTTACTGGGTCTGCTCGGAACCGTGACCGGCATGGTTGCGGTCTTCGACGTGATGGCCTTCTTCGGCACCGGCAATGCACGCGCGATGGCGGCCGGCGTTTCCCAGGCCACGGTACCGACGATGGCCGGGATGGTCGCGGCGCTGTCGGGGCTCTACTTCGGCTCTTATCTCGAACGCAAGGCGGATGTCGAGGCCGAGCGCCTCGAAGACCTGCTGCGCTATGAATAACGGAGCAGTATAGATGGCCCGCAGACACGCCAGCAAGGACGAACCCGAGATCAACATCACGCCGATGCTCGACATCGTGTTCATCATGTTGATCTTCTTCATCGTGACGACTTCGTTCATCCGCGAAACCGGGGTCGAAGTGGAAAAGCCGACTGCGCTGACTTCCGAGCCGAGGCCGCAGGGGAACGTTTTGATCGCGATACGGCCTAATGATGAAATATGGATGAACCGGAATTCAATCGAGGTCCACGAGGTCAGGACACAAGTGGAGCGCGCGCGAGCCGAAAACCCGGAAAGCTCGGCGGTCATCATCGCCGACAAGGGTGCACGGACCGGGCTTCTGATCGAGGTAATGGATCAGGTCCAGGCGGCCGGCATCACGCGCATTTCGGTTTCCGCTGAGCCGGAAGGCGGGAGGTAAGTCATGAATACAGGTATTCGGTACGTCGTTTCTGTCGTTCTTGCCGTCGTCGTGACGCTGGCGGCGTTCTACTTCATGCACGTACTGATTTCCGGAAATCGTGGCGATCGCGAATCGATGGAGCCGCCCCCCGGCATCCGCTTCGGTCCGGTCGAGATCGACGAGCGTGTGGAGCGACAGGATCGCCGCCGCCCGCCTCCGCCTCCGCCGCCCGAGACGCCGCCGCCGCCGCCGCAGATGGAAATCGCCCAGATGGAGCAGCAGGTGCAGGATATGCCGCAGCTCGACATGCCGGCGCTGGACGTTCCGATGACGGGATCCGGTCCGTTCCTTGGCTCGCTGGGAACGCAGAATCGCACCGAGGAAGGTGACGTGATTCCGCTCGTGCGGATCCAGCCGCAGTATCCTCGCGAGGCGGCGATGAATCAGATCGAGGGCTGGGTTCAGATCGAATTCACGATCGACGCCAACGGGTCGGTCCGTTCACCACGCGTCATCGATGCCCGGCCGCCGAGGGTTTTCGATCGGGAGGCCGTCCGGGCCATCCTGCGCTGGAAATTCAAACCGCGCGTCATCGACGGTGTCGCGGTCGAACGCCAGGCCACCCAAATCATCGAATTCAATCTGGATGGGACTTGATGAAGAGAATGCATTCGAAGACACCTTTAGCTGCTGTACTGCTGATCGCGCTGTCTGGTTCCGTCGCCGCGCAGGAACGGGTCCAGGGTGTTGAATGCGGGGTCGAACGTGAAGTCAGTGCCGGTGCGCTGACCGAACGCACCTACAACCGGCTGTCCGATATCTACGAGCAGATCGGAGAGGAAAACTACGCCGAGGCCTATCCGGCCCTTCGGGAACTGCTTGAACGAAATGAGCGGGATGAATACGCTCAGGCCGTGATTCACCAGGCCATGGGTCATGTCCGGATGCAGCAGGAGCAACCGGCTGACTCGATCCGGCACTTCGAGGAATCGCTGCGGCTGAACGCGATGCCGAATGCCCAGCACTATGAAATGATGTTGATGGTCGCTCACCTTTACTATGGGGAGGAGCGATACCAGGACGCCCTTGATCAGCTCGACCTCTGGTTCTGCGTCGTCCCCGATGACCAGACCAACCTCGTTGAGGTCTGGGTGATGAAAGCGAGCATCCACGCCCAGATCGAAGAATTCCGCGAAGCGCTCGCTGCCGTCGACCGGGCGATCGCCCTGTCCGATGATCCGAAGGAGCAGTGGTACCAGCTCAAGCTCGGTATGCACCTGGAACTGGGCGAGTATCGCCCGGCGATCGATGTTCTGAAGATTCTGGTTCAGATGAGCCCGGAAAAGAAGAACTACTGGCTTCAGATGGCGTCCCTGCACGCCGAGCTGGGCGAAGAGACGGAGTCCAAATCGGTGCTGCACCTTGCGTATCGCCAGGGTCTTCTGGAACGCCAGGCGGAATTCAAGCAGCTCGCCAGCCTGCTGCAGGCTCAGGATTCGCCACGGCTGGCCGCCGAAGTGATGGAGGACGGGCTCGAGCGCGGCATCATCGAGGACAATCGACGGCACTGGGAAATGGTCGGCGGGGCCTGGTACGAGGCGCGCGAGCAGGAAAAGGCGCTGGTCGCCTACGAAAGAGCCGGCGCGCAATCGGAAGACGGAAAGATTGACCTGCAGCGGGGCCACCTGCTGGTCAATCTCGAGCGATGGGAAGAGGCGCGCGACGCCATGGACCGGGCGCTCGAGTTGGGCGGTTTGAGCGATAGCCAGACCGGGAATGCCTGGCTGTTGCTGGGCATGGCCTATGCGAATCTGGGCAATTATGATGCGGCGACGGACGCATTCGAAAACGCCTCTGAGTATCGTCGCGTCAGAAGCGCTGCCCAAGAGTGGATGAACCATATCAGAGAGGAACGTAACCGCAGCTCGCGGCGCTAGTTTCTAGTAGGAGTCAACGACCTTGGGAGGTCACCCGATGCAAACCAACGAAGAACAAACTGATCAGCAGAACAACGACGCGGGTGGTGGAGCCACCGAAAGCACCGACGCCGCAGTGACGGGCGCCAATAAGAAGGTTTCGAAGAAAAAAGCCAGCAAGAAGAAGGCTTCGAAGAAGAAGGCTTCGAAGAAAAAAGCTTCGAAGAAGAAGGCGAGTAAGAAGAAAGCCTCCAAGAAGAAGGCTTCGAAGAAAAAGGCTTCGAAGAAAAAGGCTTCGAAGAAAAAGGCAGGCAAGAAGAAGGCCGGCAAGAAGACGGCCGGCAAGAAGACGGCCTCCAAGAAGAAGGCTTCCAGGAAAAAAGCTTCGAAGAAGAAGGCTTCCAAGAAGAAGGCTTCGAAGAAGAAGGCGGGCAAGAAGAAGGCTTCGAAGAAAAAGGCTTCCAAGAAGCGCGGCAAGAAGAAAAGCACTGCGGCAGCCCCGGCCGGATCGATGGCAAGGGTGCTCGCGGCAGCCGAAGAGCTTCGCGATGCGCTGCAGGAACTCGCCGCACAGGAACTCGGTAATCGTCGCCGCGCGGTCGAAGAGCTGCGGGATACTGCGCGGGCCAAGATCTCCGACCTGGAGAGCGCCGCCCAGAGCAGCCTGGCTCGGTTGACCGGCAAGGGTTGACCAGGGCCCTGGAACGGTCGGACCGAGAGTCCGGCCGTTCTCGACTTTCCGCGACCGACTCCCGCTTGATCGATCGCTTCATCGACGATGCCTGGGCCGAGCGCGGTCTGGCCCGGTCCAGCCTCGAGGCGTATCGACGAGATCTGACGTCGCTTGCCATGGCAGTCGACGGTCAGCTGGGTCAGCTGGCCTCCGATGATGTCCTGACCTATCTGGGGGGGCGGCTCAGGCGCGGCGATGCGGTCGCCTCGATCACCCGTTGCCTTTCCTGCCTGCGGCAGTTCTTTGCCTGGAGTGTCCGCAGTGGCGTGCGTGTCCGAAACCCGATGCTCGACATCGAAGGGCCCCGCCGCGCGAAGACTTTGCCCGAGCTGCTGTCTTCGGCTCAGGTCGAAGCACTGCTGAATCAGCCCGATACCGATACCTCTCTGGGTCAGCGCGACGCCGCGATTCTGGCGCTTCTGTATGCGAGCGGCATTCGGGTCAGTGAGCTGACCGCGCTTCGCCTGTCCGAACTGAATCTGGGCCAGGGTGTCGTGCGCGTCTGCGGCAAGGGCGGACGCGAGCGCCTCGTGCCGCTCGGCGAAGTCGCGATCGAACGCCTCGATGCCTGGCTGCGGGGCGCACGACCGCGCCTGGGTCCGGTCGGCGATCGTGTCTTCGTGTCGCGCACCGGCAAGCCTCTGACGCGCGCTGCGGTCTGGCAGCGGATTCGGCGACACGCGCGAGCCGCCGGCATCCGGCAGCGGGTCTACCCGCATCTGCTCCGCCACTCATTCGCGACTCACCTGCTCGACCACGGGGCCGACCTGCGAGTCGTGCAGATGCTCCTTGGGCATGTCGACCTCGCGACGACCCAGATCTACACGCACGTGTCCCGCACTCGTCTGAAGGGACTCTACGAAAGGCACCATCCACGCGGCTAATGAACCTCTGAATGATTCGGCTCGGAGCCGCTCGACTCAGGGCTCTCGGGCGATTAATTGATCGATCAGTCAATCCGGCAATGAAACTTGTTGGCCTCGGCGCGTTCCAACTGGCCGACGCAGCGCTGGATGGTTCGCTGTAGCGCGCGCGGTATCATGATTGTTCGGATTGTCAGGGCCAGGCATGCCGGTCTGGCGAACCGAGCCAACTCAAAGGGTTTCTCGAGGTTGCTAGGAGTAAGGTATGAAAAGTTTTCTCATCGCGCCGATTCTGATCCTGTCGTTCACGGGGATGGCCGGAGCAACGGATTTCGAGGCAGTCGAAGCGCGCATTTCCGGCCTCGTGCCCGACATGAGCCAGGTGGCGATCAGCGAGACGCCGATGCCCGGGTTCCTGCAGGTTCGCGTCGGCGGTGACATTGTCTATATGAGCGAGGACGGCCGGTACCTCGTCCAGGGTCGGATGATCGACATGGATACGCAGGTGGACCTGACCGACCAGGCCATGTCGGGAATCCGCAAAGAGCAGCTCGCCAATCTCGAACGCAGCGAGTTCGTGACCTTCGGAAACGGCGATTCCGAGTACGAAGTGCTCGTCTTCACCGATCCGGACTGCGGCTACTGCCGGCGTCTGCACGAGCAGATCGACGCCTACGTCGAGTCGGGCATTCGGGTCAACTATCTGGCGTTCCCGCGGGCCGGTATCGGCTCGCCGACCCACGAGAAAATGGTCTCGATCTGGTGCGCCGATGATCCCCAGGGCGCGATGGACATCGCCAAGTCCGGTGGCACGCCGGAGCCGGCAAGCTGTGAGAATCCCGTGGCCGAGCAATACGAGCTCGGCAAGTCCGTCGGGGTGACCGGCACGCCGTCCATCCTGACTTTCAACGGCGATATCATCCCGGGCTACGTGCCGCCGCAGCAACTGCGCGAACGCCTCGAGTCACTCAACGGCGACGGTTCCGAGTAAACCGGCTTCGGCCGGAGCGCGCGCCCTGGCCCTCGCGCCCGGGCGCGCCGGATCAACTATAATCCGCGCCGGAGACGGACAACGACGCGGGAAGCTGGGCGTACATGCTGCTATTGAAGGGACAACCTTCGTTCCCGACGTTTCGTCGGACTCGCCTGATGCGACAGATGTCCGAGCGAGCAGGGTGGTCGATCGGGTTCGAAGCCAATGATCTGTTTCTGATCGATACCCCTTCTCTCGACCCTCCCCCCGATCGCCTGCTGGCCTTGCTTGACGCTGCGCCCTGGAGCCAGCCGCTCGACGATCCCCGCCAGCGTCTCGTGCTGCCGCGGGCCGGTACCCGCACTCCCTGGGCCAGCAAGGCCAGTGACATTCTCACCCGATGCGGACTTGCGCCGTTTTCGGGTATCGAGCACGGCGTGCTGCTGAGCTTCGACGAGCGTTCGCCAGCCGAGCTTTGCGCTCCGGCCCTGGCACTGCTCCACGATCGCATGACCCAGGTGGTCGTGCCGGTCGGAACCGAACTGTCTCCCTGGCTGGAACAGCGATCGCCCGATCCGCTGGTGACGATCGAGCTTGGCGATGATCCGGCGGCGCGCCTGGCGGTCGTGAACCAACAGCTCGGACTGGCCCTCAGTCCGGGCGAAATCGATTATCTGGTCGACGCCTATGACGCTCTGGATCGCGACCCGACCGATGCGGAACTCATGATGTTCGCGCAGGCCAACTCCGAGCACTGCCGGCACAAGATCTTCAACGCTCGCTGGACGGTCGACGGCATCGACCGGGACGCCAGCCTCTTCGATCTGATCCGCCGGACGCACGCCGCGACCCCACAAGGCACGCTCAAGGCCTACGACGACAACGCCGCGGTGATCGAGGGTTACCGCGGTATCCAGCAGGTCGTCACGATTGACGATCCGGCGTACCGAACAGAGAGCCGCGAGCTGCACGTTCAGATCAAGGTCGAAACCCACAACCACCCCACGGCCATCTCGCCGGACCCGGGGGCGGCCACCGGGGCCGGCGGCGAGATTCGGGACGAGAGCGCGACCGGTCGGGGTGGCCGTCCCGTGGCCGCACTCACCGGATTCTCGGTATCGGATCTGCGGATTCCCGATGCGCTGCAACCCTGGGAGGACGCGCCGACGGCGCCGTCACGGATGGCCAGCGCTTGCCGGATCATGCTCGAAGGTCCGATCGGAGCGGCGCGTTTCAACAACGAGTTCGGTCGTCCGGCCCTGCTCGGCTACTTCCGCAGTTTCAGCGCCGAGATCGGCGGTCGGCTGTGGGGCTATCACAAGCCGATCATGATTGCCGGTGGCAGCGGGTCACTGGTCGACGGCCAGATCGAGAAACTCGCGCTTCAGCCGGGTGATCGGATCATCGTGCTCGGCGGCCCGGCGATGTTGATCGGTCTGGGCGGCGGTGCTGCGTCGTCGATGGGTTCCGGCCAGTCCGACGCCGAGCTCGATTTCGCCTCGGTGCAGCGCGGCAACCCCGAAATGCAGCGCCGCTGCCAGGAAGTGATCGATCGATGCTGGGCGCAGGGCGATCGCAATCCGATCAAGTCGATTCACGATGTCGGCGCCGGCGGTCTGTCCAATGCGCTGCCGGAGCTGCTGCACGACGGGGGTGTCGGGGGAGCGCTTGATCTGCGCGCGATCCCGAGCGCCGACGCCGGGCTTTCTCCGATGGCGATCTGGTGCAACGAGTCCCAAGAGCGGTATGTCCTGGCCATCGCGGCAGGCGATACCGCACGATTCGGCGAGCTCTGCGCTCGCGAGCGTTGCCCCTGGGCCGACCTCGGGCCGGCAACGGCCGACGGCCGACTGGTGGTCACCGACTCGTCCACGGGTGAATCGGTCGTCGATCTGGACCTCGACATGCTGCTCGGCCGGCCGCCGAGCATGCACCGCAGAGCCGAGCGCGAGCCGTTCCCCCCGGCCGACCAGGGACTGGCCGGAGTCGAGCTCGATGAAGCGGTCGAGCGGGTGCTCAAGCTTCCCGCCGTCGGCAGCAAGCAGTTTCTGATCACGATCGGCGACCGGACGGTTGGCGGCCTGACGGCTCGTGACCCGATGGTCGGACCCTACCAGGTCCCGGTCGCCGATTGTGCCCTGACGCTCCTCGACTACCAGCATCATTTCGGAAGCGCGATGGCGATGGGCGAGCGAACGCCGCTCGCCGTCAATGATGCGCCGGCCTCGGTGCGCATGAGCATCGGCGAGGTTCTGACCAACCTGGTCGGCGTCGCCGGCCTGGCCCGTGATCGAATCAAGCTGTCGGCCAACTGGATGGCGGCGGCCGGCGCGCCGGGGCAGGACGCGTCGCTGCGCGCCGCGGTCGAGGCGGCAAGCGATTTCTGCCTTGCGCTGGACCTGGCCATACCGGTTGGCAAGGACTCGCTGTCTATGCAGACGGTCTGGGAAGCCGGCGGCGAGGAAAAGCGCATGATCGCTCCGGTGTCACTGATCACCAGCGGTTTCGCGCCGGTGGCGGACGTGTCGCGTCACCTGACCCCGGTGCTCGCCCTGGACGCCGGACCGACTGTCTTGCTGCTCGTGGACACGGGTCGCGCCCGCCTCGGTCGCTCCGCCCTGGCGCAGGTGTACAGTCGCGACCTGGGCCCGGTGCCCGACGTCGACGACCCGGACGCGCTCCGGGCCCTGTTCGACGGCCTCCAGGACCTGATCGCCGGCGAACGGATTCTGGCCTGCCACGACCGCTCCGATGGCGGCTTGCTGACCACGGTCCTCGAGATGGCGCTGGCCGGCCACTGCGGCGTCGAGCTCGACGGCGATGTCCTGGGTGCCGATCTCATCAAGGCCCTGTTCAACGAGGAGCTCGGCATCGTGGTCCAGGTGCGCGAGCACGACGCGCAGGCCGTCATTGAAACCCTGAGTGACCTTCATCCGGCATTGTGCGTCAGGCCGATCGGTCGCCCGCGCGAGGATGACCAGTTCGTGCTCGAGGGTCCGGATCGACATCAGTGGTGCATGGTCGATCTGGCCGACCACTGGTCGCAGACCAGCTATCGCATGCAGCGCCTGCGCGACAATCCCGATTGCGCCGATGAGGAGCGTTCGGCGTTTCTCGACTGGTCGCGGCCCGGTCTTCAGCCGCATCTGAGCTTCGACCCCGCGGAACGACCGCGCTGGCGAAGCGAGGCCCGACCTCGGGTCGCCATCCTGCGTGAGCAGGGCGTCAACGGGCAGCGCGAAATGGCCGCGGCCTTCATGGCGGCCGAATTCGAGGCCGTGGACGTCCACATGAGCGACATCGAGACCGGGCGCGTGCGGCTCGACGACTTTCACGGACTGGTGGCCTGCGGCGGTTTTTCCTTCGGCGACGTTCTCGGGGCCGGCCAGGGCTGGGCGCGCTCGATTCTTTTCAATGAGGCTCTGGCCGAGCAGTTCGAGCGCTTCTTCCACGATCCTGCACGCTTTGCCCTCGGGGTTTGCAACGGCTGTCAGATGCTGGCCTCGCTCGAGTCGATCATCCCCGGTGCGTCTTCCTGGCCCCGGTTCGGCAGCAATCGATCGGCGCAGTTCGAAGCGCGCCTGAGCCTCGTCGAGGTCGCTGAATCAAGATCGTTGTTCTTCGCCGGCATGGCGGGTTCCCGGCTGCCGGTAGCGACGGCGCATGGCGAGGGTCGGGCGATGTTCGACGGGGCCGATGATCAGCGCGCGCCGATCGCGCTGCGCTATGTCGATGGATTCGGTCGGCCGACCGAGCGCTACCCTGACAACCCGAACGGGTCGCCGCAAGGCATCACGGGCTTGTGCAACGAGGATGGGCGTGTGACCATTCTGATGCCGCATCCCGAACGTTTGCTGCGGCCGGTCAATTTTTCCTGGGCGCCGCCGGGCTGGAAGGGCCCGTCGCCCTGGCTGAGAATGTTCTTCAATGCCCGCTCATGGCTGGACTGATGCGAGCTCTCCCGAGGACCCAAGCAACCCATGTCTGATCCAAAGGACCGCGACAACGAAACTCCCGAAACGGCCGATCGCGCCGCGAATCCGGTCAAGGAAATGTTTCTGCTGGCCGCTCTTTACCTGCCGCTCGGATTCTTTCTGTGGTTCTTCGCGGCCAGCATCTTGATGCTGCCGACCCGGCTGCTGTCCGAGGCGATCCTCACCGGCCTTTATCCGGACATCTTTCTCGACTTCTTTCAGGCAGACTTCAAGTTCGAGATTCAGAGTTCCATTCGGGTTCCCAACCCGGAAACCGGTGAGATGATCCCGCTGACCTGGGTCGTCAATCCGATGATCTATGCCTGGGGGATGGCGCTGCTGTTCGGGCTGATCATGGCAACGCCGCTGTCCGCCGCGCGGCGCCTGGTCCAGCTTCTGATCGGATTCGTCGTGGTGACGCTGGTCACCACCTGGGGCGTATTCTGGGAGTCCTGGCGTGATCTGGCCTTCCTGTTCGGGCCCGATGTCGGGGCTGTCGTCGACGACGTGGCGCTCACCCCGACCATCATCGCGCTGTTCTACCAGCTCGGTTATCTGATGTTTCCGGCGGTCGTCCCGATCGCCACCTGGATCCTGATGAACCGGCGCTTCATCGAAACCGAAGTCCGAAGGCAGCAATGAATCGGCCCGGTTGAACCGAATCGGCCTCGCGACTGTCTTTAGGTACACGCACCCCGGGGGGGGCAGGTCGCCGGGCTGGCCGCTATAATCGACGGGCTTATGGAAACTCAGACGATCACTGCTGCCGACGACTCCGATTTGCTGCCTAGCGTCGGGGAGCATCTGGAAGATCAGGCGGCCGAACTGTGCCGCCTGATGGTCGAGCAGCGACGGCTGCGCGAAGAAGACCTCAATCGGGCGCGGGCCTACCGCGACCAGCACGGCGGCAACCTCCTGACCCTGCTCGTTCGCCTGGGCCTGGTGTCGGAACGCGATCTGGCGCGCGCCCAGTCCGAGCTGCTCGATATCGACCTGGTCAGCGACAAGGACTACCCGGAAGACGCCCCGGAGATCGAAGACATCTCGATCCGCTACATGAAGCAGCAGCACCTGGTGCCGATTCGCATCGACGGCGAAACGATCGAAGTCGTCATGGCCAATCCGCACGACCAGTTCGCGCTCAAGGCTCTCGGGATGGCGACCGGTCGCCGGGTCGTGCCCAAGGTCGGCGTGACCTCGGAAATCGACAACACCATCGAACGCTATTTCGGCGGGGGTCGCAGTGCGATGGGCCAGATCGCCGAGACGCTGGGTTCGGAAGAAGCCGGTGGCGGCGACGAGGAAGACGTCGAGCACCTGCGCGACCTGGCCTCCGAGGCCCCGGTCATCCGGCTGGTCAACCTGATCCTGCAGCGGGCGGTGGAATCGCGCGCGTCCGACATTCATATCGAGCCCTTCGAGAACCGGTTGAAGGTGCGCTACCGCATCGACGGCGTGCTGCAGGAAGTCGAAGCGCCGCCTGCGCGCTCGACCGCCGCGGTCATCTCGCGCGTCAAGATCATGGCCAAGCTCAACATCGCCGAGCGCCGTCTGCCGCAGGACGGGCGCATCATGCACCGGGTCGGCGGCAAGGAGCTCGATCTGCGCGTGTCGTCGGTTCCGACCGCCCACGGCGAGAGCGTCGTGATGCGAATTCTCGATCGCGAAGCCGTGGTCCTGAATTTCGAGTCGCTCGGTTTTGCCGAGGATTCGCGCCGCCAGCTGATCAAGGCGCTGGAGATGCCGCACGGCATCATCCTGGTGACCGGCCCGACCGGCTCGGGCAAGACCACGACCCTCTATACCGCGCTGAGCCAGCTCAACACGCCGGAGCGCAAGATCATCACGGTCGAGGACCCGGTCGAATACCAGATCGAAGGAATCAATCAGATCCAGGCGAAGGCCTCCATCGGTCTGGACTTCGCCGGAGCACTGCGCTCGATCGTGCGCCAGGACCCCGACGTGATCATGATCGGCGAAATGCGCGATCTGGAAACCGCCAAGATCGCGATCCAGTCGGCCCTGACCGGTCACCTCGTCCTGTCGACCCTGCACACCAATGACGCGGCCGGCGGCATCACCCGAATGCTCGATATGGGCGTCGAGGACTACCTGCTGACTTCAACGGTCAACGCGATCATGGCCCAGCGCCTGGTGCGTCGTCTCGACCCGGACACGCGCAAGTCCTACGAGGTGCTGCCGGAGATGATCACCGAGCTCGGGCTCGACAAACTGACCGATCAGCGACCGATCCGCCTGTATCACCCCGGCCATTCGGAAAGCTGCCCGACCGGCTATCGCGGGCGCACCGGGATTCATGAAATCCTGCCGCTGAGTGAAGAAATCCGCCGCATGGTGATGAAGCACGCCACGTCATCGGAGATCGAGGCGCACGCGCGCCGGGAGGGGATGCGGACCATGTACGAAGACGGCCTGCTCAAGGCGCTCAACGGCGATACGTCGGCCGAAGAAGTGCTGCGCGTGACCCAGGAAGGGTAAGAGCGGGGTGCATTAGGTCATGCCATTGTTCGAATACAAGGCGGTCGCGCCCTCCGGCGAAACCCTGACCGGGGAAATGGAGGCGCCGAACTCCGATCTGGTCATCGCTCGCCTCCAGGAAGGCGGCAATATTCCGGTTTCGGCGCGCGAAGTGGGCGAGGGTTTTCGCCTCGAAACCCTGTTCCGCGGCAAGCGTGGCCTGAGCCAGCGCGAAATCGGCGACCTGACGCAACAGTTGTCCACGCTGCTCGCCGCCGGCCTGCCGCTCGATCGCTCGCTCGGCATCCTGACCGAACTGGCCGAAAACGAGCGGGTCGGCAGCCTGGTCGAAAAGGTTCGCAATCACGTGCGCGAGGGCGGCACGCTGTCGGAGGGGCTCGAGGCGCGTCACGGCGTGTTTTCGCGTTTCTACATAAACATGGTCCGGGCCGGCGAAATCGGTGGCTCGCTGGATCAGACCCTGGCGCGCATGGCCGACTACCTGGAGCGCGCGAAGGAACTCAAGGACGGAGTGGTGTCGGCCCTGATCTATCCGGCGCTGCTGGTCGTGCTGGCGCTTGCCTCGCTGATGCTGTTGATGGTCTACGTGATCCCGCAGTTCACCCCGATGTTCGAAGACTTCGGCGGGGAGCTGCCGTGGCTGACGCGAATCGTCGTTGGCGTCGGCGATCTGCTGCAGGGCTTCTGGTGGGCCATCATCGGTGGGGCGATAGTGATCGCGCTATGGTTCCGAATGCAGATGTCCCGGCCGGCGTCGCGACGGGTCTGGGATCGACGATTCCTTGCCACCAAGTGGCTCGGTGATGTCATCGCGAAGATCGAGACCGCGCGTCTGAGTCGAACGACCGGAACCCTTCTGGTCAACGGAGTGCCCCTGTTGTCGGCACTTTCGATCGCGAAGAATGTCATGACCAATACGGTGCTGTCCGACGACGTCGGCGAGGCAGCCAAGCAGGTCAAGACCGGGACGCCACTGGCCCGGGCCCTGGCGGGCAACGGGAATTTTCCCCGACTGGCCCTGCAGATGGTCAATGTTGGCGAGGAAACCGGCAAGCTCGACGACATGCTGCTGAAAGTCGCCGATACCTACGATCGCGAAGTGCGGGTCACCATCGACCGGCTGATGGCGCTGCTGGTGCCGGCCCTGACCCTGGGTCTGGCGCTGCTGATCGGCATAATCGTGATGTCGGTCCTGATGGCGATTCTGAGTGTCAACGAACTGATCGCTTGATCAGTGACTGATTGCCCGCACGTCGGGCTGGAGAAGCGAGGATATGAAGACAATGCAAACCGCGCGCGGTTTTTCTCTGATCGAACTGCTCGTCGTTCTGGTGATTCTCGGGCTGATCGCCGGGCTGGTGGTTCCGAACATCATGCAGCGCGGCGAAGACGCCAAGGTGCGTGCGGCCGAGGCCGAAATCCAGCGCCTGTCGATGGCGGTGGACGAATTCTATCTGGACTCCGGCCGCCCGCCGCGCGATCTGCGCGAGCTGGTCGAACGGCCGGCCAACGCCAGCAACTGGAACGGTCCCTACGTGAACGAATCCAATCTGATTGACCCCTGGGACAATCCCTATACCTATCGCTATCCGGGAGAGCATCGGAACTACGACATCTTCTCCAATGGGGCTGACGGATCGCCGGGCGGCGAGGGGATCAATCGCCCGATCACCAACTGGGACTGAGTTGCGTCTCGCTGTCGCGTCGAATCGAGTCGGCCCGGCTCGCACCGGGGAAGCCGGGCGATTTTCCTTCGGGCCGGGTGAACGAGTGAGCGCGAATGGCCGGCGGAGACACCGCCAGGCTGGTGTTTCCCTGCTGGAATTGATGGTCGTCATGGTTCTGGTCGCAATGTTGTTCGCGGTCGTCGGGGTATCGGTCAGCCGTTCGGTCACCGGGGCCGAAATCCGGAACGCTGCGCGCGAGTTGACGGCGGGTCTGCGCCATGCGCGTGGCCAGGCCATCATCCAGCGTGAGCAGAAAGTGTTCTCGGTCGATACCGAAACCCGGACCTGGAAAGCCGGCGATCAAGCGCCGGTGACTTTGCCGGAAGGGCTCGATATCACGCTCAACACCGCGCGCTCGGAGCTGACCGGCGAAGGGGCGGGCGGCATCCGCTTCTACCCTGACGGCGCATCGACCGGTGGCAGCGTCGTCCTGAGCATCGATGGACGCGAGTGGCATATCATGGTGGGCTGGCTGACCGGCGAAATCGGCATCGATCGGGATCCGCAGGCGTGACCGTCGGGCTGTCCCATGCTCGTTCTTTGGTCCGATCGGATGGAGGTCCCGGATCGGGGTCCGGCCCATCTCGCCGCTTTCGGCGTACGGGGATGGCTTTGGATCAGGGAGGTCCCGGATCAGTGTCCGGGACACCTGGTCGCCGGGGGCGGCAAGGTGGTTTCACTCTGATCGAAGTGATGGCGGCTTTTGCGGTGTTTGCGCTGCTGTTCGGTGTCGTATTGCAGATTCTTTCGACTTCGATGAGCAATACCCGACGCGCTGGAGATTTCACCCAGGCCGCGTTGTGGGCGCAGTCGATGCTCGATACCGCCGGCGTCGAGCGCATGCTGGAGCCCGGTCAGACCCGGGGCAGTTTCGACGAGCGTTTTTCCTGGACCCTGGATGTCGAGGAGTACATGGTGTTCGACGAACGCGGTCTCGATGCCCTGGACCTGCCGATCGCGCTCTACTCGCTCGAGCTCACCGTCTACTGGGGCGACAACGTGCCGCGTGAAGCGGTCTTCCGGACGCTGCGCAGCGTTGACATGAACTGGGAAGAGCGCCAGAGGATGGCGATGTGACCCGGCGCGGTCGCACATTGCCATGGAACGGAGGTCCCGGCTCGAAGGCCGGGACACCTTCGCGCCGCTGGCGCGGATGTAGAGTGCACTTGGATGGAGGTCCCGGCTCGATGGCCGGGACACCTTCGCGCCGCTGGCGCGAAGGTGGCTTCACGCTGATCGAAGTGATGCTCGCGATCAGTCTGGTCGCGATGATCATGGCGCTGGCCTACGGCGGCTTTCGCGCCAGCGTTCGGGCCACGGCCAGCGGAGAGGCGCTGATCGAGGAGACCAACCGGCTACGCGTTACCCATCAGTTCGTCCGGCGTCAGCTCAGCCTGGCGCGCGGCCTCTTGATCGAAGCCGACGAGGAAGAGGGTATCCAGGTGCGCTTCGAGGGCGACCGCGACTTCGTGCGATTCGTCGCGCCGATGCCGGGCTATCTCAGCTACGGTGGACCCTACGTCCAGCAGCTCAGTCTGGAAACCGGCGACAACGGTCGCGAACTCGTGTTCTATTTCGCGATGCTCAACGGCTACGAGCCCGGCGATATCGAGCTCCACGACGGGATCGTGCTGATGGACGGTATCCAGGATGGCTCGTTCATCTTTCTCGGTACCGATCCTGAAGTCGACGAGCCGTTCTGGGTGGATTTCTGGGAAAACGTCGATCAGCTACCCCTTGCCGTCGGGCTGGAGATGGATCTGGACCGGGTCAACGGCCTGGTCTGGCCGGATCTGGTGACCCCGGTGCGGCTCGATGCGCTCGCGACGCCGAGTCGCCAGCCGCTTTTCCGTGATGCCTCGGACATGATCCGCCGTCCTGCACAGGCGCCCCAGCGATGACGGGAGGCCTCGTATCGCCGCCGCATGGTCGAGGCCAGCGGGGGATCGCGCTGGTCGTGGTGCTGTGGGTGCTTGTCCTGCTGACGATCGTGGTCGGGGTCTATGCGGTTCTCGCCCGAACCGAGACCCTGCAGGCGCGCTTTCTGTTCGATGTCACGGAAGCCCGGTACGCGGCTGAAGCCGGTCTGCACCGGGCGGCATTCGAAATGCGCAATCCGGATCAGGAGACCCGCTGGGTTGCCGACGGGCGGGCCTATTACATGGAATTCGGCGATGCCGTGGTTGAAATCCAGGTCACGGACGAGTCGGGCAAGATCGATCTCAATCGTGCCGATACGGAACTTTTGATCAGTTTGTTTCTCTCACGCGGTGTCGATGAGATGACGGCGTGGCAAATGGCCGACGCGATCGTCGACTGGCGCGACGGCGACGATATTCCGCAGCTCTACGGGGCCGAAGTCGACGATTACGAAGCGGCCGGCTATCCTTACGGACCGCCGAACCAACCTTTCGTATCCATCGATGAACTCCAGCAGGTCCTCGGTATCGGGCTGGCGCTGTTTGGGGAGCTGGAGAATCTGTTGACGGTGCATGGCCGAAGCGCGCAGGTCAATCCGGCCTTCGCGCCGGTCGAGGTTCTGGCGGCGCTGCCCGACATGGATCCGGAAAGTGCTGCCATGTTCATCGACGAGCGCCGTCAGTACCACCCGCGAGATCAGGCTGCGCTGATCATGCCCAACGGCCAGATGGTCAACCTGCAGGGCGGCAGCGGGGTGTACAGTGTGCGCTCGCGCGCGACACTGGATAACGGCGCCTGGAGTCAGCTCGAGGCGACCATTCGCCTGGGCGCCAACACGCGCGGCCAGCCTTTTCTGGTGCTGCGCTGGCGCGAAGACGTTGAGGACCGATGATTTTGAATGCGTTCAATGACTACTGGCAGGGCCTCGCCGGTCGTTACCGCAATTCGCCGTTGCCGGGTTTTCTGGCCTGGTGGCGGTCAGAACTGGCCAGCCTGATTCCGGGCTCGATCCGCCGGCGCCTGGTTCCGCCGCGCCCGTCGCTCTGGGTGCTTGTCGACTCGGGTGGCGGGCTGGAAATCTGGCGGGCCGATGAATCGCTGGAGCGGGTGGATCATTTCGCGGCGGACGAGGACAGCCGTCTCCTGCGGGAACGGTGGCAGGGGCTGCTGCAGTCGTTCCGCGACGGCGCGCCGGAGATTCGCCTGTGTCTGCCCGAAAGCGAGGCCCTGGATTGCCCGGTCGAATTGCCCCTGGCCGTCGAGTCCAATCTCCAGTCGGCCCTCGGGTTTCAACTGGACCAGCTGACGCCGTTTCGGGTCCAGCAGGTCCTGTTCGATTATCGGATTCGCGATCGCGATACCGAACATGGCCGTCTGAAGCTGGATTTGCGCCTGGTGCCCGTCAACCGGCTCGAGGCGGTGCGCGAGCGCCTGGCCGACATCGGCATCCGGCCGCACATCATCGATACCTTGTCCGGGACTGCCGAGGCACCGAAATGTGATGGTTTCAACCTGATACCGGAAGGCGAGCGGCCGCGCTACGTGTTTGCTCGTGCGCGCCTGAACTGGATGCTGGGCGCGGTGGCGCTGGTCGCTCTGGTGCTGGTCATGGCCCAATCGCTCTATCTGCGCGATCAGAAAGTCGAGACGCTGCGGTCAGAGGTCGCCGGGCTGCGCCAGGAGGCCGAAGCGGTGCTTGAACTGCAGCGCCAGCTCGAGGATTCGCTGGCGGCTGCCAATTTCCTCGCGGAGCAGCGTCAGAGCCAGCCGGTCATCATTCAGGTCCTCAACGAGATTTCGTCGATCCTGCCGGATGACATGTGGCTCCAGCAGCTGCAGGTGCGCGGAAACGAGCTGCTGATGATGGGGCTGGCGGATGGATCGCAGCGGCTCATCGATCTGGTCAATGAGTCGTCGTTGCTGGGCGAGGCTGAATTCCGGGGGGTGATCAACGTCGATCCGGGGACCGGACAGGAGCGTTTCAATGCCCGGGCCACGATCAAGCGCAGGGAGGTGCGGAATGCAGCTGCTGCCGAAGCGGGAGAATAATCGTCCGCTGGCGATCGGCCTGCTGGTCATTGCGTTGCTCGTGGTCTATCTGGTGGGCTTTCACTGGTTCGTGGTCCGCCATGTCGAGATCGGGGAGGAGGTCGCCACCCTCGAGCAGCAGGTTGCACGTTTCAAGGCGGCGGCGGCGCGCCGCCCTCAGCTCGAACGGCGTCTCGATGAGCTGCGTCGGGAGCGCCTCGACAGCGCGCTTTTCCTCGGTCAGAACAATTTCAGCGCGGCCGCGGCCGCGGTCGTGCGCCGATTGCGCGAGGTGATCGACGATCAGTCCGAGGACCCCGAATTGTGCACCGTCAACTCGACCCAGAATCGACAGGACGCCGAGCCGGAACGATTCGAGCAGGTCACGGTCAATGTCCGCATGAATTGCCCGCTGCCGGACCTGGTCGCGATTCTCTACGAACTGGAAAACAGCGTGCCTCTGATCTTCGTCGATAATTTCCTGATCAACCAGCGCCTCTCGGCCGACCGGCGCGGACGACGCGGCGGTGTGGCCGCCTACGGGCAGCTCGACGCCCGCTTCGACCTGTACGGGTTCCTGTCCGAGCGCGTGGAGCCGGAGGCGTGAGCGGTCTGTTCGATACGCGGCGCAATCTGCTGACCGTCCTGCTGGTCGGCGTTGTCGTCCTGCTGGTCGCCGCCGCCATCGTTCAGATGATGCTGCTCGATCGGGTTGATCTCGAGCGAATCGCGCCCAGCGGTCGGACGACGATCGACGATTCGGCGGTCGAGGTGCCTGATCCCGGGCTCGATGAGCGTGGTGCCTACGCCGCAATCACCGACCGCCCGGTCTTCTTTTCCGATCGCAGTCTGCCGGTCGTCGAGATGCCGGACCCGGACGAAGAGGTTTCCGAGCCGGAGGAGCCCGAGGAAGAGCCCGATCCGGTCGAGGATCTCAGGGCCGTCGTCGCCGGTATCGTGATCACGCCGGAAATGCGCATGGCGATGGTGCGCGACGAAGTCGTCGGTCAGACTCTGGTGCTGCGCGAAGGCATGAGCCTGGAAGGCGAACAGGCCGCCTGGCGTCTCGAGTCGATTGCGCCGCGTCGGGTCAATTTCGTGTCGGTCGACGGGCGCGAGTCGGGGCTGGAACTCGAAGTGCACACGTCCGGTCTGACCGCAGGGTCTCCCGGCACGGTGAGGACTCCGGCCCGGGCGCAGCGCCAGCCGGAGGAGCAGCCCCCGGAGGAGCCGGCCGCCGAAGTCGAGCAGGCCGATCCATCCGCCGAAACGACAGCAGAATCGGCCGCCGAAGACGCCAGGGCACGCGCCGAAGAAGTGCGCCGGCGCGTGGCCGAACGCCGAGCCGAGCTGCGCGCCGAGGCCGAGCGCCGCGCCAGGCTGAGACAACAACGGGATAATTGATGAAGCAAGTATTCGATACGACCGCCGGTCGGCGGCTGACGCGCATGGCCGCGATGATCGTGTTCGCGCTGGTGCTGGCCGCCTGCGGCACGTTCGGGGAACGACACTCGGATGACCGGATCGCGCCCAGCGGGGTATCCGTCGAAACCCGAACGCCGGCCAGCGGTGAAGTTGATCTCGGCGGGCAGATCAGCGCCGGCGAAGAAGGCGAGGCCTTCGAAGAGACCGAAGTCTATGCCGGTACCGGCGTTTTCATCGACGAAAGAGCGATCCGCGACCGTGCCGATCCACCGGGCGAGGACGGCGAGATCACCCTCAACTTCGAGGGACAGGGGATCCAGGAGGTCGTCCACGCGATCCTCGGTCACATGTTCCAGGAAAACTACGTGATCTCCCCCGGGGTCAGCGGCGAAGTCACTTTCTCGACCGCCAAACCCCTGACCCGGGACCAGGTCATGCCGGTGCTGGAAATGTTGCTGCGCTGGAACGGCGCGACGCTGATCTGGCGCGAGGGTCAGTATCAGGTGATTCCCATCGCCGAAGCCGTCCGCGGCAACCTGGTACCGCGCTCGGACGCGGCCAGCAATGGCATCGGCTACGAGGTCATGGTGGTGCCGCTGGAATATATCGCACCGGAGAAAATGGCCGAGATCCTCGAGCCCTATGCGCAGGAAGACGGGGTCTTCAACACCGACAGCAACCGCGGACTGCTGTTTCTGGCCGGCACACGCTTCGAGCTGCGCAACTACCTGGAGATCATCGAGACCTTCGACGTCGACTGGCTCAGCGGTATGTCGATCGGGATGTTCAGCCTGTCGCGGATCGAAGTCGGCGACCTGCTGCCGGAACTCGAGAGCATTTTCGGCGAGGGCAGTGAGTCACCGCTGGAAGGGATGTTCCGTTTCATGCCGCTGGAGCGCCTGAATGCGCTCATGGTGATCACGCCCAGTGACCACTATCTCCAGGAAGCCGAAAAGTGGATCCGGCGCCTGGATCGATCCAGCCCGGAAGCCGGCGCACGCCTGTACGTCTATCGGGTCAAGAATCTGGAGGCCGATGTCCTGGCCGGTTATCTGGGCGATCTGTTCGGCACGGGCGGGTCGAGCCGCTCGCGCCAGCGCGACAATCGTGGCTCGCTGGCACCGGGAATGGAGCCGGCGACGGTCTCGAGCGTCAGTGAATTCCAGCGCAGCCGCTCCGAGTCGGGTTCCGCCAGCGGCCAGCAGCGCCCCAACACGGCCGGCGGAATGCAGCTCGGCGAAGACGGCGATGTCCGGATCACGGCCGTCCAGGAGACCAATTCGCTGTTGATCCAGGCCTCGCCGAGCCAGTACGACGCGATTCTTTCGGCGATCGAACGCCTCGACGAAGAGCCGCTCCAGGTTCTGGTCGAAGCGCAGGTGCTGATCGTCGACCTCACCGATCAGCTCAGCTACGGGGTGAGCTGGTTCCTGGCCAACAGCGGCCCTGATCAGGGCGGAGCGACGCTCCCGGAGGGTTTCGCGCCCTCGCGCGACCAGAACTTCATCCAGACCGGTACGGATCTGCTCGGCACCATCACCCGCCGCGCCATGGATCGCACGTTCGTCGCCGCGACGATCACCGCCCTCGAACGGGTTTCCAACGTTCGCACGATTTCTGCGCCATCCCTGATGGTTCGCAACAATTCCGAGGCCAGCATCAACGTCGGTCAGCAGCTTCCGGTCCAGTCGACCCGTTTTGTCGGCGGTGGCTTGAACGAAGGCAGCGGCACGATCGGCAATGTTCAGTTCATCAATACAGGGGTCATTCTCGAGGTGACGCCGCGCGTCAACCCCGGGGGTCTGGTCTATCTGACCATCCGGCAGGAGGTCTCGTCCCCGGGCGATCCCGGTGTCGGCGACAATCCGAGCATCAACACCCGGACGATCTCGACCGATGTGGCGATCCAGTCCGGTCAGACCATCATGCTCGGTGGCCTGATCGGCGAAGATGAGAGCATCAGCCGCAACGGTGTGCCGTTTCTGCAGCGCATTCCAGGACTCGGCAACCTGTTCCGCAGTACCGGCAATACGGTCACGCGCACCGAGACCCTGGTATTGATCACGCCGACCGTGATCGAAACCACCGACAAGCTGCGCGCGGTCTCGGACGAGGTGCGGGACCGGTTCCGGGCGCTTCAGCCCCTGACGCCCGGCAGGCCGATGTAAGGTTTTTTTGAGGAAATCTTTATTATTCAAGTTGCTTATGGAGGCTATTACAAGTATGAACACCAAAATTTGGGCCCCTGCTGCCGTTGCGCTCGGGGTCTGCCTGCTTGCCGGCTGCGCGACCACGCAGGCGCCGGACGACGAGACCATCGAGGAACGCGCTCAGGCCCGATGGGATCTGATTCTCGCCCAGGATCACGCCGGTGCGCTGGGGTATTACACGCCCACCTTCCGTTCCGCGGTCGAGCCCGATGATTTCCAGCGCGACATGGCCCGTCGTCAGGTTCGCTGGACCGACGCAAGGGTTCAATCCGCCGATTGTGAAGAGCAGCGCTGTGTCGTCGCCGTGCGGGTTTTCTACCAGCCCGCCCAGGGACCGCAGGAATTCCGCGACATGGAGCTGAGCCGGGTGCGTGAAGAAACCTGGATCCGGGTCGACGGCCAGTGGTGGTTTGTCGACAACTAATTGCTTTACAGAAAGGGTTCAGGTAGCATAGAATTGCATTTGCTGGAATGAGCTCGCTTCACGGGCCGATTTCGCAATGTTCACACAGAGCCCTGTGTCCAACAACTTTAGGAGTGTTGTAATGAAAAGAAATACCTTGACGACCGCGGTTCTGGCGGGTCTGACGGGCGTTGCGGGGATGGTCAGCGTGTCCAACGCTGTCAACGTCAACCCCGACGGCCTGGGTCAGGTTCTGCTGTATCCGTACTACACCACGCGCGGTGGCAATGACACCTTGATCTCGATCGTAAACACCACCGATCGCGGCAAGGCTGTCAAGATTCGTTTCATCGAAGCCCTGAACTCTCGCGAAGTGCTCGACTTCAACATCTACATGTCGGAGTGGGACGTGTGGGCAGCGGCCATCGTTGATTCAGACTCGGGCGGTGCGCGCTTCCTGACCAGCGACACCACCTGCACCACCCCCTACTTCTTCGGTAACGGCGCTTACGATCAGGGCAATGGCCTGTTTGGTGCCGATTTCGTTGATTTCCTCTACACCGACGATTCCAATGACCCGTTCGACGCTAACGACCGTGGTCCGCAGACGCTCGACCGTACCCGTTCCGGCTACATCGAAGTGGTGGAAATGGGTGTTCTTGGATTTGACGACGTCAATGACCAGGATGTCGAAGCGGCTGCCCGCCACGGCACCATGACCGGTGGCACCAGCATTCGCGGCGTTCCGCCGCTGAGTGGCTCGAGCGGTTCGTTCGCGCAGACGCGCTGCGGCCTTTTCCAGGAGCGCTGGATCGCCGAGCGCTTCACCAACGGTAACGGTATCTGGTGGAACGAGAACAATCCGAACAGCTCGAGCCCAGGGGACAACCCGCCGCCGCTGAATACGCCGGAGCGCGGTCTCGAAGCACCGATCGGTGGTCTGTTCGGTAATGCCGCCATCATCAACAACGAAGCCGGCACGATGATGACCTACGAGGCCACGGCCCTCGACAACTTCTGGGAAGCCGGTCAGATCGCTCACCGGCGTCCGCAGGATGTCGAGCCGGGTCTGGGTTCGTCCAACAATACCGACAGCGTGGTCTTCATCAGCCAGGCCGGTGGTTCGGGCATTCAGGCGACGACCTGGACCGACGGTATCTTCGCCGTCAACCACGTCCTGACCGTCAATACCCTGATGAACGAGTACAACATCAACCCGGCTCTGGGCGGTTTGTCGGAGTGGGTCGTGACCTTTCCGACCAAGCGCTTCCACACGGACGCGGCCGACGGTGGCTTCGGGCTGACTGATCCGATCCCGCCGTTCACGGAACTCTGGACCAACGACAATCCGGATTCCTGCGAAGTCGTGGGTCTCGAGGTCTGGGATCGTGAAGAGCAGGTTGCCGAGTTTGGTGGAACGGCTGGTGAGATCTGCCCGTCGCCGCTGATCTGCGACCCTGAAGTCGTCCAGTTCGAGCTGTGCCGTGAGGCCAACGTGGTTCGCTTTGGTGCGGAAGCTCCCGCTAACGCTCCGGGCGCGTCCGAAATCCTCGGCGAGCCGGCCGGTTCTCCGTACGGTTATGTCAACCTGGCACTGCCGCAGGACGCGGGTCCGTTCGTGGAAGGTTGGACTCGCTTCAGCTTCAACGCGTACAGCAGTGTCGAGGACGTGCAGGGCCGTGTCGTTGACGGTCTGCCGGCGATCGGTTTCTGGGTGAATACCTTCCAGAACGATCAGATTGCCGACGGTGTCCTGGCCAACTTCGGTGGCTCTTTCCGTCACCGTGGTAGCCGCGCCCCGCTGCGCACGCCGTAACAGGCTGACTCCAGTCGTCCTGGTTGCTTTCAAGGGCAATCAGACACGGAAACGCCACAAGGGCCACCCACTGGGTGGCCCTTGTTTTATCCCCATGATGAAATCTTCACTTTACAATTAGCAAGCCCTAACGAATTTCTTGCTAGCATGAACTTTAGGTAATTCAAGTTGCCTGAAAAGCAGTGTCGATTACCGTTCCGTGCCCGCTCTTTTAGAACTTCATGCCGAGATCTGAATGAAAACGCCAAACCTGTTCAATGCTCTGATTGGAAGCCTCGCGCTGATCGTTGCCAATGCGCTCGATGCGCAACAAGAAGACAAGACGATCACCATTCTCGGAGACCAGAACTCGTCTCAGGAATACACGCTGGAGGACGCCAATACTCTTGATATTCTGACCGGGGGAAACGTTCTGGCGCGGGTACTTGAAGATGTGACCTGCGTGGCCGAATGTGAGGAATGCGAGATCTGTGAAGAATGCCCCGATGTGTGCGACGCGGACCTGGACTTCACCGAATTCGTCGTGCGGGCCAACGGCAACAGTTTCTTCAATGGGCAGACCCTGAGCGTTGATCGAGGGACCTTGTTGTCTGTGAGCTGGCAAGCCCCGGGAGCCTACACTTGCCAGGCCACCGGACTGACCGGCACGACCAACTGGTCAAACGATACTTATGATCCGTTCAGCGACGGCAATGTGACGGTCAACACGGGCACGATGCCCGATCTGTCGCAGGAGGCCAGCTACACCATGCGGCTGAGCTGCACTAACGGGCCCAATCTTCAGGAAAGCCGCCAGGTTGACGTGGTTATCCAGCCCGAGGAGGTGATCGAGCCTCCGCCGTCGCAGTGTGAAAATGTCGAGTCTCTGCAGGAAGCCAGCGGTGGCGTGATTACGCAGGCGACGGATTGCCTGGACGACATCAGCGGCGAGGACTGCGCCAGTTACACCTCGGTTTTCGGTGGTACGCCGTTCCCGGGAACCCAGGTGCAACAGCGTGTTCGCCTTTTCACCAATACTTACGCGGCGTTCGAGTTCACGACACCGTCGGATCTGAATGGCACCCATACAGGCGCTTATACGGCCGAAGTCTATGCTCTCGCGACTTCCGGTGTCCGACTGATGTCGATCTCTGATTGTCCGGGTGATTTTGATGCAGGGCGTCTCGACAGCCGTTGCCTCTTGAGTCGTAGCGGCCCGGAAACCCTCAGGTGGCAGGGATCAGACGACAGCTTCCGCTGTCCCCTGGAGGCTGACACCCGGTACTACCTGAACATCCTCTACAGCAATGACCAGCCCGGCACGCCGATGGATCAGATTGAATGGGCATGTAGCGACCCGGACGAATGCGGCAACCTGATCACTCCGATTCATAACTATCCATAAAGCCGAGCTTGACATGTTCAGATACGTAGGAAAGGCAGGAGCAATCCTGTTATGCGTTACTCTTGTCCCGATTTTTCCGTTGTCGGCGCAGACTCCGGATTCGCGGGACGTCTCACTCAGCCTGCAATTCGAGTCCGAACTGTTCGCCGAACTCGGTCCGGCTGCCGTGACACAGGCTGAAATGGATGCCTCGCTGGAACAGATCCCCGAAGAGCTTCGCGGGAAATTCCTGATCGATCGACGGCGTCTTTCGGAGCGGCTGAACCAACTCCTTTTCACCCGCCTGATCGTCGAAGACGCACGCGCCAACGGTTTTTTCGAAACGCCGGAAATGCAGGCCATCCTGCACGAACTGCTGCTGGCCGATCTGGTCGTGTTCTGGCGCGAGCATCGGCACAGCCAGATCGAGGTCGATTTCGAGGCACTGGCCCGCGAACAGTTCCTGGCCGATCCGGGTCAGTTTGCCGTCCCCCCGACCGTCGATTTTGAGCACATCCTCATCCGGACCGGGGAACGCTCGGATATTGAAACCGTGCGACAGATCATCGAGCTCAACGACCGCTTCGCGTCGGGTGCGTCGTTCAACGCCTTGATCGAGGAGCATTCGGAAGACGAGCTTCAGCCGGAGGGCGGCTATCGCGAAATTCCGCTGGAGGCGCTTGACCCGGCCTTCGCCGATGCGCTTGCCGACGCACCGACCGACGGCAGCCTGGTGGGTCCGGTCAAGACCCAGCACGGTTGGCATCTCGTGCGGCTGATCGAGCGACGTGACGGCGAGTCCGCGGATTGGGAGGACGTGCGTGAGCAGGCCATTGCCAGCGTCCGTTCCGACCACCTCGAAAGAGTTGAGGCCCGTTATCGCGATCGATTATTGGAAGGACACGAACTGCACATGCCGGAAGGTGCCGTCGAACAGCTTTACGAGCGCTACGATCTGATGCAGTTCTTCGAGGAAACCGAGTGATCGCCTGATCCCTCGGGATCGATCGCCGGAGGTCCTGGCGATTGCAGCCAGGACCCGTTTCCGATGCTTTGGCAACTGATCCATCGCGATATTCGCAGCCGATTCGTGGGCAGCGCCACGGGCTGGCTCTGGCTGCTGGTCACCCCTCTACTCCTTCTCGCGGTCTACGGCTTTGTCTTTGGACTGATTTTTCGCGCGCGGGTCCCTGACGGCCTCGATATGCCTTTCGTGGCGTGGCTGGCTGTTGCCTTGTGGCCCTGGTTGGCCTTTTCCGAAGGCGTTTTGCGCGGAGGGCAGGCGATACGCCAGCATGCCGCATTGATCTCTCGGGTTGCGCTCCCGCGTCCGTTGCTGGTGATCGCCTCGGTCTGTTCGGCGTTCTTGCTGCACCTGATAGGCTACGCCGCAGTTCTAGTGGCTCTTTTTCTGTTTCTGGACGTGGCGATTCAGTGGACCGCGCTGGGAGGACTGATCCTGATTCTGGCCACCCTGTTCGCGTTTTCCCTCGGCCTCGGACTAGCCCTGGCCGCGTTTCAGGTATACATCCGCGATCTGGAGCAGTTCGTACCGACGCTTTTCCTGTTCTGGTTCTTCATGACGCCCATTCTCTACAGTCCGGACTTGCTCCCGGAAGCGATGAGCCGCTGGATGGCGATCAATCCGATGAACCTGTGGGTGGATCAGATTCGTTCCGCATTGTTGCAAGGCCAGCTCCTTCCGGCAGCGTTCGAAATGTTTCAGATGATTTCGTACGCGGGTCTTGCCATCGTGATCGGCTGGTTCCTGTTTCAGCGCCTGAGTCCTTTTTTCGAGGACTTCCTGTGAGTCGGGCGCTGCTCAGGCTGAGCGGAATCGAAAAGTCCTATCCGCCGACGTTCCACTCGTCGCAGCGCCTTGGTGCGATGTGGCAGATTCTGACACGCGGTCATGCCGGTGGTGGAACCCGAGTGTTGGAAGCGGTTTCACTCGAAGTCCGTCAGGGCGAATCGCTGGCTATCATCGGCGCGAATGGCGCGGGGAAATCGACCCTCCTCAAGGTGATCACCGGCGTCTTGTCGCCATCGGCCGGGACCATGGAACAGTCCGGGTCGCGCGCCGCCTTGCTGGAGTTGGGGGCGGGTTTCGATCCCGAGTATTCGGGTATGGACAATCTGCGCATGAACGCCACTTTTCTCGGCCTGAAGCGCCAGGAGATCAATGAGCGGCTCGATGACATCCTCGCCTTCGCCGATATCGGTAAATCGATTCATGAACCGGTCAAGCACTATTCCTCCGGCATGGTTGTCCGACTCGGCTTCGCGGTCGTGGCCTCGGTCCGACCGGATCTGCTGATTACCGATGAGGTGCTGGCGGTCGGTGATGAGTCCTTCCAGAAGAAGTGTATCCGCTGGATCGAGAATTACCTCGATCAGGGCGGCACCCTGCTGATGGTTTCGCACAACATGTATCAGGTGCAGAAACTCTGTCGCCAGGCGATGTGGCTCGATCAGGGTCGGGCTCGCCGCTACGGCGATGTCTTCGACGTGACTCAGGCCTACCTCGCCTGGCACGAGCGTCAGGATGCCCGCGACGTCTCGATCGGCCAGGGGCATGCCGGACCGGAGCACTACGGCGTGTCCGAGCTGCGCATCGCCGACGACCATTCCGGAGAACCCGCCCTGGAGATGGGGCAGGATCTTCTGATCGATCTCGCGCTGCGCTCCCCCGACGGCCGTGCACCTGTCGCGTTACTGGGCCTCGTTCGGGCCGACGGCACCCCGGTCTATGGCGTTGCCAGCGACCACGACGACGTCGAGCTGATGGCCGATGCGAACGGCCAGTTCCGCATCCGCCTCCGTTTTCCGGCCGTCAAGCTCCTGCCGGGCGGTTATGTGGTGCGTGGACATGCGATGGATCCCGAGGGACTGCGTGTTCACGATACCGCCGAAGTCCCATTTACCGTGACCGGGCGCAGCCGCGAACTCGGCCTGGTGCGCCTGAATCATGAGTGGCTGAAACCATGACTGCGGTCGTCGTTCCGGTTTTCAATGCACTGGCCGAGACTCGTCGATGCCTCGAGGCGCTGCAGTCCTGCACCCCGGCCACAACACCGATCGTCGTGATCGACGACGCCTCGACCGAACCGGGCATCGCCGAACTGATGGCATCCCTGCCGAGAGACTGGGTTCTGGTCCGCAACGACAAGAATCTCGGTTTCGTGGCCAGCGCGAACCTGGGCCTTGCGCTGACCCAGGGTGAGGATGCCGTGCTCCTGAACTCCGATACGCGAGTGACGAAAGGCTGGCTCTCTGCCATCGAGGACTGCGCGGCCGGTGATGACTCGATCGCGTCGGTCACACCGCTGACGAACAACGGTGAAATCGCTTCTGTCCCGGTATTCTGTCAGGCCAATCCCATGCCGGACGATCCAGAGCGCTGGGCCCGCGCCTGCCGCGAATCGGGGTCCGCGGTGCTGGTCGAGATGCCAACCGCCGTGGGCTTCTGCATGTTTCTCAAGCGCGCCTGCCTCGATGCGATCGGTGCTTTCGACGAAATGGCGTTCGGGCGCGGCTACGGCGAGGAGAACGACTGGTCGATGCGCGCGCTGAAAACGGGCTGGCGTCACGTACTGTGCGACCATGCCTTCGTCGCCCACCAGGGCAACGCCAGCTTCGGTGCCGTCGGTCTGAAGCCAGGTGGCCAGGCCATGGAAACGCTGCTGGAGCGCCATCCGGACTATCTGGAGCGAGTCCATGCCTTCATCCAGGCCGACCCGATGGCCCCTCGCCGCCAGCAGATCGTCGATTACTACAAAACCCTCGGCACCTGAAAGTCGCAATCGCAATCGAAATCGCAATCGGCATCCAGATCGTGTTCTGAAAACAAACCCCTGGAGCCAATCTCGATTGCGATTTCGAATTCGATTTCGACCCCGGAAACTGACGCGAAGCGTCATCCCGGACTTGATCCGGGATCTTCAAGAAGCGTCATCCCGGACATGATCCGGGGCCTTGCTATTCTTGAACCGGAAACCGAATCCTTTCGCCTTAAACCTTGAACCTTGAACCTTGAACCTTTCGCCTTGAACCCTGAACCCTGAACCCTGAACCCTGAACCTTGAACCCTGAACCCTGAACCTTGAACCTTGAACCTTGAACCTTGAACCTTGAACCTTGAACCTTGAACCTTGAATCTTGAACCTCAACTCCCCCCAGTTGCTACACTTCCCACCGTCCCAACCCACCCGACCACATGAACGACCAACCCGAACTCGAGTTTACCGGTGAACGTTTCACCCCTGAATGCGTGCGCGAGATTGCCTACGAACACTGGCACCGCTACGCCTGGGCCGGTCGCCAGGTGAACGGACTCGAGGTCCTGGACGCTGCCTGCGGCGAAGGCTATGGTAGTCATCTTCTGGGCCATAGCGCTCGTCGCGTGACGGGCGTCGATATCGATTCAGGCGCCATTGCCCACGCGCGCAGCCGCTATGCGCGCCCGAATATCCGGTTCGAGTGCGCAGACTGCACACAGCTCCCGCTCGATGATGACTCGGTCGATGCCGTGGTCTCATTCGAGACACTGGAACACCTCGAGGCCCAGGATCGCCTGCTGGCCGAGTTCCGGCGGGTGCTCAGACCCGATGGATTCCTGCTGCTGTCCTCACCGGATCGCCAGACCTACAGCGACGAGACCGGCTACAACAATCCGTTTCATGTGCGCGAACTTTACCGCGATGAACTCGAATCGCTTCTGGGACGCCATTTTCCGGCATCGCAACTGTTCGGTCAGAAATTGATGTTTGTCTCGGCTGTCTGGCGCCTGAACGGCGCGGCAGCGGCCGACTGGTTGACGGCGACCGGTGACGGGGTCGTTTCCGGCAACCAGCCGCTTGTGAAGCCGCTGTATTTTATGGCCGCCGCCGCAGCAGCACCGGAATTTCTGCCTGCCGGACACGCGTTGTCGCTCTACAGTGACGACGAGGAATCCGTCTATCAGCACTACAACGAGGAAATTCGCAAGCACATCCGGGCCGGCGAGCTTCTCGCCGAGCGGGATGCCGAAATCGCCGAGTTGAAAGCGCGTCTGGCGCGCGAGTCGTGACCCGGCAATGACTGCCGCCGATCCGGCCACGGCAACCACCCCGCTGCCGGGCGCGTCGCTGGCTCGCGTCACTGCCATTCTGGTCAATTACAACTCCGGACCCTGGCTCGCCCGCAGCGTGCGCGCTCTGAAAGGCCGCGGGGCACGATTTCCCAAGGTCATCGTGCTCGACAACGCTTCCGACGACGGTAGCGTCGACGATCTCCAGGCGATGCCGGGACTGGAAGTCCTTCGTCTGTCCGAGAATCTCGGTTTTGGCCGGGGCGTCAATCGCGCCTTTGAACGGGTCGAAACCGATTACATGCTGATCATCAATCCGGATTGCCTGCTGGTCGCCGAGGCATTGACGACTCTGGTATCCGACCTCGATGCGCATCCCGAGGCGGGTATGGCCTCGGGACGCATTTTCGACATGAGCGGAAACGAGCAACGCGGCAGTCGCCGACAGCTGCCCGGACCGCGAAGGGTTCTCAACGAGGTCTTCCGCTTTCGTCCCGGCCTCGGTGTCGATCTGATTCACTTGCCCGCGCCACTCGAGCCGGGACCGGTAGAGGCCGTCAGCGGAGCCTGCATGCTGGTCCGGACAAAGGCCTTCGAGCAGCTTGGTGGATTCGATCCGGGGTTCCCGATGCATTTCGAGGATCTGGATCTCATGGCGCGCCTGCAGCAGGCCGGTTGGACGGTTCGCCTGGTGCCGACGGTGGCGATATCTCACGCCGGTGGCGTCTCGTCCCGCCGACGACCGGTCCAGGTCATGCTGGCCAAGCATCGCGGACTGTGGCGCTATCTCAACAAGCACTGCCGAGATCGCTGGCCCGTCTGGCTGCGGCCGGTCTGGTGGCTGGGCATCTGGCTGCACGCTGGTTTGATGCTCCCGGTGACGATGTGGCGCCGCCGTTAGCGGAATGGACCGGGCCATCGGGCGCGACGGATCAGCCAGTCCTCGTGCTCGGGGCCAGCGCGCCGGTCGGCGGTTTTCTGCTCGAGCGTCTGGCGTCGCTCGGCGTCATGCTGTTGTGCGTCTCGCGGCGCCCGCCGCAATCCCGCACGCCAGGCGCGATCTGGCTGCAGCACGATCTTTCTCACGGCCCGGTCGACGTCGAGGCCAGCGTTGTCGTGAGCCTGGGCCCGGTTCGACATGCCCTCCAGCAGATCTGCGCCGGGCGACGGATCGGGCGGCTCATCGCATTGAGCTCGGCGAGCACCCTTTTCAAGAGCGATTCTCCGGATCGCGAAGAGCGGGCGTTGATGAGCGAGCTGATCGGGCTGGAACAGTCGCTCGACGCCGAATGTCGCTCGCGCTCGATCGATCTGACCCTGATCAAGGCGACGATGATCTACGGCTCCGGTGCCGATGCCAACGTTGCCCGCGTTGCGGGATTGCTCGATCGATTGGGGCTGGCACCCTACTCGGGTCGCGGGCTGCGTCAACCGGTGCATGCCGATGACCTCGCCGCCCTGGTCGTCGAATGCCTCGCTCGTGGAAGATCGGCGGCGGGCACGTGGCTGGTCGGCGGCGGAGAATCGCTCAGCTATCCGGCCATGCTCAATCGAATCGCCAGCGCCAGCGGTCGGCCGTGTCGGCTGATCCCCGTGCCGGGCTTCATCGTGAAAACGGCGCTCTGGCTTGCCCACCTGAGCGGCCGTCTGCGCGATATTCGTCCGGTCATGATCGATCGTCAGCGGCGTGATCTGGTCGTCGACGATCAACCGGCTCGCGAGCGCCTGAACTGGCACCCGCGGCCGTTCCGGCCCTGACCGGGTCCGTGATCAGCGGTTCTGCGCCTCGGTGCGCGCGTACTCGATGACTTCCCGTCCGGTCATCCCGTCCAGGTGGCTGTAGAGAACGCCCAGGTCCTGAAAGGCCAGATTCATGAAGCGCAGGGCCCTCAGGGCACCCTCGATCTGAGCGTACTGCTCGGGGCTTGTATCCAGCGCGACCATTTCAAGGCTCTCTCGAAACGCCTCGGGGCTGCTCCCGTCGAGCACCATATCGAGACCGTAGCCCTCGGACTCCAGCGAGCCCTCGAAGTCCGGGAGGATAATCGACGGATCACCGCCCTGCGGATTGCCGTTCCGGCTTGACGCGGTCGCCTGGCTGGCCTCCGGGTCCCAATTGGCGCGGCGGCGAACCTCTCGTACTGGAGCGGCTTCTGTCTGCTCCGTGGCTTCGGCTGCCTGTTCTTCCTGTTCCCCGTTCGGGCCGGTCTTGCATCCGGCCAGCAGGGCACACGCGGCGAGAATCATCCAGATGTGTTTCATGTCAGCTCCACTGGTTCTTCAAATCAATCATTGGATCCAGAACGATTAGATGCGGCTGGAGTCATTTGGTTTCGAAATCCGTTTTCTACGACCTGGCGGCGAGCAGCCGGTTTTGATCAGTCCTTAAGCTTCTTGTATTTCAGACGGGTCGGTTGGGCCTGATCGCCGCGGCGGCGTTTTAGGTCCTTTTCGTACTCGCTGAAATTACCCTCGAACCATTCGACATGCGAATCACCCTCGAAAGCCAGCACGTGGGTGGCGACCCGGTCGAGAAACCAGCGGTCGTGGGAAATCACCAGGGCGCAGCCCGGGAAGGCCAGCAGGCCCTCTTCGAGCGCGCGCAGTGTTTCGACGTCGAGATCATTGGTCGGTTCGTCGAGCATCAGCACGTTGCCGCCGCTCCTGAGCACCTTGGCCAGGTGGACCCGGTTGCGTTCGCCGCCGGACAGCTGGCCGACTCGCTTCTGCTGTTCCGAACCCTTGAAATTGAAGCGACTGGCGTAGGCGCGGGCCGGAATCCGATAGTTTCCGACGACGACCTCTTCGGCCCCTTCGGAAATCTCTTCCCAGACCTGCCGGTTATCGTCGAGGCTGTCGCGACGCTGGTCGACCCAGGCGAGCTGCACCGTTTCGCCGAGGGATACGTTGCCCTTGTCGGGCTGTTCGAGCCCGGCGATCATCTTGAACAGGGTCGTCTTTCCGGCCCCGTTACCCCCGATGATCCCGACGATGGCACCCGGCGGGACCTTGAAGCTCAGGTCCTCGATCAGCAGTTCGTTGCCGAAGCCCTTGCTGACGTGGTCGAGTTCGATCACGGTATCGCCGAGGCGCGGGCCGGGCGGAATGTAGATCTGGCGGGTCTCGTTGCGGGCCTGGAATTCCTTCGAGTTCAGTTCCTCGAACTGCTTGAGTCGCGCCTTGCTCTTGGCCTGTCGGCCCTTCGGGTTGCTGCGGACCCAATCCAGCTCGGCGCGGATGGTTTTCTGGCGCGCGGCCTCCTGCTTTTCCTCGATCGCGAGGCGCGCTTCCTTCTGCTCCAGCCAGGACGAGTAGTTGCCTTCGAACGGAATACCTCGACCGCGATCCATCTCGAGGATCCAGCCGGCGGCATTGTCGAGGAAGTAGCGATCGTGCGTCACGGCCATGACCGTCCCCGGGAAATCGTGCAGGAAGCGCTCCAGCCAGGCAACCGACTCGGCGTCGAGGTGGTTGGTGGGCTCGTCGAGCAACAGCATGTCGGGCTTGGAAAGCAGCAGGCGGCAAAGCGCCACTCGCCGTCGTTCTCCGCCCGACAGATGCCTGATTTCGGCGTCCCAGGGGGGCAGGCGCAGCGCGTCGGCCGCCACTTCGAGCGTCCGATCCAGCTCCCAGCCTCCGGCCGCGTCGATCTTGTCCTGCAGCTCGGCCTGCTCGGCCAGCAGCTCGGTCATTTCCTCGTCGCTCATCGGCTCGGCGAACCGATCCGAGATCGCATTGAAGCGCTCCAGCAGCTGGCTGATTTCGCCCACACCCTCCATGACGGCATCGCGGACCGTGACTTCATCCGGCAGCGCGGGCTCCTGCGGGAGATAACCGATGCGGATGCCGGGCTGCGGCCGGGCCTCGCCGTCGAACTCCTGATCGACCCCGGCCATGATCCTGAGCACGGTCGATTTGCCGGCCCCGTTCAGGCCAAGGACGCCGATCTTGGCGCCCGGAAAGAAGGACAGCGAGACGTCCTTGATCAGGGTGCGATTCGGGGGCACGGTCTTGCTGACCCTGTGCATGGTGTAGACGTACTGACTCATCGAGTGCTCGATCCAAAAGACGACAAACCGTCGACATGGGGTCCGCTTGCCGCAATCTCCAGAGCCGGTGTCTTCAGAAGCTTTTCGAATTCCACGGCGAAGCCTGCGCCCCCCACTCGGTTCGCAAACAGCGGGCGTCGGGCGGAGGATCGAAAACGGTCACGATTGCGACCGGATCAGAGCGCTGACCCGCATGTGCGAATATATCGTCAGGCGTTCTGGGCCTGATCGTGCCGGAAAAGGAGTTTTCAATGAAAGTGCTGGTCACCGGTGGTGGGGGTTTTCTCGGCCAGGCCATCGTGCGCCGACTGCTCGACCGGGGTGAGGACGTATCGGTGCTGAACCGCTCGCGCTACCCCGATCTGGAAACCCTGGGAGTGACCTGCCACCAGGGCGACATCGCCGATCCGGAGGCCGTCATGGCCGCAGCCCGGGAGTGCGAAGCGATCGTCCACGTCGCCGCGCGCGCCGGCCCGGGGCTGTTCCGGCCCGATTTCGAGCGCCCGAACGTCGCTGGTACCCGCAACGTCCTGGCCGCCTGCAGGGCGCACGGCATCGCCAGTCTGGTGCATACCTCCTCGCCGAGCGTGGTTCATACCGGCGGCGATATCGAGGGGGCGGATGAAAGCCTTCCGTATGCGACGCATTTCCACGCGCCCTATCCGGAAACCAAGGCCGAGGCCGAGCGTCTCGTGCTCGCGGCCAACGGCCCCGACCTGAAGACCTGCGCCCTGCGACCGCACCTGATCTGGGGGCCGGGCGACAACCAGCTCGTGCCGCGCCTGATCGAGAAGAACCGGGCAGGACGCCTGCGCTTGCCGGCGCCGGACAAGAAGATCGATACGGTCTTCATCGACAACGCCGCTGCCGCCCACGTTCTCGCCCTCGACAATCTCCGAGGGTCCGGGACCGCGGCCGGCAAGGCCTACTTCATCTCGAACGACGAGCCGCTGCCCAACGGAGAGATCATCGAGCGCCTGTTGCGAGCCTATGGCGAAGAGCCCCGGATCGCAACCGTGCCGTACCCGATCGCTCTGGCCGCGGCAGGCGTGGTCGAGGGTCTGTGGCGCCTGACCCGGCGTCGCAGCGATCCGCCGCTGTCGCGCTTCGTCGTCAATCACCTGGCCACCGCCCACTGGTTCGATCTCGGCGCGGCCCGTCGTGATCTCGGATACGCGCCCGAAGTCTCCGTGGAGGAAGGGCTGGCTCGGCTCAGCGCCGCCGCAGGCGGCTGAGCAGTCGCTCCAGGCCGGAGCGCTTCAGTCGTTTGCGGTCGGGTTCCGAAATATCGTCATAGCCGCCGTACTTGAGCTTGATCCAGGCGTTGAGGTCGGTCTGGCGCATGAACTCGAACAGTCGTTGATTGGCGGGGTGCCAGCCGTCTCGCCGAAGCACGGCGGCACCGAGGTCGAGAATGACGGGGTGGTGCTCCGGGTCGACGCGAAGATTGTCCTTGCGCTTGAGATCGCCATGCGCCACCCCGACCGCGTGCATCGCTTCGATGACGCTCAGGAGTCGAGCGAAGAAGCGGTCGCGGTCCAGGAACTCGGTCTCGCGGAACGCAAGGCCACCGACGTAGTCGAGCACCAGGTAGCGGTCATCGATCAGACCATGACACGGCGCGAAACCGGGGAGCCCGGCGAGGCGCTCGTAGGCACGGAATTCACGCACCAGGGTGGCTCGCCGCAGTCGCCAGGACAGGCCTTGTCCTTTCGGTGTCTTGATCGCCAGATCACGACCGCCAAGGCGGAAGCGACGGACCTCGCCCTGATTGCTGTGGCCGAGCAGTTCGCCGGAGTCGAAATCCAGATCGCGCAGCAGCTCTTCGATTTCGGGCGGAGTGTCCGGCATGGCGGGGTCGGGCGGAGGTCTCAAGAACCGGGTAGCGATGCGATCTCTGGCAGAATGACGCACAAGCTCTCGAAATCGCCAGGCGCAGTCCCCAATATAGCGCACATCCACAGTTCGGCCCTGAGACAGGAAGGTTCTTCATGCCAATCTACGAATATCGCTGCACTGCCTGCGGCCATGATCTCGAAAAGCTGCAGAAGATCTCGGATCCCCCGCTCACCGATTGCCCGGCCTGCGGACAGGCCGGTCTGACCAAGCTCGTCTCGGCTGCAGCCTTCCGCCTCAAGGGCGGCGGCTGGTACGAAACCGATTTCAAGAAGGACGGCAAGCGTAATCTCGCCGGTGAAAGCGACGCCAGGGAAGGCGCGGCCAAGGAAGGTGCGGCCAAGGACGATGGCGGCAAGGACAAGGCCAAGTCGGACGGCGCGGCGGAAAAACCGGCCAAGTCGACCAAGGATTCGGGCTCGTCCGATGGCGGCACCAAGAAAAGCGAGACCAAGGCCTCCTCGACCTCGAGCTCCGGGAAGGCGGCCTGAACAGGATGGCCCTCTCGGTCGCCAGCGTATAGTAGCGAGCTGCGATATAGTGCGGGGACTTCGATTCCGATTGCGATTTCGACTTCGATTTCGACCCGGGAATCCGGCTATCTTCAGCCCTGAGCCCTGAGCCCTGAGCCCTTATCCCCTTACCCCTTTGACCTTTCACCTTAAACCTTTCACCTTCTTCCATGCGAACGCATCTGTGCGGCAACATCACCGAAAAGCTCGACGGCCAGACCGTGACCCTGTGCGGCTGGGTCGCCCGTGCTCGTGATCTCGGCGGGCTGATCTTCATCGGCCTGCGTGATCACGCGGGCGTCCTGCAGGTCGTCGTCGAGCCCGACAACGGCCCGGCCTTCGAGGTGGCCGAGACCCTGCGCAACGAGTACTGCGTCCGCGTGACCGGCCGAGTTCGCCTGCGTCCGGAGAGCCAGTGGAACCCGGACATGCGCACGGGCAAGGTCGAGCTTCTGGCCGAATCGGTCGACCTGCTCAACGCCTCGGCACCATTGCCCCTGCTGATGAGCGACGACGACGGCGAGGAAGTTCGCCTCAAGTATCGCTATCTCGACCTGCGGCGCGACCGCTTGCAGCGCAATCTGCGCCTGCGATCGCGGCTCAACGCCGCGATCCGTCGCTTTCTCGAGCATCACGACTTCGTCGATACCGAAACGCCGATCCTGACCCGGGCGACGCCCGAAGGCGCGCGCGACTATCTGGTGCCCAGCCGCGTGCATCCGGGCAGCTTCTTCGCTCTGCCGCAGTCGCCGCAGATCTTCAAGCAGCTGTTGATGATGGCGGGACTGGATCGCTACTACCAGATCGCGCGCTGTTTCCGTGACGAAGACCTGCGCGCCGATCGCCAGCCGGAATTCACCCAGCTCGATCTGGAAATGGCCTTCGTCGACGAGGTTGATGTGCAGGCCATCGCCGAAAGCATGTTGCGTTCGGTGTTCCGGGAGGTCCTCGGCGTCGAGCTGCCCGGCCCGTTCCCGCGCATGAGCTGGCGCGAGGCGATGGAGCGGTTCGGGTCGGACAAGCCGGACCTGCGTATTCCGCTGGAACTGGTCACGATCTGCAAACACGTCGCGCAGGTCGAGTTCAAGGTGTTCGCCGAGCCGGCCAACGACCCGAACGGCAGAGTGACCGCGCTGCGCGTGCCCGAAGGTGCCGCTTTGAGCCGCAAGCAGATCGACGACTATGCGGCCCTGACCGCCCGACATGGGGCGCGTGGCCTGGCCTGGATGAAGGTCAAGGACCGTTCGGCGGGGCTGGCCGGCGTCCAGTCGCCGATTGCCAAGTTCCTTGACGAGACCGCCGTCACCGCCATTCTTGACGCAACCGGGGCCGAGTCGGGTGACCTGATCTTCTTCGGTGCCGGACCAAAACCCGCCGTCGCGGCCTTCATGGGGGCGCTGCGCCTGGCCGTCGGCCGCGATCTGGACCTGGTGGTCGACGCCTGGCGGCCCCTCTGGGTCGTGGATTTCCCGATGTTCGAATTCGATGCCGAGGACCAGCGCCACTACGCTCTGCATCATCCGTTCACGGCACCGGCCGTGCCCGACCCCGAGGCCCTGCGCGCCGATCCGGTCAACGCGCTCTCGCGCGGCTACGATCTGGTCCTCAACGGAGCAGAAATCGGCGGCGGATCGATCCGAATCCACGACTCGGGCCTGCAGCAGGCGGTGTTCGATCTTCTCGGTATCGATGAATCCGAGGCCCGGGCGCGATTCGGATTCCTGCTCGAAGCCCTGCGCTACGGCTGCCCGCCGCACGGCGGCATTGCCTTCGGTATCGATCGCATTGCGGCACTGATGGCCGGAGAGCAGTCGATTCGCGAGGTCATCGCGTTTCCGAAGACCACGACCGCGAGCTGCCTGCTGACCGGAGCACCGGATGCGGTCGAGGTCGAAGTGCTCGAAGAACTCCGCCTGCGGGTCGAGAGCGACCGGAAGGGCGATTCGGCCGACTGACCGCATGGCGATGGGCCGGACCGTGGTGCTGGTCCACGGCCTCTGGTACGGACCGGCCAGCCTGGCCGTTCTGGCGCTCCGGCTGTCCGGCCACGATCTGAGCTGCCACCGTTTCGGCTACCCGACCCTGGCCCGGTCAGTCAACAGCAACGCCGATGAACTGGCTGAGTTCATTCGCGGACTGAAGACCGAACAGGTCGATGTCGTCGGCCACAGTCTGGGCGGACTGGTCGCTCTCAATCTATTCGAAGACCACCATGATCTGCCGCCCGGGCGGCTTGTTCTGATGGGCTCGCCGACGAGCGGGTCAGCAGTGGCTGAACGGCTGGTGAAATGGCGTCCGGTCCGTCCGCTGATCGGTCGGGCAAGCACAGCGCTCGAACGCCGTTACCGCCGCGCTCCCCCTGATCGAGACACCGGCGTGGTCGCCGGTACGCGGGGCCTGGGTCTGGGCCGTGTCGTTCACGACCTCGAGCGGCCCAACGACGGCACGATCGCGGTTTCAGAGACCCGCCTGGACGGCGTCGCCGACCGGCTCGAACTGCCGGTGTCCCATACCGGTCTGGTGTTGAGCCGGGAGGTGGCCGCCGCGGTCGCCCGTTTCCTGCAGCGAGGCCGCTTCGCTCCGAGTCCTGATCGGCCCGAAGGCGCTGGGTGAACGCGAATCGAGTATCCTTGTCGGTCGTTTCCCTGCTCGCACCGACCCATGTTCCAGACCGCATCCGCCAACGCTATCCCACTGTATTCTCTCGATGCCGGCGGCCTCGAGGAGTGGCTCTCTCGAGCCGCGAATCCGGCCCGGCGATGGGTCGAGGCCAGTGGCTTCAGCGCTGCTTCAGGCAGCCATATCCTGGTGCCGGGGGCTGATGGTGAGCCGGTCGCGGTACTCGCGGGTCGCCGTTCCGAGGACCGGCTCTGGGCGCTGGCCGATCTGCCGGGCGTCTTGCCGGCGGGCGATTATGAGCTGAAGCTGTCCTGGTCGAACGACGAGATCGAGCGTGCCCTGATCGGCTGGGGACTCGGCTGCTACCGATTCGATCGCTACAAGTCGCAGCCGGACATCAAGGCGAAGCTGGTGCTGCCGGCACCTCTCGCGAAAAAGGTTACGGCCCTGGTCGAATCCTCCTGCTTCGTGCGCGACCTGGTCAATACGCCGGCGCTCGACCTGGGTCCGGCCGAGCTGGCCGACGCGGCGCGCGACCTCGCGCAGGCTCACGGTGCCGCTTTCGAGGTGATCGACGGCGAGCGCCTGGCGCGCGAGTTCCCGGCCATCCACGTGGTCGGGCAGGCATCGACCCGACCACCCCGCCTGATCAGGATGCAGTGGGGCGAGCCCGACGCTCCCGCTCTGGCGCTGGTCGGCAAGGGCGTGATCTTCGATAGCGGGGGTCTGAACATCAAGCCCGGCGCCGGCATGGTCCTCATGAAGAAGGACATGGGCGGTGCCGCGCACGCGCTGGGCCTGGCCCGTATCATCATGACGCTCGGGCTGAAGGTCAATCTGCGGGTCTACATCCCGGCGGTCGAGAACGCGATTTCCGGCAATGCCTATCGCCCTTCGGACATCATCCGAACGCGCAACGGCACGACGGTCGAGATCGGCAATACCGATGCCGAAGGGCGGATCGTGCTGTCCGACGCCCTGACCCTGGCCTGCGAGGAGGGAGCGGAAAGGGTGATCGATTTCGCCACGCTGACCGGTGCGGCGCGGGTTGCTCTCGGTGAGGATCTGCCGCCCCTGTATGCCCGCGATATCGAAGCCGCTCGCGCGATCCAGGATCTGTCGTTCGAATGCGAGGATCCGCTTTGGCACATGCCCCTGTTCGATGGCTATCGCAGCCAGATTCAGCCTTCGATCGCCGATCTGTCGAACACCGGGACCAGCAAGTTTGCCGGTAGCGTCACGGCGGCACTGTTTCTCGATCATTTCGTCGCCGCCGACCGCGACTGGATGCATCTGGACATCTACGCCTGGAATCTCGGTGATCGTCCGGGACGTCCGGCGGGCGGCGAGGCACAGGGTCTGAGGGCCATCTGGGGCTGGCTGCAATCGCGCTATGGATGATGCGGCCGCCAATCGGCTGGTCCTTGAGTGAGTGAGCGTGATACCGCCCGTTCGTCCGGCATAGGCGTCGATATCGCGCGGACGCTGATGCTGGCCGGCCCCCTGATCGTCGGCCAGCTGACCAGCTTCGGCATGAACTTCGTCGATACGGTCATGGCCGGTCGGATCGGGACCGTCGACCTGGCCGCGATCGCGGTTGGCTCGTCGATCTGGGCGGCCGGTTTCCTGTTCGTCCTCGGGGTGCTGCTGGCGGTGTCGGCGACCGTGTCACAGCTCGACGGCGCGGGAAGAACCCGGCAGGCCGGAGAATTCACGCGCCAGGCGCTCTGGCTCGGCTTGGGCCTCGCGGCGCTGCTTTTCGTGGCGGTGCGCAGCGCCGAGCCGCTGATGCGCGTGATCGACGTGGCACCCGAGGTCATCGAGCTGTCGATGGTCTACCTCCTGGCGTTGAGCTGGGGCGCGCCGGCGCTGTGCGGGCTGCTGGTGCTGCGTTTCTTCTCCGAGGGAACCGGCTACACCCGGCCGACGATGTACATCGGTCTGCTCGGTCTGGCGTGCAACGTGCCGCTTAATTACGTCCTGATGTTCGGCAAGCTCGGTCTTCCGGCGATGGGGGCGGTCGGCGCCGGCTGGGCGACGGCGATCGTCTTCTGGGTCCAGCTCGTCGTCCTGGCCGGCTGGATCGCCTGGCGGCCGCGCTACTCGCCCTACGGGCTGTTCGAGCAGTTCAGTCGGCCCAATCCACGCGAGATCCTGGCCACCCTTAAACTCGGTCTCCCGATCGGCATCATGGTGTTTCTGGAAGGCGGCATGTTCGTCGGAACGGCGCTGCTGATCGGGACGCTCGGTGCGGTGCCGGTCGCCGCCCACCAGGTCGCGATGAACTGGGCCGGCCTGATGTTCATGGTGCCGGTCGGGCTCTCCGGCGCCATCACCGTGCGCGTCGGCAACGCAATGGGCCGCAGTGACCCCGAAGGCGCGCGCCGCGCGGGGCTCGTCGGCATGTTGATCGCGCTGACCTTCGGGCTGATTTCCGCCGCGTTCATGCTCGCTTTTCCCGCTTTGATCGTCGGTTTCTACACCAGCGAGCCCGAGGTCGCCGCGTTGGCGGTCAGCCTGCTGTTCTTTGCCGCGTTCTTCCAGGTGGCCGATTGTCTTCAGGCCTCTGCCGCCGGTGCCCTGCGCGGCTTGAAGGACACGCGGGTGCCGATGGTCTACAGCGTCATCGCCTACTGGATGGTGGGGCTGGCCAGCGGCTGGTTCCTGACCTTTCAACTGGACTGGGGGCCGACCGGAATGTGGATCGGCATCATCACCGGCCTGAGCGTGGCGGCTGTCCTTCTCGGTAGCCGTTTTCTGCGCCTGTCGGCCGGGGTGGCGTCGGCTGCGCTCGCTCGAAGCGCGCCGGCCCGGCGGTCCGGATGACCTCTGGCACATTGTCGCGTTCACCGAGTCGGACTACTATTGCCGATCGGTATTACTGACGATAGGCGCGATGTCCCAATCCAAGCCCAATATCCTGATTCGCATCTGGCTCGGTTTCTGGCGCGGTCTGACCGCGTTCAGGATTGCAGTTTTCAATATCCTGTTCCTGCTGGTTCTGGCGTTGATCATCGGCGTGCTGTTCAGCGGTGATGACCAGCTGGTGCTGGAAGAGGACACCACGCTCGTTATCGCACCGCGCGGCATCATCGTCGAGGAATTGACCGGCTCGCCGATGGAGCGCTTCGTCAACGAGGCCCTGGGCAGCGAGATTCCGGAAACCCGCCTGCGCGATCTGCTCGAGGTGCTCGAGCAGGCGCGCGACGATGAAAGGATCACCCAGGTTCTGATCAATACCGACCAGATGACCGGCGTCGGCGCAGGGATCATGATCGAACTCAACAAGGCTTTCCGGCGTTTCCGCCAGTCCGGCAAACCGATCATCGCCTACGGCGGATTCATGGGGCAGGGTCAGTACTTCCTGGCCTCGCAAGCCGATGAAATCTGGCTCGACAACGAAGGGATGGTGCTGCTCGAGGGCTACTCGCGCTTCCGCAACTACTACGCTGAAGGGCTGGAAAAGCTCGACGTCGAAGTCAACCTGTTCCAGACCGGAGATTTCAAATCGGCCGCCGAACCGTATGTGCGCAATAGCATGTCGGAAGCCGATCGCGAGGCCAGCGAACTGTGGCTGGCCGAGCTGTGGCAGAACTATCTGGAAATGGTCGCGATGAACCGCGGCATGCCGGTCCAGGTCCTCGACGACCTGACCCGCAACTTCAGCGATTACTTCTGGCAGGCCCGGGGCAACATGTCCGAAATGGCGCTCGAGCGCGGGCTGGTCGATCGCCTGATCAGTCGACCCGGACTCCGGGCCGAACTGGCCAGCCGCGGCGCGGCGGACCCGAACACCGGCTATCGGCGCGTCGTGCACAGCGATTACCTGGCACCCGAAATCCCGTCCCTGGCCCCGGGTGATCGCATCGGCGTGATCGTGGCCGAAGGGCCGATCCTGGACGGCGAACAACCACCCGGCTCCATCGGTGGCGACTCCACCTCGCGCCTGATCCGGCAGGCGGCGCGCGACGACAGCATTCGCGCCGTCGTCCTGCGAGTGAATTCCGGCGGCGGCAGCGCGGTGGCATCCGAACTGATCCGGCGCGAGTTGATGGCCCTCAAGGACGCCGGCAAGTCGGTCGTGGTCAGCATGGGCAATGTGGCGGCCTCGGGCGGCTACTGGATCTCGATGGGTGCCGATGAGGTCTGGGCCTACCCGAGCACGATCACCGGCTCGATCGGCGTCATCGGGATGTTTCCGACCTTCGAGCAGACCCTGAAGAATATCGGCGTGCACACCGACGGCGTCGGGACCACGCCGCTGGCCGGCGCCCTGCGCCCCGACCTGTCGATGAGCGAGGAGGTGCGTCAGCTTTTGCAGACCTTCATCGAGGCGACCTATCAGGATTTCCTCGGCTTGGTGGCCGAGTCGCGACAGATGGCTGTCGACGAGGTTCATGAAGTCGCTCAGGGCCGCGTCTGGAGCGGTACTCAGGCGCAGGCGCGCGGGTTGATCGACCAGCTCGGCGGGCTCGAGGAAGCGATTGCCTCGGCCGCGCGCATCGCCGGGCTCGGCGAGGATTACGGCGTCACCTACGTTGAGCCGACGCTCGAACCCTGGCAGCAGTTCCTGACCCAGCTGGGTGCCAATGCGCTCGTTCACGCCGGGTACGAGCCGACGACGCCGGCCTGGTGGTCGATGTTGCCGCCCGAGCTGCGCCGGTCGGTGCTCAACGACCTGCGCCTGATCAAGGATCAGGCTCGAAACGGCCGTCCTTCGGTACTCGCCCACTGCCTGTGCGAGAGCCCGATGTAGTTCAGTCGGTCAGTCTGCGCGGTCTTCACTGCGATCAGGAAGGTCGAGCTTGACCGGTCCGAGGTAGCCCTGGATTCTCGCCAGGGTCTCGAGCTCGGGTATTTCGCGCTGCAGCACCCTCAGCCGCATGCGCTCGCCGACGTCCAGGTCCTCGCCGCGAGCGGCCAGGGCGTCGCGCTCGCGCTCCATCTCGCCCAGGGTCTGGCCGAGTTGTCTGGCATCGTCGTAGTCGCGCCCGGGGCAGGCCGATTCGGCCCGCTGCTCATTGCGGGCCTGCTCGAAGGCTCGCATCGGATCGCAATCCGGCTCGCCGCTGCACGCGGCCAGGAACAGGATCGCGCTGGTCGGGATCAGGATGAATCGGATCATTGACCGCCTTTCTATACACTTCCGAGACTGGAGTCGAGCATACCTGATTTATGGATCCGGTTACCCAGGGGATCGTCGGCAGTCTGTGGGCACTTCCGGCCGCACGACGGGAACGTCTCCGTCATGCTGCGTTGGCCGGGTGGGCCGGCGGGATGGCGCCGGACCTCGATGTCCTGATTCGTTCGAGCCAGGACAGCCTGCTGGCCATCGAGTACCACCGTCATTTCACCCACGCTCTGGCGTTCATTCCGATCGGCAGTCTGGCGGTGGCGCTCGTGCTCTGGCCGCTGATGCGAAAGCATGTGGGCTTCGGCCTGCTCTATCTCTGGTGTCTTCTGGGCTATGCCTCGCACGGCCTGCTCGATACTGCCACCTCCTACGGAACCTACCTGCTGTGGCCGTTCTCCGATCAGCGCGTGGCCTGGAACTTCATCAGCGTGATCGATCCCCTCTTCAGCCTGCCCTTGCTCGTGCTGCTCGGAATCACGGTCTGGCGTCGCCGACGTCTGCCAGTGGCGCTGGCCTGGTTCTGGCTCATTGCCTACATGGGCTTCGGGGCTTTCCAGAACGCGCGCGCAGAGCAGATCGTCGACGCCTGGGCGCAGGAGCAGGGCATCGTCGTGAACCGCAGCGTGGCCAAGCCCGCGTTCGCCAACCTGGTGCTCTGGCGCGGCCTGGTCGACGATGGAGAGCGCTTTCATCTCCTCGCGGTTCGCACCTTGCCGGGAACGTCAGCGAGCATCTGGCCGGGTGGGTCGGTGTCCCGGTTTTCGACCGGTGCCTTCGATCCTGAAACGCGACTCGGAAACGATCTGTCGCGGTTCGAGCATTTCTCGTCGCGCTGGCTGTTCCGCTACCCGGACTACGACCAGGGCGACCGCTGGTTCGTCGGCGATCTTCGCTACGCGATCGATCCGGGCAGCCAGCGCCCGCTGTGGGGCGTGGTATTCGACCCCGACGACCCGGAGTCGGCAGCGCGCTACACTACCCCCCGCCGCGTCACCGAACAGGAGCGGCAGCGCTTCTTCGATCGACTGTTCGGGCGCCTGGCCGCGCAATGATCGGGGCGGCCTGCCTATCCGGGCTCAAAAACAATAGGGAAACCCCATGCTTGTAACCGTTACTGACTTCCTGTGGACCTACGTGCTCGTCGCTGTGCTGGTCACGATGGGACTGGTCTTCACGATCGGCTCGCGTTTCGTTCAGTTCCGCTATTTCATCGAGATGTTTCGCGTGCTCGGCGAGGCATTCAAGCATCAGCCGGGGCAGATCTCTTCCTTCCAGGCCCTGACCCTGAGCGTGGCCGGTCGGGTCGGCGCCGGGAATATCGCCGGGGTCGCCGTCGCGATCACCCTGGGCGGACCGGGAGCGGTCTTCTGGATGTGGGTCGTCGGTCTGATCGGCATGGCGACCAGCTTCTTCGAGTGCTCGCTGGCCCAGGCCTACAAGACCCGAGATCGCAAGACCGGCACCTTCCGCGGCGGGCCGATGTACTACATCGAGCGCGGTCTCGGCAGCAGGGGTCTGGCCATGGTCTTCACCCTGCTGCTGCTCGCGACCTTCGGCCTGGCCTTCGTCGCTCTGCAGTCGTTCACCGCCTCGTCATCGCTCGAGGAAGCCTTCGGTGTGCCGAGCGTGGTAACCGGCGTGGTGCTGACCCTGGTCGTCGGCGTCACGATCTTCGGCGGTGTGCAGCGTATTTCGCGGGTCACGGAAATCGTGGTTCCGCTGATGGCCATCGTCTACATCCTCGTCGCCCTGGCCGTGATCATGATCAACATCGGCCAGGTCCCCGCGGTGTTCGGCATCATCGTCAACAATGCGTTCGGGCTCGGGCCGGCCGTCGGCGGCGGCATCGGCGCCGCGATCATGATGGGCGTTCGCCGCGGGCTGTTCTCGAACGAAGCCGGTCTCGGCAGCGCGCCCAACGTGGCCGCGGTGGCGACCGTGCCGCATCCGGTCAATCAGGGCATCGTCCAGAGCTTCAGCGTCTTCATCGATACCGCGATCATCTGCACGGCCACGGCCTTTCTGATCATCCTGGCCGGCATGCACGAGCTGGCCGATGTCGACAATGGGGTCGTCCTGACCCAGCTCGCCCTGGCCCAGCACGTCGGCCCCTGGGGCGAGACCCTGGTCAGCGTCGTGCTGCTGCTGTTCGTGTTCAGCTCGATCCTCTACAACTTCTATCTCGGAGAGAACGCGACCGAGTGGATGAGCCCGGACAACCGCGTGATCTTCGCGATCTTCCGGGTGCTGATGCTGGTGCTGATCCTCTGGGGCTCGATGCAGGACCTGTCGACCATCTTCAGCTTCGCCGATCTGACGATGGCTCTGCTGGCGCTGGTCAACCTGCTGGCCCTGGCGCTGCTGCTGAAGGTCAGCTTCCGCCTGCTGCGCGACTATGAAGATCAGTCGCGCGCGGGTCGGGTGCCGACCTTCGATCCGGATCGGTTCAAGGATCTCGAGATCGATCGCGACGCCTGGCCGTAGATTCGATCCTCCTGATCGGTCAGGATTCTTCGTCGCGCCAGCGGGCGCGGGCCAGGAACAACAGGCGCATCAATGCCGAAAACCAGTCCGTCACTACGCCTTCCCAAAGCTTCCCCGTCGCCGGCTGAAGGGGTGCGTGCCAGACCGCCCCGCGGCTTCGCCGCAATGCGGGGACCCGGATGCTCCTGCATCCCGGCAGTCGTTCCGAGCGTGCGTCCCGATGGTCCTTCAAGCCGCGCTGCGGTGCCGCTTCAGGTAGACCAGCAGTTGAGAGATCGCGGCCGGGGTCATACCGGGGATCCGGCCTGCCTGGTCGATGGAATGCGGGCGGATGCGCTGGAGTTTTTCGGTCAGTTCGGCCGACAGGCCCCGGACCTGGTGGAAGTCGAAGTCGTTCGGGATGGTCTGGCCGGCCGCGCGGCGCTGGCGGTCGATTTCGGCTTGCTGTCGATCGAGGTAGCCGGCGTAGCGAATCCGGATCGCGACCTGTTCGGCGACGTCTTCCCGGTCGCTGCCCGGGCCGATGCCGTCGACGCCCATCAGCGACGGATAGTCGACTTCGGGGCGGCGCAGCAGCTCTTCGGCGGTGACGTCCTTGCTGATCGAGATATCCAGAGCCTGGCTCGTTGCCCGGGCCAGTTCGGAGCCGGCGGCCAGGCGCAGGCCGCGCAGGCGCTCGAGCTCCTGGTCGATCGCGTCGCGGCGGCGGCAGAAGTTGTCCCAGCGTCCGTTGTCGACCAGCCCGAGCTCGCGTCCGATTTCGGTCAGGCGCAGGTCGGCGTTGTCTTCGCGCAGGTGCAGGCGGAACTCGGCCCGGCTCGTGAACATGCGATATGGCTCGGACGTGCCCTGGGTGATCAGGTCGTCGACGAGCACGCCGATGTAGGCCTGATCGCGCCGCGGTGTCCAGGGTTCGAGTCCACGCGCCTGGCGCGCGGCATTGAGTCCGGCCAGCAGGCCCTGCGCGGCGGCTTCTTCGTAGCCGGTCGTGCCGTTGATCTGCCCGGCGAAGAACAATCCGTCCATGTGCCGGGTTTCGAGGCTGGGGCTGAGATCGCGCGGGTCGAAATAGTCGTATTCGATCGCGTAGCCCGGACGCGTGATGTGGGCGTTCTCGAGGCCGGGGATCGTGCGCACGAATTCGATCTGCGCGTCGAACGGCAGGCTCGTGGAAATGCCGTTCGGGTACCACTCGTTGAGCCCGAGACCCTCGGGCTCCAGGAAGATCTGGTGCGAGGACTTGTCGGCGAAACGCACGACCTTGTCCTCGATCGACGGGCAGTAGCGCGGGCCGGAGCCGGAAATGGCGCCCGAGTGCATCGGCGAGCGCTCGAGATTCGCGCGGATGATGTCGTGAGTCCGCTCGGCGGTACGGGTGATGAAGCATGAAACCTGTTCCGGGTGCCGGTCGCGGCTGCCGATGAAGGAAAACACCGGGCGCGGCTGGTCGCCGGGCTGTTCCTCGAGACGCGAGAAATCGATGCTGCGGCCGTCGAGCCGCGGCGGCGTGCCGGTCTTGAGCCGATCGACGCTGAACGGGAGCTCGCGCAGGCGCGCGGCGAGGGCATTGGCCGGCGCATCGCCGGCGCGGCCGCCGGCCAGATTGGTCGAGCCGATATGGATCCGGCCGCCGAGAAAAGTCCCGGTGGTGAGAACCACCGCCCGGGCGTGGAAGTCCAGCCCCATCGAAGTGCGCACGCCGATGACCCGTCCGTTCTCGACGATCAGATCGTCGACGGCCTGCTGGAAAACACTCAGGCCTTCCTGCCGCTCGACGGCTTCGCGCACGGCCGAGCGATAGAGCGTGCGGTCGCACTGGGCCCGGGTGGCGCGCACGGCCGGGCCCTTGCGCGCGTTGAGGGTGCGCCACTGGATGCCGGCGGCGTCCGCGGCCCGTGCCATGATGCCGCCCAGAGCGTCGACTTCGCGCGTCAGGTGGCCCTTGCCGATGCCGCCGATGGCCGGGTTGCAGCTCATCTGGCCGATGGTTTCGATGCTGTGGGTGATCAGCAGCGTCCGCACGCCGGTGCGCGCTGCGGCGAGCGCGGCTTCGGTGCCGGCGTGGCCGCCGCCGATCACGATGACATCGAATGCGTCCGGGTAGCGCATCTGAAAAGCCCGATTCAAACCGGACGGTATTCTAGCGCAGCCACCGTTGGCTCAGCGGGCATCGCCCCAGAGTGACTGGAGTGCCGCGAGCGCGGCGATGCCGGCCGTTTCGGTCCGAAGCACGCGCGGCCCGAATCGGACGGCGATCCAGCCGCGATCCGACAGCCGTTGGATCTCGACCTCGCACAGTCCGCCTTCGGGCCCGACCAGCAGGCGAACGGGGGTGCCGGCTACCGGCGCGTCGAGCGCGCCGAGGCCCGTATTCGAGCGCGGGTCGAGCACCAGATCCGGCCCGTGGCCGGGCGCGATCCGTTCGAGATCCAGCGGCGCGAGCACCTCGGGCACGCGCACTCTGCCGCTTTGCTCGCAGGCGGCGATGGCGATCTGCTGCCAGCGCGCCTGACGCTTGTCGGCCCGGGCATCGGACAAATGCACGCCGGTGCGTTTGGCAAACACCGGCTGGATGCGCGTGACCCCGAGTTCGACCGCCTTCTGGATGCACCAGTCCATCTTCTCGCCCCGGCCGATGGCCTGGACCAGGGTGACATCGAGCGGTGATTCGACCGCCGGCTCCCGGTGCCGGTCCACGTCGAGCCGGCAGCGGCCCTTGCCCTCGATCGCCGTGATCGTGGCCTCGTATTCGGCACCATCGCCGTTGAACAGGACGACGCGATCGCCGACGCCGAGACGCAGCACCTTGAGCAGATGGCGGGCCGGAGCCGTCTCGAGTTCGATCACGGCTTCGGCGCTCAGAGCCTGGCCGGTGTGGACGCGGATCACTCGCATGGCCCACTAGTCGCGGGTTGCTCGATCGATGGCGTCGATCGCCACACGCGCGAGGTGGTCGATCTCGTCCGGCGTGATCACATAGGGCGGCATGAAGTAGACCGAATTGCCCAGCGGGCGGATCAGGGCCGAGTGGTTCAGCGCGTGGCGATATACCCGGATGCCGCGCCGGTCCTGCCACGGAAACGGCTGGCCGTCGGCGTCGACCATTTCCATCGCCAGGATCATGCCGTGCTGACGGATCTCGGCCACGTGCGGATGGTCCTCGAGTTCGGAAACCGCGCTGCGCATGTGCGTAGCCAGCCGGCGATTGGACGCGAGCACGTCGGATTCTTCGAACAGGTCGAGCGTGGCCAGCGCCGCGACACAGCACAGGGCGTTGCCGGTGTAGCTGTGCGAGTGCATGAAACCCTTGAGCTGGTCGTAGTCGTGGTAGAAGGCCCGATAGATCGAATCATGGGTCAGCACGACCGACAGCGGCAGGAAGCCGCCGGTCAGGCCTTTGGACAGACACATGAAATCCGGGCTGATATCGGCCTGCTCGCAGGCGAACAGGGTGCCGGTGCGGCCGAACCCGACCGCGATCTCGTCGGCGATCAGATGAACGTCGTAGCGGCTGCAGGCCGCACGCAGCCGCTCCAGATAGACCGGGTGGTACATGCGCATGCCGCCGGCGCACTGGACCAGCGGTTCGACGATGACCGCCGCGATCGATTCATGCTGTTCGGCCAGGGTCCTTTCCATGACCTCGAAGCGGCGCTCGGCATGCTCTTTCCAGCTGCTGCCCGGAGCGCGGTCGAAAGCGTCCGGCGACGGCACCACGATCGGCTCCATCAGCAGCGGCGTGTAGGTGTCCCGATACAGTCCGACATCCCCGACGGCGAGCGCCCCGAGGGTCTCGCCATGATAGCTGCCCGACAGGCAAACGAAGCGCGTCTTGCCGGGTCGTCCCTCGTTGAGCCAGTAGTGGAAGGACATCTTCAGCGCGATCTCGACCGCCGCCGAGCCCGAGTCGGCGTAGAAGGTCCGCTCCAGGCCGGGCGGCGCGAGGGAGGTCAGGCGCTCGGCCAGGGTCACGGCGGGCTCGTGCGTCAGACCCGCCATGATGACGTGCTCGAGCGTTTGCGCCTGCTCGGCGATGCGCCCGGCGATGTGGGGGTTGGCGTGTCCGAACAGATTGACCCACCACGAGCTGATCGCGTCGATGTAGCGATTGCCGTCGAAATCCTCCAGCCACACGCCCTGGCCGAGGCGCACGGGAACGAGCGGCAGCCATTCGTGGTCTTTCATCTGAGTGCACGGATGCCACAGGGCGGCGAGATCGCGCTGACGCCAGTGCTCGTTGCTGCTCATGCCGGTGATCCGCGTATGATTGAAGCCTGTGATTCTATTGGAAGGAAGGAACCCATGAGGAAGATTCAGGGTCGCGCCGAAGCCGGCTTTTCCTTGATCGAAATTCTGGTTGTCGTGGTCATCATCGGCATCCTTGCCGCGGTGGTGGTTCCGAGGGTCATGGACGAGCCGGATCGCGCCCGCGTCACCAAGGCGCAGCAGGATGTCCAGGCGCTGGTCACGGCCCTGAACATGTACCGTCTGGACAACTTCAGCTATCCGTCCACCGAGCAGGGGCTCGATGCGCTGGTGCGACAGCCTTCCGGACAGCCCGGGGCGCCCAACTGGAAACCCGGCGGCTACATCGATCGCCTGCCCACCGACCCGTGGGGGCGGGATTATCAATATCTCAATCCGGGCGTGCACGGCGATATCGACGTGTGGTCCTTCGGCGCCAACGGCATGCCGGGCGGCGAGGGCATCAACGCGGAGGTCGGAAGCTGGAACCTGTAGCACGCGGATTCACCTTGCTCGAGGTGTTGGTGGTGGTGGCCATCGCCGCTGTGATGAGCGCGCTGGTCATTCTTCGCCTTGGAACCTGGCGCGCCCCGGACAGCCCCGATGTCCAGCTCGAGCGCTTCGGCGCGCTTCTCGAGCATCAGTGCGAGCAGGCGATGTTCCAGGCGCGACCGCGCGGCCTGCGGGTCACCGACGAGGGCTACGATTTCTGGCAGGCGAGCGCGTCCGGCTGGGTGGCGCTGAGCCCCGACGGCCTGACGCGCCCGCGGGACTGGAGCGCGGACGTCACCCCCGAACTGATGCTCGACGGTTACCGCGTGCCACTCGATGAAGAAGCCGCCAACCCGCAGATCGTCTGTCAGCCGCTCGGCGAGATGACCCGTTTCGAACTGGTGCTCCGACACGATCAGGCCGCCTGGCGCATGACCGGACAGGCGCGCGGTCAACTGGCCCTCGCCGCACCCGGCTCATGACGCACACGAATGCCCAGCGCTACCGGGTCGGAAAGCGCGGCAGCCGCGCCTTCACGCTGCTGGAGGTGCTCGTGGCACTGGTCGTCGTGGCGATCGCGGTGGCCGCGCTGGCCCGGGCCGGATCACAGGCACTCGACGGCCAGTTCCAGGCCGAGCAGCGCACGATGGCGCTGTGGGTCGCCGATAACGTGCTGGCCGAGTTGCGTCTCGACCCGCCGGAGCGAGCCGGACGTCGCCAGGGCAGTCAGCGCATGGGCGGGCGCGACTGGTATTGGGAGGGTCTGATCCAGCCGGCCCCGGGCGAGGACATGCAGCGCGTCGACGTGGCCGTCTTCGCCGACGCCCGGCGCGACCAGCCCGTGCTGACCCACACCGGATTTCTTCCGCTTTGAACGCGGCGCGCGGCTACACCCTGGTCGAGGTGCTGATCGCGGTGACCGTGTTCGGCGTGCTGACGGCCAGCGCCTACGTCGCGCTGGATGGCCTGAGCCGGGCGGCGCTGGAGCACCGAGAACGCAGCGACGATCTCGCGGCGCTGCAGCTCACCGTCGCGCGCTTCGATGCCGACATTCGCCAGCTCGTGTCGCGACCGGTGCGCAGCTTCGACGGGCGGCAGGAACCGGCGCTGATCGGCCAGCGGCAAAGCCTCACCGGCACCCGGGCGGGCTGGGCGAACCCGTCGAATCTTTCGCGCAGCCATTTGCAGCGTTTCTCCTGGCGGTTCGAAGGCTCCGAATTTTTCCGCCTGGACTGGCCGGTCACCGACGCCGCGGCCGGCACTCGCGCCTGGAGCGAGGGCATGCTCGACGAGCTCGCGCAGATATCCCTGCGCTACCGCGATGCCGCCGGCGCCTGGCACGAGCAGTGGCCGCCGCCGCGCGCCACAACGACGGCTTCCAGCCTGCCGGCCGCGATCGAACTCAATCTCGAAAGCCGCCGATTCGGTGCCATCCGGCGCCTGCTGGTGCTGTCTCCATGACGCTACCGAAGGTTCATTCTCAGCGCGGCGCGGCCCTGCTGATCGCCCTGATCGTGGTCGCGCTCGCGACCCTGATCGCCGTCGGCACCATCGAGCGCGGCCAGAGCGGGCTGGCCCGGACCCAGGCCTTGCTGACTTCGGAGCGTTCCTACCAGTATGCGCTCGGCATGGATATCCTTGCCGAGGAGCTGATTCGCCAGGCCATGCGCGAGGACGTCGATCCGGCCTTGCTCGACGGCGCCTGGACGCCGGTCTTCGATGTGCCCGGCGGGCTGATCCAGGGCCGGCTGATCGATCAGAACGCGCGCTTCAACGTCAACGCGCTCGGCCACCCGGAGCCGGCGCTTGCCGCGTTCGCCATGCTGGCCTTCGAACGCCTGCTGGAGCGCCTTGGACTCGACCCGGTCATCGCTCTGGAGCTGGCCGACTGGATCGAGGGGGCGGTGACGCCACGCCCGGGCAGCGCCGGCGACAGCTGGTATGCGGCTCGTCAACCGCCCTACCGGATGGCCGGGCAGCGGCTGGCCCACGTGACCGAGCTGCGCTGGTTGCGCAGCGTCGATGAAGCCGCCTGGGAGCGCCTGCGCGACCAGGTCGTCGCGCTACCGGAGCCCGAGCTTCGGATCAACGTCAATACGACCAGCCCCGAGGTGCTGGCCAGCCTGTTCGAGAGCCTCGAGATCGAAGCCGCGCGCCGCGTGGTCGAGGCCGCTCCGTTCAATGATCTGACGGCGTTTCTCGGTCACCCGGTCATCGCGCCGCTGGCCACGCCCGACCTCCAGCGCCACCTGACCGTATTCAGCCCGTGGTATCTGGCCCAGGCGCGCGTGGTCATCGACGACGTCGAGCGCGACTATTTCCGGCTCATTCGCGCCGGGCAATCGGGTTATGATTTTCGTTGGTTCAGCCAGGGTGTTCCCTGACCAGCATGTCGGCCGGCACGAGAGAAAAACTGATCGTACACGCCGTCGGCGAGCGCTGGCGCTGGCTGCTCTTGGATCGCGGCGGCCGGATCCTCCGGCGTGGCGAATGCGACCCGTCCCAGCCGGACTGGCCGGCAGATCGGTCGCTGACCGTCCTGGTCGATTCGGATCGCTGTATCGGGCTGGCGCTGGACCTGCCCGAGCTGCCGGCCTCACGGCGCGATCAGGCGCTGCGCTGGGCCGCAGAGGAGTATCTGGCCAGCAGTGCCGAAGACGAGCACGTGGTAGCCGGGCCGCGTCTGCAGGACGGTCGGCTCTGCTGTGTGGTCATTGCCCGCGACACCATGCGCGAATGGCGCGAGCGCCTTGGCGAAGCACCGGTCGAGGTGATGGTGCCGGATGCGCTGTGCCTGCCCTGGCAGGACGGACAGGTCGCACTGGCCACCACCGGCAGCCGTACCGTGGCGCGCTGGGGTTTCTGGGAATTCGGCGCCTTCGATCCGGACCTGGTCGCCGAGCTGCTGGTGCCGGCGGTCCCGGATGAGGCGCGCTGGCGCGGGTTCGGCGACGGGGTCCCGGACGAGCTCGGCGGTCGCACGATCGCTGTCGACCGTTCCGATCCGCTCGAGGCGATGCTGCCGACAGCACTGTCCGCGCCGGTCAATCTGCTTGCCGGAGAATGGGCGCCGCGTTCGGCCACCCGACTGCGCCAGCAGTGGCGCTGGGCGGCCGGTCTGGCGGCCGGCGTGGTTTTGCTGCTCCTGGCCGGCGCCGCGATCGAGCTGCGGCTGCTGAAGTCCGAGTCCGAACAGCTCCAGACCGCGATCGATGCCCAGTTTCGCGAGGCCTTTCCGGATGTCCAGCGCGTCGTGCGTCACCGCGCCCAGGCCGAGCGCGAGCTGGCCCGGCTGCGCTTCGGTGAATCGGCCGGTCTCTTGGACCTGATCAACAGAGCGGCACCCATTGTCGCGGCTCAGGACGCCGTGATCCTGCAGGGCCTGAGCTATCGCGACGGATTTCTCGAGCTGGGTCTGAGCGCGCCCGACGTGGCCGCGCTGGACCAGTTCGAGCAGCGCCTGCGCGCGGTCGATCTCGAGGCCAGCGTGCAGTCGGCCAGCCTCGACGGTGACCGGGCCAGCGGTCGTATTCGCATCGGCGGAGGGGGCCAGTGATCGTCTGGTGGAACGGTCTGGCGCGGCGCGAGCAGGGCCTGGTGCTCGGCGGCGCGGTCGTGCTGCTGGCCCTGGCTCTGTACGTCTGGGCCTGGGAGCCCCTGGCCGAGGCGCGCGTTGCCGAACGCCAGCGGGTTGCCCAGCAGCAGGCGCTGCTCGACTGGCTGACTGCGGTGACGCCGGTGGCCCGCGAAATGCGTGCCGATGCCCGGCGGAGCAGTGATCTCGGCGGTCGCTCTCTGCTCGGGCTGGTCGACGAAACCGCGCGCGCGGCGGGTCTGGCCGGATCCCTCAGCCGGATCGAACCGGCCGGGAACGGCGAGGTTCGGGTGTGGATGGAAGAGGCCGATTTCGTCACGACCATGGGCTGGCTGCAGCGCCTGTCCGTCAGCCACCCGGTCGACGTGAGCCAGTTGAGCATGGAGCGTGCCCAGCGTGCCGGCCGGGTCAGCGTGAGGGTCACCCTGACCAGTAATGCGTAAGTTCGTCTGGCTGGGCCTGCTGGCCGTTCCGCTCATCCTCGCGCTGACCCTCCCGGTCAGCGTTGTGCTGCCCCTGTTCGATCCGCCCGATGCCCTGGATCGGGTGCGCGGGACCGTCTGGTCCGGCAATGCCCAGTGGCGCCAGCCCGGACAGGTCCCGCTGGCGCTTCGCTGGAGCTGGTCGGGCGGTCGCCGCTGGACCTGGCGAGCCGAGGATGGGCGCACCCGTCTGGAGGGTGAGTGGCGGCTCGGCGCCGGCGGTGCCGTCGAGGCCGTCTCCGGCATTCTGGACCTGGAGCGGGTCGACCTCGACCACTGGCTTTACGCCACTCGCCCGGTTGGTTATCTGGACCTGGCGATCGACCGCGCACGCCTGCGCTCTGGCCAGGTGCCCCGCATCGAGGGGCGCGCGATCTGGGAGGAAGCCGGGCTGGAAGGCAGCGTGCACGAGCGGCTCGGCCGGGTCGAGATCGAATTCGAGCCGGGCGACGCTGGTCGTGACGACAATAGTGACGACAATAGTGACGACAGTGGTGACGCCAGTAGTGACAAGCGTCAGCGCGCCCGCATCCAGTCGCTCGATCCGGCGCCGGTCCAGGTGCGCGGCACGATCGAAGCCGATGCCCGGACCTACTGGATCGACCTGTGGCTCAGAGCGGCGGGCGATCGACCGGATCTGGCCCGTCAGATCGGCGCCCTCGGCGAGCGCCAGGCCGATGGCCAGGTCCGCCTGCGTTTCCAGGGAGCGCTGGGCCTTTCGGAAGACCCCGCCGGCAATTGATCCGAGTCGCGGGGCGGCGCGTCGGGTTTCGTCCTTCAGCCGGAAGCCCGATAATGAGCACTGAATGGAAGTCAGCGAAGCGATGGAAACGAACCCTGAAATCAATCTCGAGCACGCCCTGACCGTTGCCCGCGAGGCGGCAGCCGCGGCCGACGAGGTGGCGATGCGCTACTTTCGCGGCAGCCTGGCCGTCGAGATCAAGGACGACGCCAGCCCGGTGACCGAAGCGGACCGCGAGTGCGAACGAGTCATCCGGCGAATACTGCTCGATGCCTATCCTGACCACGCCATCCATGGTGAAGAGTACGGTCGCCAGGGCGAAAGCCGCTGCCTCTGGCTGGTCGATCCGATCGACGGCACGCGCAGTTTCATTCGGGGCCTGCCGTTCTGGTCGGTGCAGATCGCTTTGATGGTGGAGGGCGAACTCGTGCTGGGGGTCTCCTCGGCGCCGGCGTTCTCGGAAACCGCGTGGGCCTGCCGCGGCCACGGTGCCTTCCTCAACGACCGGCGCCTCCAGGCCAGCAGCGCGGAGCGGCTCGAGCAGTCGGATGTGTCGTTCGGCAACCTGCGTTCTCTGGCGCGCGGACGCCGCTGGGACTGGGTCGGGCAGATCGTCGCCCGGGCGGCGCGGTCACGCGGCTACGGTGATTTCTTTTCCTACCATCGTCTCGCCGATGGTGGACAGGATGTCGTGATCGAAAGCGACGTCAATATTCTCGACATCGCGGCGCTGACCGTGATCGTTCGCGAGGCCGGTGCGGTGATCACCGACCTGAACGGCGATGCGATCGGCCTCGAGACCACCTCGGTGCTGGCGGCTTCGCCGGCCCTGCATCGGCAGTTGGTATCCTTCGGGACATGACTGATCGTTGGCCCAAGCCACTGCCCACGATTCACGCCCGGCGCGAGCGGCGTCCGGCTGATCTGTTCAAGGTCGAGCAGCTCGACCTCGAGTTTTCCAACGGCGAACGGCGGGTCTACGAGCGCCTCGTGAGCCGCGGCCTGGGTGCGGTCATCATCGTCGCGATGCCGGACGACGAGACGGTGCTGCTCATTCGCGAATACGCCTGCGGCGTCAACCGCTACGAGCTCGGTCTGCCCAAGGGGCGGCTCGAGCGCGGCGAGTCCCTGCTCGAGGGCGCCAACCGTGAACTTCAGGAAGAATGCGGGTTCGCCGCCCGCAGCCTCGACGATATCGGGCATCTGACCCTGGCGCCCGGCTATATGTCCCACGTCACCCATGTGATCCTGGCGCGTGATCTCTATCCGTCCCGGCTCCCGGGTGACGAGCCGGAGGAGCTGGAGGTCATCCGCTGGTCGCTGAAGGATCTTTGGTCGCTGGTCCAGCGACCCGATTGCACCGAAGGCCGCACGATCGCGGCCCTTTACATGGCGCGCGATCGACTGGCCTGAAGGCCGCCGCCGATCAGCAGCAGCGCCAGAGCAAGCAGCAGCACTGCCAGCGGGTTGAGCATCGGCACCGCGAACGGCGGCGGGGCGGGCAGGCCCGGAATCGCTCCGAGGTCGGTCTGGATCTCCCTTCGGTCAACCTCGATCTCGATCGGCCCGCCGGTCGGCGTGGTCGTCCAGCCCTTGGTCACGACCGTGTCGCGCCAGGCGCGCCGATAGAGCAGGCGGGCTTCGATTTCGATCTCGCTCTGCTCGTCCAGACCCGTGGCCTGGAACCGGTATTCGGAGCGGTCGCTCTGGCCCGACGGGATCCGGGTGTCGGCCCAGACACCCTCGGCGTCGATGAACAGGACCGGCCGGACCACCTCTCCCTGACCATTGATCCGGCCCTCGAGAACCCGCGCGAACCCCTTGCCCGGCCGGCCGGCCAGATCGTCCGCTGTCGCCAGGCCGTTCGCGCTGCCGTAGAACGGGATGGTTTCGCCGGCAATCTGTTCGAGGGGTTGACCGTCGCCCCGGGCTTCGATGACCAGCAGCGCATTGCGGATGGAAATGCCGGTCGGAAAATGATGGCCCGCTCCGGCGTTGGTCACGGTCGCCGCGACCGTCAGCTCGCCACCGTCGCGGACCACTTCGAGCTCCAGGTCGATGGCTTCGGCCAGGCTGGTGGGTGTCGAACCGCGGAAGCGGTGGCTGCGACGCTGCTCTGCTGCCCGGATCGGCTGGCCGCCGAGCGATGAAATCGGGCCGGGCTGCTCGGCGGCCGGCATATGGCAATCCTGGCAGCTGCGAAAGGACTGACCGGCTTCGGCGAAGGGTGAGGCCAGCCATTCGGTGTAGGTGTTCTGGCCCGGAGCGTCGGTCTCCGGATTGTTGTACTCGTGACAGGAAGCGCAGAACCGGGATTCCGAAAACTGCGGCTGGTAGGAAGCCCGCATCGAGCTGAAGCTCACGTCGTCGAGCGGCCCCCAGACCCAGAGCTCGGTGAAATCGTCGTCCGGGAAGCGGTACAGGGTGTTGCCGAGGTGGTGGAGGGCGGAGACGTTTTCGTTGACCTCGCTCATCTGGTGACAGGCCAGGCAGGTCACGCCGTCGAGTCCGCCGATGAGGGTGACTTCGTCGAGAAACACGCCGCCAGGATTCTGCGCGTCGGCCAGCGGGGCGTGGCAGGTCGCACAGAACCCGGTGTCGTCGGGATCGTGCGTGTCGCGGAACACGTAGCCCTCCTCGCCGCCCGGGGTGCCCGTGCCCGAATACAGGTCCAGCACCCACTCGTTGAGCCCGGCATTGGAATGATTGCTGTCCTGCCATTCGCTGTGCTGGTCGTTGTGGCATCCGGCGCAGGTAAACGAGGTGCCGGGCTCCCACGGAAACGCGATGTCGTTCTCGGGCACGCGCGGCAGCGCCAGGGTCACATCGTCGCCGTCGGAGGCCATGGTGGCGGCCGTGATGTAGTTGATGGGTCGGTCGGGGTCGTGGGGAAGCACCGCGGTCACGACGGCCGAGCCCTCGATCGCCGAGTCGAGGACGAAACGGCCGTCGGCATCGGTCAGGGCCGGCTCGGTCGTCGTCGCCTGGACCCGCACCCTGGCATTGGCGATCGGATCACCGCTGACCGCGTCGACGACCTGCCCGCTGATCGCGGCCATCGCGGGCGGATGCGACAGCAGGCCGGCGGAAACGAGAGCGGTGAGGACGAGCAGGATTCGAATCAAAACGGTTTCACCACGACAAGGACGACGATGAGAATCAGAAACAGGGCCGGGACCTCGTTGAAGAAGCGATACCAGCGCGAGCTGCGTCGGTTCGCGCCGCGCGCGAAAATCCCGACCAGCCGGGCACAGACCACATGATAGGCGATCAGGCCGGCCACGAGCGCCAGCTTGGCGTGCATCCAGCCCTGCGTCAGGTGAAACGGCTCGACGATCAGCACGCCGACGCCGAAGACGACGGCGAGCGTGCCTCCGATATGGGTGATGCCGAGCAGGCGCCGCTGCATCACCTTGAGCATCTCGAAGCGCGAGCCGTCGGGGTTCTCGGCGGCGTAGACGAACAGCCGGGGCAGATAGAACAGTCCGGCAAACCAGGTCACGACAAAGACAATGTGCAGAGCCTGGAGCCAGAGCGGGAGAATCAAAGTCGAGGGTCCGATGCAAACCAGCGGTCATTCTGGCCGACTCGAGCGTCAATGACAACTTGACGACATTCGCCCCGGCGGGTTATAAACCTCCCGCGCTTAACGAAAAAACCACGCAAAAACAACATTAAAGAAGGCGAATATAAGGCGCGTAAAGCCATCCGGTTTGGGGCATGTCGATTGAAGCGGTCTTCTCTGGAGGCCGCTTTTTTTTTTTGGACTTCACCCAAACTTCAGCCGGTGCCTCCTTCCGTTCCCATGTGCCCCCCACCGCTGCCTGATCAACGAGCCTGTTGTACACTTCCACCAAAGGATTTCGAGGTATCAGGCACCATGTCCAGCGAAGAACCGATGATCTTTACCTCCGAGGCGGCGGCCAAGGTGCGGGAGCTGATCCTGGAGGAGTCCAACCCCGGGCTGAAGCTGCGTGTCTACATTACCGGTGGCGGCTGCTCCGGATTCCAGTACGGCTTCACCTTCGACGAATCGATCGACGAAGGTGACATCACGGTCGAACGTGACGACGTCACCCTCGTGGTCGATCCGCTGAGCTTCCAGTATCTCGAAGGGGCCGAAGTCGACTACAGCGAGAGTCTGGCCGGAGCGCGCTTCGTCATTCGCAACCCCAACGCAGCCACGACCTGCGGCTGCGGCTCCTCTTTTGGCATCGCCTGATCGGCGACCCGGAATGCGATCCAGGCGCTCCCGCGCGGTGCCTTCGTGACGGTTCTGATCATCCTTCTCGGCCTCGCGGTCAGCCATTTCGCCACAGGATTCCGGCGCTGGCGATCATTCGACTGGCCGCTGTGGCTGATCGAACGCATCCGCCGGGTGCTCGCCGGCGGCACCTGGCGGGCCAGCGCCGTCGTGCTGGTCGTCAGTCTGGTCGGCAGCGGCCTGCTGGTCTGGCTCTTCACGACCCTGCTCGGTGCCTTCGGTTGGGCTGTTCTGGCGCTGGCGGCCATCGTTTACACCCTCGGGCCGCGCGACCTCGACGAAGATATCGAAGGGCTGCTCGGGCGCAACGAAGCTTCGGACCCGGAGCTGGCTGCCGGCGCGGCCCGGACGCTGGGCCTGTCGTTCGAAGCGACGGGATCGCAGGCGGCGGCCGCGGTCGTGCGTGCTTCGATGTCGCGCTGGTTCGGGGTACTGTTCTGGTTCGTGGTCCTCGGCATCCCTGGTGCGGTCCTGTACCGTCTGACCTCCGTGGCGCTGGCCGATCTCGAGCTGGGCGAGGCGGAATTCGGTGGAATGACCCGCATGCGCGTCGTTCTCGACTGGCCGGTGGTGGCTCTGCTGATGGTGAGCGCTGGCTTGTGCGGAGACCTCGACCGGGTGGCGACCGCGTGGCGTGAGTGGCGCAACCGGGATGAAACGGACAGTCATTCGCCGACGCTGGTCGATCGGCTCGGCGTGGCGATCGCCGGAGAGGACGCGGACTTCGATGCCGGGCTGCGCTCGGGCCATCAGCTGGTCTGGCGCATGCTCATTCTCTGGCTTGCGGTGCTCAGTCTGGCCCTGCTGGCCGGCTGGCTGGTTTGAAACTGATAAGGAAAATCGACATGCGATCGTGTTTTCGTGTTCTTTTGCTGGCATCGATGCTGCCGGGCTTCGCGGCGGCCGAGACCGTCTGGGTGCGCTGTGGTGGGGTCGTCGACGTCACCGAAGGTCGCCTGCTGGATGCCCATACCGTGATCGTCGAGCAGGATCGATTCGCCGAGCTGCGCCCCGGCTTCCCCGACCTTCCGGACGGCGTCGAATCCATCGATCTGAGTGACCTGACCTGCCTGCCGGGCCTGATGGACATGCACACTCATCTGTCTTCGGAATTCTCGCCTTCGGCCTACATCGAGCGCTTCACGCTCAACGAGGCGGATCTGGCGCTGCGCTCGGCCGTTTTTGCGCGGCGCACGGTCGAAGCCGGCTTCACGACCGTGCGCGACGTCGGCGACTCGTTCAACGTCACGATCGCACTGCGCGACGCGATCAACGACGGGATGTTTCCGGGGCCGAGAATCTTCACCTCCGCCAAATCCATCGCAACGACGGGCGGACACGCCGATCCGACCAACTCCTGGCGCCGCGACCTGATGGGTGACCCCGGACCGCGCGAAGGCGTGATCAACGGCCTGGCCGACGCCCGCGAGGCGGTTCGCCAGCGCTACAAGGACGGCGCGGACCTGATCAAGATCACGGCGACCGGCGGCGTGCTGAGCGTGGCCCGCAGCGGTCAGAATCCGCAGTTCACCGAAGAAGAACTCGGCGAGATCGTGCGAGTGGCCGCCGACTACGACATGCACGTCGCGGCCCACGCCCACGGGACCGAGGGCATGCGACGCGCGATCCGCGCCGGCGTTCGCTCGATCGAGCACGGCACCTACATGGAAGACGATGTGATCGACTTGATGATCGAGCATCAGACCTGGTATGTGCCGACGATCTCGGCGGGCCGCTTCGTCGCCGAAAAGGCGGCGATCGACGGGTATTTCCCGCCGGTGGTTGCGGCCAAGGCTGCGGCCATCGGCCCGCTGATCGAGCAGACCTTCGCCCGCGCTCACGCCGCCGGCGTGCGAATCGCCTTCGGCACCGACTGCGGCGTCTGCCCGCACGGCAGCAACGCCGGTGAATTCGCGCTGATGGTCGAAGCCGGCATGAGCCCGGCGGATGCGCTACGCAGCGCCACGATCAACGCCGCTGAATTACTCGGGCGGGCCGAAGACCTGGGCCGGATCCAGCCCGGTTTCCTCGCCGACCTGGTGGCCGTCGACGGCAACCCTCTGGAGTCGGTGGAAGTGCTCGAGCAGGCCCAGTTCGTGATGCGCGATGGCCGGGTGATGCGCTCGCGCTTTTAAAACTACAGGGCTACCAACCGGGCGGACTCCGACCACACATCCATCCAGAAGAGACTCAAAGCCGGTTACTACGCCTCGAGATCGTTCAAAGCCGGGTCTGGCGCTACCGGACACTTGTTGAAACCCGTCGCCGGTCTGGACGCTGATGCGCTACTCGATTTGACCGAAGGAGCCTACATCCAACTCGTCCAATGGACCGGTGAGCAGATCCGGCCTGACAAACGCGGGGCACTCAAAGCGATCGAAGCTGACCTGCGCCCACCCGCCGAAATCTCAAGACTGAGCCGCAATCCAAAAGCCTGGATTCGACAAGTCCAGGGCACCGAGGGCATCTATTACAGAGCCATAGGATCCGCCGAAGCGCTGATGGAGAAGGCAGCAGCCTTGGGCCAGATCTGGATGAAAGGGGTCGCGGCAGCCAGGGCGAAAATGATCCTGCGCGAGCGTCCCACCTGAAACGGGTTCCAATGAGATGACGACCAGGCCGGCTCGTCCCGGGACTTGTCATGTCCGGAATCTGCTATTTTGTGGCTGCTGTCAACGCCAACCTGACCTGTCCGGTTTTCAACGAAGTGAGATGTCCCCTATTCAGTGGTTAGGGGTGTCACTTCAGTCGGTGTCTGGGACCTCCTTCGGTTCGCTCTGTGGTTTCGGTTTCCCCAGCAGGCCGGCCTTGCGCTGGGCCCCTGACTATTGGATCACTTGTCGGATGAAATTCCTTAGTGCTTGCTGATCCGCCTGGCTCAGTTGACCGAGCGTTTGCGCCAGCATGGCTTTCTCTGCGGTCATGATGACCGGTTTGAGCACCGAAGGCTTGAGCAGGCCGGCGGCTTGCCAGTCCTGGATCATCGCCTCCGCGAAAGCCAGTGGCGTGCGAACCTGGCTGGTGATGGCCGCCAGGATCACATCGGGTTTTTGCTGGTTGTAGCTCTGAGTGCTGATGACGACGGCCGGACGACGCTTGCTGCCCTGCTGGTTGGTGAACGGGAATCGAACCAGGACGACATCCCCGAAACTATAGCTCGTCATAGACGGCGTCTTCGTCGTTGTCCCAGACCTTCTCCAGGGCCGGTTCGCTGATCGACATGGCCGCCCGGGTCAGTGCCCGGTCTTGTGTCCGCTGCCTAAGAAAGTCGATAAAGTCCTCAACCTCCGCCACCCGCTCGGGCGGCAGTTCCTTGAGCTTGTCCATCAAGGGCTGGATCTCGTCGGCTTGCATGGGGCTTTCTCCTTAGCTGCTGATCTGTTGCTTGAGCGTCTCACGCTCGATGAAGGCATCGATCAACTGAATCACCTGCCGCTTGGCGGCCGGCGGCAGCTTCTCGACCTGGCTCAGTCGCCGCTGCATCCGCGAATCGGGTTTGCGGTTCGGTTTGATCGGCTTGACGCCCAGGAGTTCATCGACCGCCACGCCGAGTGTCCGGGCCAGCTTCGGCAGCAGGGCCGACGGCGGCGGATCGGTCGGGCTTTCGTAGTTTGAAATCATCCGCTCGGTAACGTTCATCGCTTCGGCCGGTTCGGTCTGGGTCAACCCGGCCTCTCGGCGCGGCTCGGAGAGGTAGGCGCCGATGCCGGTGGGTTTTGTTCCAGTCCTGTTTGGGCGTCTTGGTGGTTCCGGGAAGCCGCGGATGCCGGAGATTGAAAAATCCATTTTCCCCATCGGCGGTTGCCCGATTGACTGAACAAACGCAGAGTGTATTGGCTTGCGACGGGTAATTGAAGCCTTCATTTTGAATAATGCGCTCAAAGTGCCGAACCGCGATCGCCTGTGCTGCTCAAACCCGGCCTCGGGCCATACCTGGATGAAGGACGCAGCAGCAGCCAGGGCGAAAATGATCCTGCGGGAGCATCCCACCTGAAGGGAGATCCAATGGAATGGCGACGAGACCGGATTTTCGGGGAATTTGTCATGTCCGGAATCTGCTGTTTCGTGTCTGCCGGTGGGCGAGTGGTGGCAAAACGGTTGATTGGGTCTGAAGCGGCAGCCTCTGCGCAGAAATCATGGTCTCGAGATCGATGAGAAGCGGTTCGGCTTGGGAACCAGAGATTCGCATCCAATGATTTTCGGTGCTTGCATTTTGCATGCATGAGCAGTAATTTGTACTCATGAGCATTCAGATCACGATACGAAATGTTCCGCGTGAGGTCCGCGATGAGCTGGCTGCCAGGGCAGCCCGCCGGGGGCAGTCCATGCAGGAGTACCTGCGCCATGAGATCCAACGCATGGCAAGCGCGCCGACGTCTGAAGATCTGCTGGAGAAGATTCGTCAGCGAAAGAGCAGGACGGGGACCAGGATCGAGCCCGCTGACGTTCTTGCCGCGCGCGATGCTGACCGCCGTTGAGTGTTGTCGTTGATGCTTCAGTGCTGGTTGCGCTGACCAGCGACGCCGGTCCGGCTGGAAGTTGGGCCGAGGAGTTGTTCGTTGGCGAGTATCTGATCGCGCCGCAACTGGCGCTGGTCGAGGCAACGAACGTACTCAGGCGACTGGAGATGGCCGGCAAACTTGAGCGGCTGGAAGCCGCTTCGGCCGCCACGGACCTGTTGGCCATCAATATCCAACTGCTGCCCTTTGCGCTGTTTGCTGATCGGGTTTGGGAATTACGCGCCAACATGACCAGCTATGACGCATGGTATGTGGCCATTGCCGAGCAGTTGGACTTGCCGCTGGCGACGCTGGACCGCAGGCTGTCTGATTCTCCGGGTCCGCAGTGTCGCTTTCTGCTGCCTGACAAGCGACCATGAGCGCAATCCGGATCGGGACGTTGCGGAAATGTTGGCAACGGCCGGTAAAGTCCCCTATTCAGCGATTCGAGATGTCCCCTCGAAGCAACGATCCTCGATCCGTCGAGATTGGATGCTTGGAGACTGAGGATGCTGACCCGAGAGGACTATTTGATGAAAGACGAGAAGCGGCGCCAAGGCGCGTAGATCAAGAACATTGCTCTTGACTTGGGGGTCCACTTCAGTGTGTGAAGTTGCCCGGCGGGACCGCCGAGCTCGTGCGAGGGGAGGGGCGGGTCCGATGCGGTACCTACGGCCGAAGACGTTCTCGAGGCGCTGGTCCGGGAGGCTGACGCCGGTGCTGAGGTAAAGTAGACTGGAGCGTATGGCAACGACCAAGTTCAAGGAACACGCCCACCAAGTGATCGACCGGCTGCCGGATACGGCGAGCTGGGAGGACTTGGCTGAGACGGTGGAAACCATCCTCGACATCGAGGCTGGACTGGCTGACTGTGCCGCCGGACGTGTCACAGATGTTGACGAGCTGCGTCGCGAGTTCGGTCTGGAATGAAGGTTGTCTGGACGGCCCGAGCGAAGGCCCGTCTTCGTCAAATCCATGACTACATCGCCCAGGATCAGCCGGTCAATGCTCAGCGTGTAGTGGATCGAATTACCCTTCGCTCCAAGCAGTTGCAGGACCAACCTCGGTCTGGCCGCGTGGTTGAGCACTATCAGGATGAAGATATCCGTGAACTGATGGAGCGACCGTATCGAATCATCTACCTGATCCACCCGGATCGCATCGAAATCCTGACCGTGAGAGATACTCGACGCGTGTTGCCGCGCCGGCTTGATGTGCTGTGATCTATCGACGGCTTCGTTTACGATTGGCATTGGCAGGGGCCGCTTGGGGTCTTCGGGCTCCCTGATGCGCGGATCACCGAAGCAAAAGCGGCCGGTGCACTGCGCCGCGAGAGACGACTCTTGACTTCGCGATCCAGCCGTCTTAATGTGATATCGATCACGGGTGGGCTCTTCAAGAATGCGGCAATCGACAGGTCCCGTTGGCAAGACGCTGGTAGGTCAGTTGCGATCTCGCCTCGACGAGCGGGACATCTCCGAAACCGTCAAGAAAGCGTGGTTGTACTGGGCCCGCTGTTTCCTGATGTTCCATGACCGGCACGCACCGGAGAATCTGGATATCGCTGATATCGAAGCGTTTCTGGATCATCTCGATCATCAGCGCCAGGCGACGCGTGTAGCGAGGCTGCAGGCGCTGCAGGCGGTCAAGTGTCTGTTGACCGACGTGCTCGGTCTTTCGGTCGAAGGTCTGGATGAGTTGAGTGAGCGGGAGCGCCGGCGGGCCATGCCCGTGATCCTGTCGCCGGCCGAAGTGCAGAATCTCCTGTCCTTCCTGACCGGAGCCGAGTGGCTGCTTGCGTCGCTCGCCTACGGCTCCGGGCTGAGATTGATGGAGTGTCTCCGCCTGCGCGTCCGTGACATCGACAGCGACCGCATCATCGTGCGCGACGGCAGCGCCCGCTTTGCCCGCGAAACGGTATTGCCGGATCGGGTGCGAGAGCCGTTGCGCGCTTACCTCGAGGAGCTCAAGCTCCAGCATATCCGCCAGCTGGCCGACGGCTCCGGCCAGGTCGAGGTGCCGAAGGGCGTGGCGACACCGCGGGCCGCCGCACGCTCCTGGTCCTGGCAATTCGTTTTCCCCGGGACACGGTTGCTTGAAGGGCCGGAGCCTGGCTCGGCGGGTCTCAGAAGTCACCTGACCGAGCCCGAGGCCCGTCAGATCATCGACACGGCGGCTCGTCAGGCCGGCATCGAGCGGGCGCTGTCGCGCAACACCCTGCGCAACAGTTTTGCCGTTCATCTGATCCAGCGCGGGGTAGCGATCTGTGATATCGAGCGACTGCTCGGCGTTGAGTCGGGCGCGATCGAGAAGTCCGATGTGGCCAGGGAAGAGCGCTCCCGCTCGCCGCTTCAGACCTTGTCACCGGTCGATACCTTGTCGGCTCACTGACGCGTCATACGACCTTCGGAGTAGCCACTGAGTTCGAGATAACCGCGACCGAGCGCTGTGCCGGTGGTGGCATCGAGAACGTTCATGGCACCCTCCCAATAGCGCACCGAGCCTTCCCAGAGCTGTCGATCGAAAACCGGCTCCACGCTCAGCTCCAATCCGGCCGACGGCACGCTGACCGACCACTGCAACGGCCAGCGGTGACCCCCCGGCCCCTGCCACCAGCGCCGGGGCACGGCGGCGAAGTCCTCGATCGCCAGTTTTCGGTTGGACCCATCCGGCCCGACCAGGACGCCGGCTGAAAACGGTGAGGCCTGTCCGTCGCTCTGGCGCAGGCGATAGAGCATGAGGTCGCGTCCATCGTCCAGGTGCAGCGCGAACCAGTCCCAGCCGGCTACGGCTTCGGGCAGCTGGCCGGAGCCCCACTCCCGATCCAGCCAGGCCAGCCCTTCGACCGGCAGGCGAGTCTGATCCACCACGACCTCGCCGCGGGTCGCCAGCCGGGTCGCCGAGTAATAGCGCGAGGCGTTGCCGCGCTCGGGCCCCTTGCGGCTGAAGCCGGCCTCGCCCTGCAGGACGATCGGTCGGGTCAGCGCCATCTCGAGCTCGAGTCCGAAATCCTCGGCGTGGGCCACCAGGTGCCAGCCCTGCTCGGTCGCCTCCACCGACCAGTCGCGCAGCCACCAGCGCTCGGTCGTGGCGCCGGCCAGGCCCAGCGCGCCCCGGGCGAATCGTTCGCGCTGGTAGAAGCGCTGCCGTTCGCCGTCGCTCAGCGCGAGGTGGGCCATCCAGGTCGCGTCCGCCTGCCACGCGGAGTCGCGCTCGGGCCCGGTTTCCAGGCCGAAGCGGAACAGGGTGAACTGGAAGCCGAAGCGACGTCCGTCGAGCCCATCGAGGTTGCCGGTGAAGTACCACCACTCGCTGCGGTAGTCGGGATGGGCCGCGTGATCGGACGGGAACGACACAGGCTCTGGTCCAAGCACCATCTTGAATTGCTCCGGGGCCTCGCCCAGAACCTGGTCGAGCAGCAGCGATTCAGCCGGTGTCGTCGGGCTGCGTGTCTGCCATCCGAGCCATGCGACCAGCGCCACGATGGCGGCCAGGATGACGATCGCCTTCAGTCGCATCAGGAGGCCCTCAGCTGCGGTGCAGGATCGCGTCGCGCGATCATCCAGGCCGGATAGATGCCGGCCAGACTGCCGGTCAGCAGTGCCAGCGGAAGCAGTGCGGCCCAGGGTTGCCAGGGCACGGTCAGGTCCACGCTCCAGCCGAAGGCCATCGGCTGGACGAACTGCGACAGCACAACATGGATGAGCAGGCTGATCGGTAGCGCAAGCACCGCGGTGATCACGGCCAGCGCTGTCGTCTGGGTCATGATCCAGGCGGCCAGGCCGCGCCGGGTCAGCCCGAGGGCGCGCAGGGTGGCGTACTCCCGACCGCGCTCCAGTCCAAGCGCCAGGAGCGCGCTGATCAGGGCGAAGGCCGCGATCAGGGCGACCAGCACGGCCAGCGCCCAGGTGATCCGGAAGGTGCGATCGAACACGGCCAGGGTTTGCCGGCGGACGGACTCGCGATCGGTCAGTGATGCATCGACGCCGGCGTCGGCCAGGTCGGAGAGCAAGTCGCTGAAGTCTGCGGTCGGCGCCTTCGCGTAGAGTCCGAGGCTGTCGCGCAGCGGATCATCGAACCAGGCTCGATAGGCCTTGCCGTCGACCGCGATCACGCCGCGATCGCTCGAGTAGTCGCGAAAGACGGCCACGATTTCGAGCTCGCCGGCGACCGGCAGGGTCAGTCTCTGGCCGGGAGCGAGCCCGCTACGCTGCGCGAGCGGTTCGCTGATCAGGACGCCGCGGCCGCTTTCGAACGCCTCGCGGGCGTCGCTGCCGCCGCCTGCAAGCCATTCGAAACCGGCCCATGCCCGCTCGGGCAGATCATAGGCCAGCAGCTGCCGGCCGTCGCGCAGCGTTTGCTGGCGCACGCTCGAAACCGTTGCAATCTCCGGGCGAGCGCGGATCTGTTCGACCAGTTCCGGATCGAGCGCGCTGCTGGCCACGGTGAGGTAGGCATCGGCGCGCAGCAGGCGATCGACCCAGTCATCGACGGACGCCCGGAACCCCATCACCATCATCGCCATGCCGGCGCTGAGTCCGAGCGCCAGGCTCAGCGCGGCCAGCGATGGCGCCAGCCGTCGCCGCGCGGTGCCGAGCATGCCCATGGCACGGCCGCTCAGAGTGCGAGGTGTGAGCCGGTGGCCGACGGCGAGTAGTCTCATGCCGGCGCTCGGAACGAGGAGGGCCGCGCTGCACAGCAGCAGGAGCAGCGCGATGAGCACGGTATTCAGGCCGGGTGCGTTGAGCAGGGCAATCAGGCCGACGATCGCGAGCCCGATCGCGCTCAGGCCTGCGATGGCGATTGGTCGGGCTTTGCCGGGGCCGGTGTCGTGGATTCGCGCCAGTTGCCCGGGTGGAATATCGAGGGCCTCGCGCACCAGCCCCGCGACGCTGATCACCGAGGCCGCAACCGCGCAGAGCCAGACCGTCGAGTACAGACCGATGGTCGGCTGGATGCCCTGGTTCGGGAGCAGGCCGTAGAGTTCGCCGACCGGTGCGCGCACGAGATCGACCAGTCGGGCGGCCAGTTCGGTGCCGAGGGCCAGGCCGATCAGCGCGCCCAGCCCGGCCAGCACGGCGGTTTCGGCGGCCAGTAAGATCGCGATGCGGGCGCGGGTGACGCCGACGGCACGCAGCATGCCGAGCGATCGGCGGCGCTGGACCAGCAGAAAGGCCAGCACCGAATAGATCACGAACAGGCCGACCAGCATGGCCAGCAGGCTCATCGCGGTCAGGTTGGTGCGCATGCCGGCGGTCAGACGGGCCGCGCTGTCCCGGCGTTCGCCGGTACTGGTCAGGCGAAGCGATTCGGGAGCATGGCGCTCGAGCCATTGCGCCGCCTCGACCGGCGCCTCGATCCAGGAAAGCCGGCCGCGTTGGTCGAGCAGGTCCTGGGCCTGGGCCAGATCGAGAATGACGCGATTATCGAGCCCTTCACCGCCGCGGATCGGCGGCAGCAGGGTCAGCTCGAGCATGCGGCCGCGCCAGGACACGCGCACGGTCTCCTCCGGATCCCAGCCCATCCGCTCGAGCGTCCTTTGGCTGACCAGGGCGCCGTCGGCGGCGCCGATGAGCGCACCGGCCGCAGCAGGGCCGAGCCCGGCGGTGGTGCCGGAGGCGACGCTCAGTGGGTCGATGGCGAGCAGCTCCAGCAGCTCGCCGTCGGCGCGAAGCCGGGTCCGCAGTACCGGCATCAGGGCCGGGGCGCCGGGAGTCAGGGCGAGATCCACATAGACTTGCTCGTCGAGATCGCCCCGGGGGTCTTCGATGCGAATGCTTTCGCGACCGCTCAGAAGGGTCGACGCGGCGTCGAGGGAGCTCAGCAGAACGTCGCGCATCAGGGCGACGCCGGTCACGACCGCCACCCCGGCCGCGATACCGGCCAGCGCCAGAGCGAGCTGGCCGGGGTGACGCGCCAGAAAGCGACTCGAAAACCGGGTCAGCAGTCGCATTACTCCGACCGCAGTTGCCCGTGGCGCAGGTGCAGGGTGCGTTGGCACAGTCGTGCGGCGTCCGGGCTGTGGGTCACCATCAGCAGCGCGCACCCGGTTTCCTCGACTGCCAGCTTGAGCAGATCGAGCACCTGTTCGGCCGTGATCTGATCGAGGCTGCCGGTGGGTTCGTCGGCGAGCAGGACATCGGGACGGTGGACGAGTGCGCGTGCGATCGCCACTCGTTGCTTTTCGCCGCCGGAGAGATTCTCGGGCAGACGATGAAGCAGCGGTCCGATGTTCAGTGCCTCGCTCAGGGCCTCGACGCGTCGAGTGTCCCGAAGACGGCCGTTGAGCCAGAGCGGCAGCTCGATGTTTTCCCGTACGGTCAGACTGTCGAGGAGATTGAAGTCCTGGAAGATCAGCCCGATCGAGCGCGCACGCAGGTGCGTGAGCTCTGGCTCTTTCAGTCGGCCGAGGTCGTGTCCATTCAGGCATACGGTGCCGGAGTCGGGCTGGTCCATGCCGGCAATCAGGTGAAGCAGCGTGGTCTTGCCGGAGCCCGACGAGCCCATGATGGCCGTGCGGCTCGCGCGATTGAGCGTCAGCTCGACCCGGTCAAGGACGGTTACGGTCTGCTCGCCGCTGCGAAAGCATCGGCTGATGTCGCTCAGCGCGACGACCGATTCAGAAGAAGCGTCCGGCATCGATGAGTCCGGTAACGATCAGCAGAACGATCACCGTGCTGCTCAGGCCGAGGCGCAGGCGACGATACCAGCCCGGCAGACCGTGTGATCGCCAGGGTTCGTCGAGCAGCAAGTGGGCGAGGAAGAGGGCAGCCAGCCAGAGCGCCCCGATATGGAGCGGCATGAGCAAGGCCGGCCATGCCAGCAGAGCGAGGACGTTACTGCCGACGAGCAGAGGCAGCCGGATTCGGTCGAGCAGCAGATGCCGAGCCCAGAGCGTGCCGGCCATGAACGAGAGGATGACGGTTGCGTAGCCGACCGCCAGTTGTTCCGCCCAGGCCGGTGCCGGCAGGAAAGCGATCGGCGGGAAGAACAGGAACGGCAGCGCACCGCCCCATCCCAACGCCCTGACGATATTGACGGCTTTGATATCCATGCGGTGTCCTTGTGGCAAGGCTACCGGTCCGATTCTAGTGTCTGGTCCGGGTTCGATGCGTGACCGTCGGAGTGATGGCCGGACTCTGCTCGATCCGGAAATGAAAAGGCCCCTGACCGGGAGCCGTGGTCAGGGGCCTAAGTGTCGCACTCGAGGCGGGGAGGGAGTCAGGGCCTTGGAGGGACCGCCTCAAGCACGCAAATCATTTTCCAGACGGCTGGTGAACCCGTCGTGAAAGATCGGCGCGCCGGGTGAACTTTCGCGGCGAGCGGAGTTCTGCAGGCCTGCGAGTCGCAATGCCAAACAAAGGTTGGCAAAGCCCAACACTTGTGGTAGAGTTACCACTAACCGGGATTGGACCATCTGATGGAAAGCCCGGTTGCAGGGCGCGAAGCGAGGTACATCACTCCGACACATTGCCCCTCCCTGACAAGGGGAGGGGTTTTTTTTTGGGGTACCATCGATTCTGAACGACTGAGGAAAGGCACGCCATGGTTGTCAACATGCTCAAGGCCAAGATTCACCGGGCCACCGTGACCCAGGTGGAGCTGGATTACGAAGGCTCCTGCGCCATCGACGAGGCGCTGCTCGAAGCGGCCGGCATTCTGGAGTATGAACAGATACATGTCTATAACATCGCCAACGGAGAGCGCTTCGTCACCTACGCGATTCGTGCGGAACGCAACAGCGGCGTCATCAGCGTGAACGGCGCGGCTGCGCACAAGGCCAACCGCGGCGATCTGGTCATCATCGCCGCCTATGCCGGTCTGGACCGGGCCGAACTGGCCGACTACGCCCCCACGCTTGTCTATCCTGACGCCAGAAACCGAATCGATCGCGTCGCGTCGACGATTCCGGCGCAGGCGGCCTGATCAGCACGAGGCCGATATGTTGTACAAAAACAACATTGCTGGCCGAAGGATCAGCGCTGACGGTCGAAAGCGGCAGGACTTTTCGTTGCGCCAGGGGCAGTGGTGGCTCGACTACTCGCGTTTGCGAATGGATTCGGGCCAGCGCGACGAACTGTTCGGGCTGGTCGAGACCCATTCCCTGGCCGAGGCGGTTCGGCGCCTCTTCGACGGGGCGATCGTCAATCCCAGCGAGAACCAGGCCGCGCTCCACATGGCGCTGCGCGCAGCTGACCCGGCCCGTTTTCCGCAGGCTGATCCCGAGCGGACTCTGGCTGCGCACAGAGACCGGTTCCTGGCATTGGCCGGCGAGATGCATCGCGGCGAGCGCAAGATCACCGACCTTGTGCATCTCGGGATCGGGGGATCGGACCTGGGTCCACGCCTGGTCGCAGAAGCCCTTGACGAGGCCGACGGCCGAGTCCGGGTTCACTGGCTCTCAACCCTCGACGGTCGCCGGTTCGAGCAGCTGATTCGGTCGCTGGATCCGCAGACGACGGGCGTGCTGGTGGCCTCCAAGTCCTTTTCGACCGAAGAGACCCTGACCCAGGCGCGAGCGCTGCGCGACTGGCTGGGCGATCGCTTTCCCGGGCAAGCCTGGGCGGCAACCGCCAATCATGCCGCTGCCGTCGCGTTCGGCCTCGCCGAGGACGCCGTGCTGCCCTTTCCGAGCTGGACGGGCGGACGTTTCTCGCTGTGGTCATCGGTCGGATTCAGCGCGGCCGTGCAGATTGGCCCGGAGCGTTTCCGTGAACTGCTGGCGAGTGCCGCGGACGCCGATACCGACTTTCTGGAAAGCCCCGATCAGCACTCTCTCGCAGTGATGATCGCCCTGTTGATGCACTATCTGCGCCGCATCGAAGACCACAACACGCTCGGCGTGATCGCGTACGATCCTCGCCTCGGCCTGCTGAGCGACTACCTGCAACAGCTGGTGATGGAAAGCCTGGGCAAGGGCGTCGATCTCGCCGACCGTCCGCTCGACCGGCCGACTTCGCCGTTGATTTTCGGGGGCCGGGGGACGGACATGCAGCATTCAATCTATCAGGCCCTGCACCAGGCGCCGGACACTCATCCGCTGCTGCTGGTCGGCAGCCTCACCGATTCCCACGCCCGGCCCGAGTGGCATCGCATCCAGTTCAATCACCTTCTGGCTCAGTCGACGGCTTTCGCTCGCGGTCGATGGTCGGATGAGGCCTTCCGGGTGCTGCCCGGAGACCGGCCGGTGTCGCTGCTGGTGACCGAATCACTTTCGCCGCGATCACTGGGCTGGCTGCTGGCGACCTTCGAACACGCCGTCTACACGCTGTCGGTGCTCTGGGACATCAACCCGTTCGATCAATGGGGCGTGGAGGAAGGGAAACGCCTGGCCGGTCAGTTTCGAGAGCTCGAGGCCGATTCGTTGTCGGAATGGCTGGCCGTCGCGCGTGACATGCTGACCGACAACGACTGAGTCGACCCTGCGCCTCAACGGCGGTCGATATTGGACAGCGGGATGGTGATGATCGGCAGGCCGAGCGCGTCGCTTCGCATCCGCGCCTGGATCACCGCGCCGCGCTGTTCGGTGCCGGTCTCACCGACGAAGTAGTACATCTCCGCCACGCCATGGAATTGTTCGAGGCTGATCAGGTTGACCTGACTGGTTTCATTGAATCCGGGCAGGTAGCCGATGGGCAGGAACAGGCCGCGCAAGCCGCTATCGGTGCCCAGCGAAGTGTAGAACACGCTGACCCGCGCCTGGGCGAACAGCGGTTCGCGCACGACCTCGATATCGAAGCGTCGATTCAGTTCGACGGCCAGACGCTCATCCGCATAGTCCTGCAGGGGGCTTTCTTCGACGAAATGGCTGCTGATCAGCACCCGCTGCCCGCGCAGGGCCTCGAAGTCGGCAGCCGGAAGCTGCGCGATCATGTCGTCGATGGCATAGGTGACCAGACGCTGGGCGGTAGAGCCGACCATCGAGTCCTGGACCTGACGGGAGCTGCAGCCGGATCCCGCGACCAGGGCGCTGACAAGAAGAAGGAGCAGCCAGCGGGCGGGACGAGCGAATGCTTGATACTTAGTCATGGCCTGGAAACCTAACACGATCTCCATGTACGCGCCGGAAAGTTGGTTAGACTTGTGCCGAGCTTCCCGATGAGGCGTTTTCGTAACAAAGGATGACTGTGGTGACGGAGTCTTACAACCCGGGTCAACTGGAACCCGAGGTGCAGCAGCGTTGGGCGGATCAGGGAGCCCACCGGGCCGAACGGGGGCAGGGCGAGCGCTTCTACTGCCTGAGCATGTTTCCCTATCCTTCGGGCAAGCTGCACATGGGCCACATGCGCAACTACACCCTCTGCGATGTGATCTCGCGCTACCAGTTCATGCAGGGCTGCCAGGTCCTGCAGCCGATGGGCTGGGATGCGTTCGGTCTGCCGGCCGAAAACGCCGCCATGGCCAACGGCGTGCCGCCGGCCGAGTGGACCCGCGGCAATATCGCCCACATGCGCGCCCAGCTCAAGTCACTGGGCTTTGCGATCGACTGGGACCGCGAGCTGGCTACCTGCGATCCCGATTATTACCGCTGGAACCAGTGGTTCTTTCTCAAGCTGCTCGAGCGTGGCATCGCCTACAAGAAAACCGGCCTGGTCAACTGGGATCCGGTCGATCAGAGCGTCCTGGCCAACGAGCAGGTCGTCGACGGTCGCGGCTGGCGCTCCGGAGCGCCGGTCGAAAAGCGCGAAATCCCGATGTACTACCTGCGCATCACCGACTATGCCGACGAGCTGCTGGCCAGCCTCGATGAGCTCGACGGCTGGCCCGAGCGCGTCCGGACCATGCAGGCCAACTGGATCGGGCGCAGCGAAGGGGCCGAGATCCGTTTTTCTTGCGGCGAGCACACGATCCAGGTCTTCACGACCCGGCCCGATACGCTGATGGGCGCGACCTTCATGGCCGTGGCCCCCGAGCATCCGCTCGCCCGCGGCGCCGCGGCAGATCGCCCGGAGCTGGCCGCGTTCATCGCAGAGTGCCAGAAGGGCGGCGTCTCGGAGGCCGACCTGGCCGTCCAGGAAAAAGTCGGAATGGATACCGGGCTGACCGCCAACCATCCTCTGACCGGGCAGGAACTTCCGGTCTGGGTCGCGAACTATGTCCTGATGGGCTACGGCGACGGCGCGATCATGGCGGTGCCGGCCCACGACGAGCGCGATTTCGAATTCGCGCTGAAATACGATCTGCCGATCCGCCAGGTGATCGCGAGGCCCGACAATGCGCCCTACGACGATCGCCAATGGCACGATGACTATGCGGCCAGGACCGGCGAACTGGTCAATTCCGGGTCCTGGACCGGGCTGAGCTGCGAAGCCGGTTTCGAGGCGATCGTCGGCGAGCTCGAAGCCATCGGGGCCGGCCGCAAGCGGGTCCAGTTCCGGCTGCGCGACTGGGGTATTTCCCGGCAGCGTTACTGGGGTTGCCCGATCCCGATCATCCACTGCGATCACTGTGGGGATGTCCCGGTGCCGGAGGGGGATCTCCCGGTCGTGCTGCCGGAGGACCTGGTGCCGGATGGGGCGGGCAATCCACTGAATCGCTGCGAGGAATTCGTCAACTCGACCTGCCCGAAGTGCGGTCGCCCGGCGCGGCGCGAGACCGACACCATGGACACGTTCGTCGATTCGTCCTGGTATTTCCTGCGCTATATCTGTCGCGACAACGAGCAGGCAATGATCGATTCGCGCGCCAACGACTGGATGCCGGTCGATCAGTACATCGGCGGCATCGAACACGCAATCCTGCATCTGCTGTATGCGCGCTTCTGGACCAAGCTGATGCGAGATCAGGGCCTGCTCGACGTCGATGAGCCGTTCAGACGCCTGCTGACCCAGGGCATGGTCCTGGCCGAAACCTTCTATCGCGAAGACGCCGACGGCCGCAAGACCTGGTTCAACCCCTCCGAGGTCGAGGTCGAGCGCGACGAGAAAGGCCGCACGATCCGCGCCGTTTGCGTCAGCGACGGCGTCGAGGTCGTTCCCGGCGGCGTCGAGAAGATGGCCAAATCGAAGAACAACGGGGTGGATCCGAAGGCGCTGGTCGACCATTACGGTGCCGATACCGTGCGCTTGTTCTCGATGTTCGCGGCTCCGCCGGAATACTCGCTGGAATGGTCCGACGACGGCGTCGAGGGCGCCTGGCGTTTCCTGCGGCGACTGTGGTCCGGAGTTTTGACGCATGTCGACGCTGGCGCCCTGCCTGGAGCGCGCGCGGCCGCGGTCGAGGGCGAGGGGCAGGACCTGCGCCGCCGACTGCACGAGACGATCGGCAAGGTCAGCGACGACTACGGCCGCCGCTACACCTTCAACACCGCGATCGCGGCGATCATGGAATTCTGCAATCATCTGTCGCGCTACACCGGCGATGAACCCGACGATCGGGCGCTGCGCCAGGAGGCCTGGGAGACCGTGGTGAGATTGATCGCGCCGGTGACTCCGCACATCGCCGAGGTCCTGTGGCACCGGCTCGGTCGCGAAGGCTCGATCTTCGCGGCCGGATGGCCCGAGGTCGACGAGGCGGCGCTGGCTCGCCGCTCGATCGAGCTGGTGGTGCAGGTCAACGGCAAGGTTCGCGGGCGCATCGAGATGCCCCCCGGGAGCGATCGCGAGCGCGTCGAGCAAGCCGCGCTGGCCAACGACAATGTCGCCCGCTTTGTCGGCGGCAAGACCGTCCGCAAGGTCATCGTGGTGCCGGAAAAGCTGGTCAACATCGTGGCCAACTGATGCGCGTTCTGACCCTTCTGGTCCTGACCGTCGCGCTGACCGCCTGCGGCTTCCAGCTGCGCGGCGAGGCGCGCCTGCCGGCGGTCATGAACGAGACCTGGCTGAACACGCCGGACGACAATTCGGCGTTTGCCCGCGAGCTCGCGCTGATACTGCGCGCCAACGGTGTTTCGGTCAGATCTGAACAGCGCGAGGGGGCCGCCGAGCTGCGCATCCTTTCCGAACGGATCCGCCGAGACGCCCTGACGATTTCGGGGCGGGCCCGCGTGCGCGAGTTCGTGCTGGGCTTCGAGGTCGATTTCGAGTTGCTCGACGCGGGCGGCGAGATTCTGATCGCCCGTGAAACCCTGCGGCTGAGTCGAGACTACAGCTTCGATGAGCAGGAAATCCTCGCGGCCACGCGTGAGGAGGAGTTCCTGCGCGATGAAATGCGGCGCTCGATGGCGGCTCGCCTGCTGCGGCGCCTCGAAGCGCTTTGAAGGTCTTTCCCGAAAAGCTCGAAAGTCGCCTCGGTCAGCGTCTGGATCCGGTCTACCTGGTGGCCGGCTCCGAGCTGCTTCTGGTCGAGGAAGCCTGTGATCTGATCCGCGCCGCCGCCCGCAAAGCCGGCATCGAGGAGCGCAAGGTCGTCGACGCCGACGGTCGCTTCGACTGGAACGAATTGGCGGCCGCGACCGAAAGCCTGTCTCTGTTCGCCAGCCGTCGCCTGGTCGAGCTGCGCCTGCCCGGCGGCAAACCGGGGCGGGAAGGCGGCGCGGCGCTGCGCGAATGGGTGGATGGCCAGAGCGACGATGTGCTGCTCATCAAATGCCACGCCTGGGAAATGGCGAGCGAGAAGACGGCCTGGTTTCGTGATCTGGACAAGGCCGGAGTCTTCGTGCCTTGCTGGCCGGTCAAGGCCGGCCGACTGCCGGGCTGGATCGGCCAGCGCATGGCCCGGCGCGGGCTCCGGGTCGATGCTGACGCCTGTACCTTTCTGGCCGAGCGGCTCGAGGGCAATCTGCTGGCCGCCGCGCAGGAAATCGAGCGTCTGGCTCTGCTCTACGGCGAGGGTGTCAGCCTCAGTCTGACGCAGTTGCGCGAGGCGGTGGCCGACAGCGCCCGCTTCGACAGCTTTCGCCTGACCGAACTGGTGCTGACCGGGCAGGCCGGGGCCGCCGCGCGCTGTATTCGCGGACTGAAAGAAAGCGATACGCCGATGCCGATGGTCGTCTTCGCTCTGGCCCGCGAACTGCAGTTGATCGAGTCTTTCCAGGCGCTCTGCCGCAGCCTGCCGGCGCCCCGGGCCCTGGCAGAGCTGCGCGTCTGGCGCAGCCGCGAGGAGCAGGTCCAGACTGCCGCGCGCCGCCTGCGACCGGCCCAGGTCAGCGTGGCCCTGGCGCGTCTGTCGGACCTGGACCGCTTGTCGAAATCCAGGGGCCGGGCGGAATTCTGGCTGGAGCTCGAGCGCCTCTGCGTCGGCCTGGCGCGCAACGATCTCGAAAGCGAAGCGGCATGAAGAACCGGGCCGTCGCGGTTTTCGGGGGGACGTTCGACCCGGTTCATTACGGCCATCTTCGGGCCGCCGCCGAAGTCTCCGAGCAGCTCAAGGTAAGCGATTTCCGGCTGCTACCGGCCGGCCAGCCGCCGCATCGGGAGGGCACCTGGGCCGATGCCTTTCATCGCCTGGCCATGCTCGAGCTCGCGCTCGCGCCCTATCCGGATCTGACCGTGGACGATAGTGAGGTCAAGCGCAGCGGGCCGTCGTTCATGGTCGACACCCTGGCGGGCATCCGCGCCCGTTCCGGCGACGTGCCGGTTCTGCTGTGCCTGGGTCAGGACGCCGCCAACGGACTCATCCGCTGGCATCGCTGGCGCGAGATCTTCGACTCGGCGCATCTGGTGGTGATGACCCGACCGCGCAGCCGCCCTCGCTATCCCGAGGATCTGGGCGACATCATGCGCCAGCGCAAGGTGCGTCGGACGCGTGATCTCATGACGACGGCGTCCGGCCTGGTCCGCCACGTCGAGGTGACCCAGCTGGCGATCTCGTCGACCGACATCCGCCGCCAGCTCGCCACCGGACGTGACCCGCGATTCCTGCTGCCGGCGACCGTGCTGGCGTACATCCGCAAGCATGGCCTTTACGGCGGTCATGAAAGCGCGGAGCAAAAAAGGTAAACTCGAACCATCCGTCAACCGGGAGACACAGCCCTCATTGAACGACCAATCTGACTCCGACCTGCAGGCTCTGAAGAATCTGGCGCTTTCGGTTCTCGAAGACGCCAAGGCCGAAAACATCCAAACCATCGATCTTCGTGATCGCGGCAGCTTCGCCGATTACATGCTGGTTGCCAGCGGCAACTCCACTCGCCAGGTCAAGGCCATGGCCGATCGCCTCGTTCAGCGAGTCAAGGCCAGCGGGATCCAGCCGCTGGGCGTCGAGGGTGATCGGGAAGCCGAGTGGGTGCTCGTGGATCTGGCCGATATCGTCGTCCACATCATGCTGCCGCAAACGCGCGCTTTCTATAACCTCGAAAAGCTCTGGTCCGCGCCTTCGGCATCGCGAAGCGCCCAGGCCTGAGCCTCCCGCCCCGTCTTGGACCTGATCGTCGCCAGCGTCGGTACGCGGATGCCGTCCTGGGTGGCGCAAGGCTGGGCCGAATACGCGCGCCGTTTTCCACCGCATCTCCCGATTCGGCTCATCGAGGTGCCGAGCGCCGGCAAGCGTGATCGTCAGAGAGCACCAGTGCACGAGGCGCATGCCCTTGCCGCCCGGCTACCGCAAAGGGCCAGGCGCATCGCGCTGCACGGCGCGCGCAGCGCCTGGTCGACCGAGACCCTCGCGCGAAACCTGGCTGACTGGCAGCTTGAAGGCGAGCCGGTGGCGTTCCTGATCGGTGGTGCGGACGGACTGGATGAAGCGGTGCTCGACTCGGTCCAGGCGCGCTGGTCCTTCGGGCCGGCCGTTTTCCCTCATATGCTGGTCCGGATCATGGTCATCGAGCAGCTTTATCGAGCCTGGACCCTGCTCGAAGGTCATCCCTATCATCGCGCCTGATGGCCAGCACTGATCCTGTGGAACTGATCCTTGCCTCGGCGTCGCCTCGCCGCCGCGAGCTGCTGTCCGTCTTCGGGCTGGCTTTCACCGTGTCGCCGGCGCGAATCGATGAGTCGCGCTTGCCGGGCGAAGCGCCGCAGGTCTACGTCGCACGCATCGCGCGGGCCAAGGCCGCCGCTGTCGCGCAACTGAATCCAGGAGCCTGTGTTCTGGGCTCCGATACGGTCGTGGTACTGGACGGAGAGCCGCTTGGCAAGCCGGCCGACGCCGCCGAGGCGCGCGCGATGCTCGAGCGCCTTTCGGGGCGAACGCATCGGGTCCTTACCGCCGTCGTGCTGGCCGGCCCCGGACGCGAACGGCGCGAGCTGCTCAGCGAGACACGGGTCGAGTTCGCGGTTCTGCCGGAGGCCTGGATCGAGACCTACATCGCTTCCGGCGACCCGTTCGACAAGGCTGGCGCCTACGGTATCCAGAATGCAGCCGGAACCTGGGTTCGACGGATCGACGGGAGTTATTCCGGCGTTGTCGGTCTCCCGCTGTTCGAAACCGGCGATTTGCTGCGTTCGGCCGGATTGATCGACCCGGGCTCTGATTGATGCCTCGCGGTCCATGATTTAAGGATGTTGGCTATCCAGAGCACGATGGTAAGATGCTGACCGGTTCCGGCGGCGTCTTCCGCCATCATCGAGCACAACCATCGTGAGTGACGAAATCCTGATCAATGTGACTCTGAGCGAGAGCCGGGTCGCGGTGGTGGAGAACGGCCTGCTTCAGGAGCTGTATCTCGAGCGCGCGGATGACGCAAGCTACGTCGGCAATATCTACATGGGGCGGGTCGAGCGGGTGCTGCCGGGCATGCAGGCGGCGTTCGTCCAGATCGGGCTCGAGCGCACGGCCTTCCTGCACGCCAGCGACATCGTGCCCCGGCAGCTCGAGCTGAGCGACAACGGTGACCCGGTCACGCCGCCGCCGATCACCGAGCTGATCCGTCAGGGCCAGAAGCTCCTGGTTCAGGTCATCAAGGACCCGCTCGGCACGAAGGGTGCGCGGCTGACGACCCAGCTCAGTGTGCCATCCCGCTACCTGGTGCTGCTGCCCGCGGGGGACAGCCTGGGCGTTTCCGTGCGCATCGAAGCGGAGGAAGAGCGCCAGCGCCTGCGCGGCATTCTGCGCGAACTGGTCGGGCCCGACTCGAATGCCGGCTTCATTGTGCGGACCAACGCCGAAGGGGTCGGCGAAGAGGCCCTGGCCCGGGACATCGACTACCTCCGGCGATTGTGGGAGCGCATCGAGGGCGACATGCGCGACGCCACGCCCGACCAGTGTGTCTATGAAGACCTTTCCCTGCCGTACCGATCGCTGCGCGACCAGATGCATGCCGGCGTCGAAAAGGTGCGGATCGACGATCAGGCCACCTGGCAGCGGGCCCGGCGCTTCGCTACCGATTTCTTCCCGGAGTGGGTCGATCGCATCGAACATTACCGCGGCGACGGCCCGCTGTTCGACCTCTACGGTGTCGATAGTGAAATCGAACGCGCCCTGAGCCGGACGACACCGTTGAAATCGGGTGGCCACCTGAGTATCGACCAGACCGAGGCCATGACCACGGTCGACGTCAATACCGGCGGCTATGTCGGCTTCAGGAACCTCGAAGAGACCATCTACAAGACCAATCTCGAGGCGGCCCAGGCGATCGCCCGACAGCTTCGCCTGCGCAACCTGGGTGGGATCATCATCATCGATTTCATCGACATGCAGGACAGCGATCACAAGCGCCAGGTGCTGCGCACGCTGCAGCGCGCTCTGGCGCGTGATCACGCCCGAACCTCGATTTCCGAGATTTCGGCCCTGGGACTGGTCGAGATGACCCGCAAGCGAACGACCGAAAGCCTCGAGCACCGGCTGTGCGAGCCGTGCCCCGCCTGCGACGGGCGCGGTCGGATCAAGAGTGTCGACACGGTCTGCGCCGAGATTTTCCGGGAAATCCTGCGGGCGGTACGCCAGTTCGAGACCGGACAGTTGCGGGTCATGGCATCGCCCGTCGTCGTCGACCGGATTCTGGAAGACCATCATCGGGCCATCGCCGAGTTGACCGAGCAACTGGGAACGAGTATCCAGTTCCAGCCTGAAGAACAGTACGGACAGGAACAGTTCGACGTCGTCCTGCTTTGACCCGAAAGGCCCGCAAAACCCCGATTCCGACCCTGCTGCGCCAGGGTCGGATGCTGCTGTTGACCACCCTGGCCGTGGCCATCATTCTGACGGCCGTGATCGTCGGCGTGGGGCGGGCGCTGACGCCTTTCGCCGACGAGCTGCGGCCATGGCTCGAACAGCGCCTTTCAGAGCGCTTCGAGCGACCGGTCACTCTCGAGCGTCTCGAAGCCCAATGGCCGCGCCTGACCCCTCGCCTGACCCTGCATGGCCTGCGCGTCGGCTCCGTCGAGGCACCTCTGCTGGAAATCGAAAGAACCCGGCTGGAGCTGCATCTTCCCAAGCTGCTGAGCGCCGGGCGTAATCCGTTCGAGCTGGTCGTGCTGGGGCTCGACCTGGCGCTGGTCGAAGACGAGGCGGGGCGCTGGGGGGTCGAACTGGCCGGCGGCGGGCAGGTGGACGATCGTTCGTCGCGAGGCGCCCTGCCGGCCGGTGATCTGAAGATTCGCAACGCGGCGCTGAGTGTTCGGCCCTGGCGCGGCCCGCAGTTCGCGGCGCGTCTGGTCGACGCGGACCTGTTCCGCCGCGGCGACCAGACGCGCGTTTCCGGCCGCCTCGAGCCGGTCGGGCAGCGCGGTCCCGGGGTGCGCACGGGTCTGTTGATCGAACATCCCGACGGTCGCGTGCTGCGCGGGCGCGCCTGGATCGAGGCCGAGCGTCTCAAGCCGGAACAATGGCTCGCCGAGCCGCCGCTGCCGGGCGGCAGTGCGATCCGTCTCGAAGCCTGGCTGACCTGGTCCGAAGCTGACGGCGCGCGTCTGGATATCGATCTGGACCTCGAACGACCGGGCTTAGAGCCGCTGCGGACGCAGTGGCTGCTGTCGCGGGAGGATCGCCGCATCCAGGTCGAGCTGCTTCGAATGCAGCAGATCGGCCCGGACGAGGATCCCGGAACGGCGCTCGAGGGTCTCGCCCTGGCGCGAGCGAATGAGCGCTGGGTGCTGGTCGTCGACGCGCTCGATCTCGAGCGCATCCATGGACTCGCCCGGCCCTGGCTGGAGGGCATGGCCTGGTGGCCGCGCGCGGTTCGCGGCCGGGTTCGCGACCTTCAGCTGGGCTGGCAGGAGGGGCGCGGCCTGTTTGCGCTGACCGGCCGGGTCCGCGATCTCGACGTCGAACTGCCCGAACGCTTTCCCGACATCGAGTCCCTGAACGTCGATCTCGGGCTCGACGGCGACCGCGCAGTGCTCGACGTCAGCGGCGCTCCGCGCATGGATTGGCCGTATCTTCTGCGTTCGGACGTTCGCCTCGATCGGGTGGGAGGGCGCATCATCGTGTCGCCGCAGGCGATCGAGTTCCGGGCCGTTCAGGTCGCCAACGATCAGATCAGTGGACGCGCCGACGGCTGGCTCTATCTTCACCCGGGTCAGAAGCCGTTCATCGATCTTTCGATCGAGGCCGAGCGGGTCGAGAATGTCGATCCGCGGCCCTACCTGCCGCCGCGTTACGTCCCGCCCAGGACCCTGGAATGGCTCGATCAGGCGCTGGGCCGGGTCGGTCGGGCCAGCGGTGAGGTCGTGCTGCACATGCGAGCGGGCAAGAAGGCGCGCCAGATCAAGCCCGGAGACTTTCAGGCGAACGTGGAGGTTTCGGGTGCCGATCTCGTGCCGGCGCCGGACTGGCCGCAGGTGACCGATATGCAGGGCTCGCTCGAGTTCGTCGGTACCGGCCTGTCGGCCGAAGTCCGGCGCGGTCGCTTCGGAGGTCTAGCCATGACGGCGCCGCGTTTCGAGATCCCGAATTTCTTCGAGCCTGAAGTGGATTTCGATCTCATCACGCTCGACGAGGATGTGGCGGCGGTCACCGGTCTGCTGCGCACCTTGCCCGGTCCGGGTTGGGATACCGTGCTCGGGCCGATGCGCTGGTCCGGCCCGGCGCGGGTCGAGACTCGCCTGCGGCTGCCGATCCGGTCGATCGAAGACTGGCGAATCGACGGAGAAGTCGATCTGCGCGGGGCCGAAGTGTCCTTGCTGCCGCTCGGGATCGTGTTGAGCGATCTGACCGGGCAGGCCCGTTTTGACAAGGATTCGCTCGCACCCACTCGCCTCAGCGCGCGCACCGCTGGCGAGGAGCTGACGGTGGATCTTGCGGCAGGCTTCGAATCGCCGGCCTGGCTGACGGCGGAATCCGTTCTCGACCCGGCTCGGTTGATCGACCGCGACGGGCCGCTTTCGGGCCTGGCCGGTCGTCTACAGGGACAAAGTGCCTTCGAGCTCGACCTCCGCGCGCAGGATTCCGAATCCCTGGTGTTGACCGTTCGTTCCGATCTGGCTGGCCTCGCGCTGAATCTGCCCGAGCCTCTGGCGAAGGCCGGATCCCAAGCCTGGCCCACCGCGCTCGAAGCGAGGTTCGCGAATGACCGCCTCGCTATTCGACTCGGCCTCGACGAGCGGCTCGAAGCCCGATGGTCCAATGATCGAACGGGCTGGCGCCTCGGCGTCGGGCTCAGCGGCGGCGATTCGGCGCTGCCGGACGAAACCGGCCTGAAAGTCCGGGGCAGCATTGACCGGCTGGAGCTCGGCGATTGGATCTCGATCATGGCCAGGCCGGTGGCCGCGATCGATCGGGCGCCGCCGCGAGCCGATATCGCCCTGAGCATTGGAGAACTGGCCGCATTCGGCCTGCGCATTCGCGAACTGGGGCTGGTTGCCGAGCGCGGTGCCGATGCCTGGCGACTGGCCCTGGCCAGCGAGTCTCTGGACGGCGCCATTACCGTGCCGGTGCCGCTGGATTCCGGCCGCGTCGTTGTCGCCGACCTGCGTCGCCTCCATCTGAATCCGATCGAGCCCGCTCCCTGGTTGCCGGAGCTCGACATTCAGCCGATCAGCGCCCAGACCTCGACCCAGAGTCCGCAGGGTCTGCCGCCGCTGCACCTGCTGATCGAGGATCTGCGCTGGGGGCGTCTGAATCTCGGTCGGGCGCGGGTGGAGAGTCACGCCATTCCGTACGGCACGCAGTTCGAGATGGTCGATGTGTCCGGACCGGATATGCGACTGTTCGGGCGCGGCAGCTGGGTCGAGCGGGACGACCGCATCGACAGTGAATTCAACGGCCGGATCACGACGGGCAATCTCGCCGGTTTGCTCGAATCGGCCGGCTACGAAGCGAACGTGGAGGCCCGCCATGCGCAGATCGACGCCGCCCTGCGCTGGCCGGGCGCGCCGAACGACTTCGCCCTCAGCCGGCTGAGCGGCTCTTTCGAGCTGAGTCTGGCTGACGGCAGCCTGCCCGAAGCCGAGCCTGGTGCCGGCCGCTTGCTGGGTCTGGCCAGCTTCAGCGCGATCCCGCGTCGCCTGATGCTGGATTTCCGGGACGTCTTTTCGAGCGGGCTGAAATTCGATGATATCGAGGGCCATTTCGATGTCGCCGCCGGACTGGCCCGAACGTCCGGGCTCGTCATCCGTTCACCGGCCGCCCGGATCACCATCCTCGGTGACACCGACATGGTCGAGCGGCGCTACGACCAGACCGTCGTCGTCGAGCCGGGTCTCGGGGCCACGCTGCCGGTGATCGGAGGCCTGGCCGGCGGTCCGGTCGGTGCGGCCGCCGGCCTGGTTCTGCAGACGATTCTCGAGCGGCCCTTGCGCGGCATGTCGGAGGTTCGCTACGCCGTCACCGGGCCCTGGGACGTGCCCGAGCTGACGCTGATCGAGGCGCGCGTGGCCGACGAAGGGGGTGAAGAGGCGGTCGTGACGCCGCTCCCCGATTGAATCGGGCCCGACGCGCCCGAATATGTGACCGATGAGGCAGTATCCACCCCCAACTCCCTAGAGAGCAGATCGATATGTTTGAACTGGCGCGTGCCCAACTGCTGGATCCGTCCGGCCTGAATCAGTCCGACGTCGAGATGGCGTTGAGCCGCCTGACGGGCCGGACCATCGACCTCGGGGAGCTCTATTTCCAGCGTCGCGTCCGCGAAAGCTGGATGCTCGAAGACGGCAGCGTCAAGAACGGCAACTGGGATGTCGACCAGGGCGTGGGCGTGCGCGCCGTGGCCGGCACGGGAACGGGTTTCGCCTATGCCGACGCCATCACGCTTCCGGCGTTGCTCGAGGCCGCGGCCAGCGCGCGCGCCATCACCCGGGTCGGTCAGCAGGGCAGGGTGAGCGCCGCCAGGGCCAGCGACGTGCCGGAACGCTATGCCGGCCACGATCCGACCGCCAGCGGCCAGGCCGCCGACCGGGTCGAACTGCTGCGTACGATCGATGCCTATGTGCGGTCGCTCGATCCGCGCGTGAGTCAGGTCACAGTGAATCTGTCGGCCAGCCACGAGGCGATTCTGGTCGCGGCGACCGATGGTGCCCTGGCCGGCGACGTCCGGCCCCTGGTGCGTCTCGATATCCGGGTACTGATGGAGCAGGACGGGCACCGCGAACAGGGATTCTCGGGCGGCGGCGGTCGCTACCGGCTCGAGGAATTGATGGCGCCCGAACGCTGGCAGGATTTCGCCACCGAAGCGGTCCGTCAGGCTCGGATCAACCTCACCGCCGAGGCGGCCCCGGCCGGCTACATGACCGTGGTTCTCGGCCCGGGCTGGCCCGGCGTCTTGCTGCACGAGGCGATCGGTCACGGTCTCGAGGGTGATTTCAACCGCAAGGGAATCTCGGCGTTCAGCAAGCGCATCGGCGAGCAGGTGGCCAGTCCCGGATGCACGATCGTCGACGACGGAACCCTCGAACAGCGCCGCGGCTCACTGAACATCGACGACGAAGGAACGCCGGCCGGCTGCACGACCCTGATCGAGAACGGACGTCTGGTCGGCTACATGCAGGACAAGCTCAACGCGCGTCTCATGGGCGTCAGTCCGACCGGCAACGGGCGCCGCGAGTCGTTCGCGCACCTGCCGATGCCGCGCATGACCAATACCTACATGCTGCCCGGTGAGCACGATCCGGCCGAGATCATCGCTTCGGTCGATGACGGGATCTATGCCGTCAACTTCAACGGCGGACAGGTCGACATCACCTCGGGCAAGTTCGTTTTCGCCGCCTCCGAGGCCTATCGGATCAGGAACGGCAGGATCGGCGCTGCGCTCAAGGGTGCCACCCTGATCGGCAATGGCCCCGACGTGTTGACCCGCGTCGGCATGATCGGCAACGATCTGGCGCTCGATAGCGGCGTCGGCGTGTGCGGCAAGGAGGGGCAGAGCGTACCGGTCGGCGTCGGACAGCCGACCCTGCGAATCGATGGACTGACCGTCGGAGGAACGGCCTGATGAGCAATTCCCGGGTCAGCGAGGCGAGCGCAGTCATCGACAATCCCGATCGCGAGACCGAGCTACTCGTCGCGATTGCCCAGCGGGCCCTCGACCGGGCGCGGGCCGGTGGCGCGCACCAGGTCGAAGTCAGCGTGTCCTCCAGCCTGAGTCGCGAGGCCGGCGTTCGACTCGGGGAGGTCGAAACCCTCGAAGAGGCGCGCGATCGCGGTGTCCGCGTGACCGTGTACCGCGACCAGCGAAACGGCACCGCCTCGACCGGCGACCTCGACAGCGAAGTGATCGACGAGTGCGTCGATCGTGCCCTGGCCATCGCGCGTCATACCCAGCCCGACAAGGCCTCTGGCCTGGCCGATGCCGCGCAGATGGCTGCCGACAGCCCGGATCTGGACCTGTGGCATCCGCACGAGCTCGCGATGCCGGATCTGATCGAGCGGGCGGTGGCGATCGAGCGGGCCGGCCTCGACGGCGATCCGCGAATCAGCAATTCGGAGGGTGCCAGCGTCTCGAGCGAGGCCACGATCAGCGTTCTGGCCAACAGTCACGGATTTTTCGGCATCAGCCGCGGAACGCGCTTTTCGCAGAGCTGTGTCCTGATCGCATCCGATGAGCAGGGCATGCAGCGCGACTATGACTGGGACAGCGCGCGCCGATTCGATCGCCTGGCCGCGCCGGCCGTGACCGGCGGCGAGGCCGCCCGCAAGACTGCCCGGCGACTCGGCTCGAAGCGCGTGCCGACCGGGCCGGTGCCGGTGCTGCTGGTGCCGGATATCGCCCAGGGCCTGATCGGGCATCTGGTGTCGGCGGTCTCCGGCAGCAGTCTGTACCGTCGCTCCAGCTTCCTGCTCGACTCGCTCGGCGAAAAGCTGCTGCCGGAATGGGCCGCGCTGATCGAACGGCCGCGCCTGTCGGGGGCGAGCGCTTCGGCGGCGTTCGACAGCGACGGGGTCGCCACGCACGAGTCGCCGCTGATCGCGGACGGGGTCCTGGCGCGCTACGTGCTCAGCCATTACTCGGCCCGTCGTCTCGGCCTCGAGACGACCGCCAATGCCGGCGGAGTCCGCAATCTGCAGTGGGTCGGCGGTGGCGTGAGCCCGGAGAAATTGATCGAACAAATGGGACGCGGACTGGTCGTCACCGAAGTCATGGGTCAGGGCGTCAATCTGGTCACCGGCGATTATTCGCGCGGTGCCGCCGGCTTCTGGGTCGAAGACGGGGCTATCGCCTGGCCAGTCGAGGAAATCACGATTGCCGGCCATTTGCGCGACCTGCTCGCCGGTATCCGGGCTGCCGGCAACGATACCGACCTGCGGCGTTCGATCCAGGTCCCGTCCCTCCTGCTTGCGGAGATGATGGTCGCCGGCCAGGGGTAGTCGATGCAGGTCGCGTTCCTCCCGCGATCGCCGCGGAGTGCCGATTGCGTCCGGTCTGCCCAGGCGCTATGCTCACTGTCCTGGCTGAAGCGGCCGGGCCGGTCCTTGCAAAAAGACTGGCGTAAACGTGCATCGGCTGTTAAGATTAGGCCCGAAACTCTTGATGTGAAAGGAATTTGACAGATTCGCAGGGGTTTCGAGTCGGAGAAGATAACGAAGTCAACGTCTTTTATACGTGTTGAGGAGAGGGGTATGTGCCCGAGTCAAGAACGAGATAAGTGCCGGTATTTTCAGAAGTTTCTGGCTCTACCGCTGATCGCTGCCGGGTTCATCGTTGGATCCGTGAACGTGCCCGCATTCGCTCAGGACGTCGATGCGTTCCTGCAGGCTTCGGGCGAATGGATCGAGGCGCGCCAGCGGGTGGACGGAAGTTTTCCGCTGAGCGAGGGCGATCCGGATTTCTTCGCCAGCATCCAGTCACCGGCCGCTCTCGGCGTGCTTGGAGCCTGGGTAGCCACGAACGATCAGGATTTTCTCGATTCGGCCGTGGCCGCGGGCGATTTCCTGATCAACAACTTCGATGAGTTTCCCAACAACACCCCGAGAATCCGAACTTTCGACCCGCTTTTCTTCATCCGCCTCTCGGACGAAACCGGCGACCCGCAGTATGCCCAGTTCATCCAGAACAATTTCTGGAGCCCGCTTGCCGCAGGAACCTATGGGCCGACCGGGGATTGGGATATCAACGACTACGTGGCGTCGGAGCTGGCTCGTCGGGCCAGCATCGGTGAGGTCATCGCGGCCTGGGACCTGGCGCTGATCGCCGCTGCCGCCAACGAAGCCGGCATCTCGCAGTTCAACAACGCGCTGGCTGCCGGCGCGGCCATGGCGCTCGAATCCGCGCCCGACGGCAGCTATGAGCTGGGCAGCGAAGGGTTCGATATCCTCGGCCTGGCGGGTGCGCTCTGGATTGCCGGCATCACCGGTGAATCCGTGACGCCGACCAGCGGTCAGTGGGCCGGACTGCCGACCTTCACCCTGGCGGCTCGTCTGGTCGACCATCAGGCGGCCGAGGGCGGCTTCCTGCAGAGCACTCAGGCATTCAGCAATCCGGTCGACGAAGTCCAGACCGTCTCCCAGGTCACGTCATTCGCGATTCTGGCGCTGGATGCACTGGACGATACCGATTTCTTCGACGAGATCTCGGCGGGCCTGGATGCGTTGATCAATACCTTCCAGGAGGCCAGCGGGCGGATCAATTATTACCACCCCGACGTCGATCTGAGCTCGGTTGACGATCCCAAGCCGTTCGTCTACCTCAGCGGCTACGGGCTTTACTCGGTCGAGGAAAGCCGCGATCCGGATCCGGGTCCGATTCCGGTGCCGATGCTCAACTCCTGGAGCCTGGCCCTCCTGATTCTGCTGCTCGGTTCGCTGAGCTGGGTTGCGCTGACCACTCGCCGCTAGTAGTGCATGGGTGCCGGTGAAACGGCAGCCTGATTGATCGCAGCGCCCGGGCCGCCATGGTCCGGGCGTTTTCATTTCGGACGGTGAAATCAGGCGGCAGGAGCCCGGAATCGACCCCGGCCGGTTCGACCGGCTCGATGCATTCCCTTGACCCGCATGGCTTCCGGCATAATGATAAAGGCTGAGCCCGTTTCCAGATGGCCGAGCCCGGGGGCGACATCGACATGAGAACGCAACACAGCCTGGCGGCGATCCTGCTCGCCGTCGCTGCACAACTTTCCCCGATGGCTGCAACAATCAGCCAGGCCCGAGTGGATCCGGGCTTCAGCTACCAGGGAGAATTACGCCTCTCCGGCGTGCCGATCGCGGGCGATCATGATTTTCGCTTCAGCCTGTACGTCGACGAAACCGGCGGCAGCCCGGTCGGTCCGACCCTCGCGCGGGACGCGGTATCGGTCTCGGACGGGGTCTTCTCGGTTTTTCTGGACTTCGGCTCGGCGCCATTGGCCAGTCAGCCCCGGTTTCTCGAAATCGAGGTGCGCGCCTCGGGTTCCGGCAGCTTTCAGACGTTGACGCCTCGAACCCGCTTGTCGACAACACCCTACGCCTGGGCGGCGGCCGTCACCCTGGCGGATTCGGTCGATGGCGACAGTATCGTGGATGGCAGCGTCGGCGCCGACGAGATTGACGTGTCGCAAGTCCAGCGCCGGGTCGCGAACGCCTGCCCGAGCGGGCAATTCATGCGCGCCGTCGACGAACAGGGAACGGCCGTGTGCGACAGTGCCTCTGGCGGAGGTTCGGCGTGGAGCTTGAGCGGCAATTCCGGGACCGATGCAACGAACAATTACGTCGGCACCAGCGACAATCAAGCGCTGGTCATCGGGTCCAACGGTCAGGCCGTCGGGTGGTTCGAGGCGGTCGCTCTGTCCGACCCGGCCGATTTCACCGCGAACATCCGGCTGGGCAGTCCGAACAACGTACTCCAGGCAGGCGTCCGAGGCGCGACGATTTCCGGCGGCGGTGTGCCGGCCACCGTGCCCGGCTCGATCGCCAACCCGAACCGCGTCACCGACGACTTCGGCACGGTCGGCGGCGGCCAGGACAATGTTGCCGGCAACGACGACGGCAGCACCGCCAATCACCCCTGGGCCACGGTCGGCGGAGGTGTCGACAATATCGCCGGTCGCGAAGCGAGCACGGTCGGCGGCGGCAAGACCAATCAGGTCGTCGCAGTGAACGGCACGATCGCCGGCGGGTTCAATAATTTCGTCAGAGGCTCGGGCGCCACGATCGGCGGCGGGGAGCAGAACCGCGCTGGTGATGAAACCGGCTCCGGTACCACCAGTACCATCTCGGGCGGATTCAATAACACGGCAAGCGGTCAGGACAGTGCAGTCGCCGGCGGCGGTTTCAATTCGGCCACGGGTGCCCAGAGCATGGTCTCCGGCGGTGAAGAGAACTGTGCCGGCGGCGCCTATTCCTGGGCCGGTGGCCGACAGGCCAAGGTACGACCGGGTGTTTTCAGCGGTGAAGCCGGGTTCGGCTGCAGTGGCGTGCCGCTGGCCACCGTGAACTCGGGCGATGCGGGCACCTTCATCTGGGCCGACTCGCAGGACGATGAGTTCGTTTCCAGCGGAGAGAATCAATTCCTGGTGCGCGCGGCCGGCGGCATCTACTTCGGCGACGACAGCAGTGTGTCATTGCCCGGCGGGCGCTTCATCAATACCTCCACCGGCGCTCATCTGACCACCGGCGGCGCCTGGACCAACAGCTCCAGCCGCGCGCTCAAGGCCGGTTTCGAGGCCATCGACCCGGCCGCCGTCCTGGCTCGAGTGCTCGACCTGCCCCTGACCCGATGGTTCTACCGGGAGTCGCCCGAAGAAGGTGAGCACCTGGGCCCCGTGGCGGAGGACTTCCACGCCGCCTTCGGCCTCGGTTCGAGCGGCGATACGATCAGCACCGTCGATGCCAACGGCGTCGCCCTGGCCGCGATTCAGGGGCTCAATCAGCGGTTGGAGGCCGAAAACCGGGCCCTGCGCGAGCGGAATGCGGCCCAGGATGAGGCGATCCTCGAGCTGCGGCGCGAGCTGGCCGAACTGCGGGGTCGGATCGAACCAGGCGAATCCGGAGTCGATTGATATGGGTTGGGGTTGGGGTGGATTTGTGGGCCGATCGGCGATTTCGACTGCGATTGCGATTTCGACGCTGGCAGGCCCCATGAGCATTGCGGAGGCGTCGGTTTCCGATCCCGGAGAGTCGGCCAAAGAGTCAGCGGACGAACCGGCATCGAGCGCTGGCGGCTTCGAGATCCGCTGGCAGACCGTCGATGGCGGCGCGACGCTGGCCTCCGGCGGCGACTACCAGTTGCGCGGCACTGTTGGCCAACCCGAAGCCGACCCCGCCCACCCGGCTGAAAGCGATGATTTCACCCATACCGGCGGTTTCTGGACCATCCTGCCCCTTTCCGGCGAAGCAATCAGCGACATCGTTTTTCGCGACCGTTTCGGCGAGTAGCCGCTCACACCAGCTCGGTGGGAGCGGCCCTCCGGCTGTGATCGATCCAGCCTCCGAATTCGCGACCAGAGGGTCGCTCCCACCCCATCTAGGAAAACCAGCTCCCGTGGGAGCGACCCTCTGGTCGCGATCGCTCCCAGCCATTCAGACTCCCCCGGCCAGCCCAAACTGTCATCCCGGCCTCGAGCCGGGACCCCCAAAATGAAGCCTTCTTTGACCCCCATCGAAGGCCGATGCCTTGAGATCCTGGCGCTCCGCTCCGCTCCGGCCGGGATGACAGGAAGGCCAGAAAAGACAGGGCCAGGATGGCACGATTGACAACGGAAGCACTCCCAGTCAGTCGCAGTTCTGGTTCCTCGGCCCTGAACCCTGAACCCTGAACCCTGAACCCTGAACCCTGAACCCTGAACCCTGAACCCTGAACCCTGAACCCTGAACCCTGAACCCTGAACCCTGAACCTTCGATACCGCAGCCCTGAGGCCGACGTCTCCCAATTTTAACCTTGTAAAACAGCCAATCCGTGGTTAAAATGCAAGGATGATAGAGCGTCGAGCTCTTTATGCTGTGCGTCGTGCTTTGTCTGAGCAAGCCGCAGTGTCTTTGGTCGGGCCCCGGCAGGTCGGGAAAACGACATTGGCGATCGAGCTGGGCAAAGAGCTGGATGCAATTTACCTCGATCTTGAGGACCGGCGAGATCAGGCCAAGCTCGAAGAGCCGGCGCTATTTTTCGAATCCTGTAAAGACCGTCTGGTCATTCTTGACGAAGTACACCGCATGCCGGAGATCTTGCAGGATTTGCGCGGGGTGATTGATCGCGGGCGTCTCGAGGGGTTGCGAGTCGGGCGTTTTTTGCTCCTGGGTTCAGCGTCGCTGGATCTGCTGCGCCAGACAGGTGAAACACTCGCTGGCAGGGTGGCCAACGTGGAAATGGCGCCGCTCGACCTCCTGGAGGTGGCAGGAAAAGAGGATGCCCTCCAGCAACTTTGGGTGAGGGGTGGTTTCCCGGACAGTTTCCTGTCCGCCGGGGACGAACAGAGCTTTCGCTGGCGACAGGATTTCATTCGAACCTTTCTGGAGCGGGACATTGCTCTGTTTGGCCCGCGCTTGCCTGCCGAGACAATCGGCCGATTCTGGACCATGCTCGCTCATAGCCACGGTCAATTATTCAACGCTGCCCAGCTGGCGCGGTCCCTGGGCTCGAGCCCGCAATCCGTGACGCGATATGTCGATCTGTTGGCTGATCTGCTGTTGGTGCGCCGACTGCCCCCTCTCATCACCAATGTTGGTAAGAGGTAAGCGGCCATTTGAGACCGTTATTGACTGACTCTCTGCAGGTCTGATACCAACGGATTGCTGGCGAAGGTGTCTTTCCAGACTCTTGGCGTCAGCTCACTGACCCGGCTGGCCGGGTGTTCACTGATGCGCTGCAGTACG